>JGI24699J35502_11133905_pt1 | contig 18660 bp, 15 predicted proteins | sample TergutMp193P4_FD_35502 | JGI IMG/M metagenome (IMG submission 35502) | reverse complement strand
GGAGTTGTGGAGTGGTTTAAATATAAAGAATCCTGTAATAAAAACATATTTTTATACTCATTGCTAATAATTACAGGACTTAGTTTTTGGATAAATAAGAAACTTCATTGGGGACTAACACAGATGTCATTAATAACTTTTTCTTTTGTAATAATAATGAATTTATGGTTTACGAGTTTGTTTCGTTTAGGAATTGAGTATTTGCTTAGGAATTTTATTTCTAATAGCATTCATATATTTGGAAACAAAAATATGTAGTTCATTCTTTTTGCAAACAATGGGGATATCTCGGGTAGTTAAATGGTTATTTTTTTTGTGTGGAGGTCTATCTTGTGTTGCATGGTTATTGCTGTCGTTATAATAATGCATAATTAGAGAATTCTTTTAGTCTTGGAATTTTACATGAAATGAAATCACGATAAATAGACAAACTAATTCAAAGTATACACATTTAATCTGCTGTAAAATAATAATTTACAATATAATTAATGCATATTTAACAATTATAACCATATTTTCTATGTAGACTGAATGTCAAGCGTGATCAGTCAGTGCAGGATCCTCCGATAGACTGACATTCGCAATCTTTGCAGAAATAATTTTGCTGACTGGACGATTTTTTGCCGTTTTTCTTTATATTTGCACTATTGTTATTTTTCATAAACCAAAAATGATATAAAATAAAAATTTTGTAGTACAAAAATAGCTCCATTACTCTCATTGTCAAATTTTTATACCAGCATACTTTTAAAGTGCCGCGTGAGATTTTAGTCGGTTAGTAGCGATAAATTATATACATTTTACTAAGGCAACAACAATCATTACACTAATTTTTGATTATTTTGGGTCTATTTATTGCTGATTTAAAAAAAGACTCTTATCTTTGCCCTGTTTAGAAAAAAATATAAACCCATTAACGATTAGGAAAGGGTTTAGCTATGCTGGAGAAATAAATACATATCGCAATCAGAATTACATTCCGGTCATACAACCGGAAACGAGGGTTTATTATATCTTTTCAATAAATCAGTAATTCGCCTTTTAATCCACACATTTTATTCATTTTTTCAAATTAAGGTAGCGTATGCGCGTACCGTGCTTTGTATATATCGAATGCCCGCATACAATCTATCCTAAAAAAACAATTATGGCTTTACAAATTCAACCGAAAACATTAAGTAAAATCGGTTATACAAACAATGTGGCGCGTAGTTTAGCCACTCTTATCATATCAAAATACTGTAAACACGATACGAAAGAACATGTGATCCAGATATTGGAGCAAATATTAGATACTCCCCAACCTTTTGTTGACGATGAAATCTGGGGTAAATTGGCCAGGCATTTTTGTCCGCCGGAAGAAACGAAAGTTTTCTCCGTTTACGAATTAAGAGAAAAAGCTTTGGCATTTAAGACGTATGGTGGAAAATACATCGAAACTATTGCCAAAGAACAAATGGGGCTGGCCATGCGTCTGCCGGTTTCACTGGCAGGAGCATTAATGGCAGACGCCCATGTTGGCTATGGTTTACCGATCGGCGGAGTATTAGCCGTCGATCATGCGGTTATTCCATACGCAGTAGGGGTTGACATCGGTTGTCGGATGTCGCTGTCGGTTTTGGAAGAAAACCCCGCGTTTCTGAGCCGTTACGCATTTCAAATCAAACAGGCATTGAAAGAAAATACGCATTTCGGTATGGAAGGCGGCATCCTGTTTCCACAAGAACACGAAATATTAGAACGCACTGAATTTCAAACAGATGCTTTCTTGAAAAACTTACGTGGGAAAGCCGTGCGGCAATTGGGTTCTTCCGGAGGAGGCAATCATTTTGTGGAAATGGGCGAATTGGAACTGTTCGACGAAAATTGCTTGGGTTTACCTGCTGGATCGTATGCAGCTCTGCTTTCCCATTCCGGTTCGCGCGGTTTGGGAACAGAAATCGCTCATCGGTACAGTGAAATCGCCCGCGAACAATGTCGTTTGCCGAAGGAAGCCGGACATTTTGCATGGCTCGACTTGGATTCCGAAGCCGGACAATCCTATTGGATGAGCATGAGTTTGGCGGGCGATTATGCTCAGGCCTGCCATGAACGCATTCATATCAATATGGCCAAAGCGTTGGGAGTGAAAATACAAACGACTATCGGAAACCATCACAATTTTGCATGGAAGGAACGATTGGAAAACGGACAGGAAGCCATTGTGCATCGCAAAGGAGCGACACCGGCGCATACCGGCGAGCCGGGCATTATTCCCGGAAGCATGACTACATCGGGATATTTAGTACAGGGTTGCGGTATATCCGAATCGTTGTACTCGGCTTCGCACGGCGCAGGCAGGGCAATGTCGCGCCAGAAAGCGAAAGAAAATTTTACACAGTCGGCTCTCAAAAAGATGTTAACCGGCGCAGGCGTCCAACTCATTGGCGGAAGCGTGGAAGAAGCGCCGCCGGCTTACAAAAACATCGACCGGGTAATGGATTTTCAAAAAGAACTGGTAAACATTCAGGGGAAATTCAGGCCACGGATAGTACGAATGAATGAAGAATAGAAGCAATGGAAAAAACGTATATTCAAATAACATCGGGAAGAGGTCCGGCAGAATGTTGCCGGGTCGTTTCCAAAATTGTGGAAAAAATGCTGAAAGAAGCGAAGCAACAAGGGATTTATGCAGAAGTAGTAGAACGGGAAGAAGGCGAGCTAAACCGGACATTGCTATCAGCCGTACTCTTTCTTGCCGGAGAAAATCTGGATACTTTTGTTGATTCGTGGGAAGGAACGGTGCAATGGATTGCTCAAAGTCCTTACCGGAAGTTCCATAAGCGCAAAAACTGGTTTGTTGGCGTTCAATGCTTGTCGGTCTATGAAGAAAATTTATGGAATGAAAGCGAACTCCGCGTTCAAACCTTGAAAGCATCGGGTCCCGGCGGTCAGCATGTAAACAAGACGGAATCGGCGGTTCGAGTAACGCACATTCCTTCGGGTATCAGCGTAACGGCTTCCGATGAACGTTCGCAACTGCAGAACAAAAAGCAAGCGATTGAGCGGTTGAAAATCAAATTAGCGGCTTACGAACAGGAACGGGCCATGGCTTTTGTACAAAGCAATTGGCAAAATCACAACGAACTGGAAAGGGGAAATCCGGTAAGGATAATTAAAGCGGAGTTGGATAAATAGAAAAGTGAAAGTTGAAAATTAAAAAATTGAAAATTATGTCGGATAAATATTGTCTATATCGAAAAACGGTATTCAATCGGGGTGGAATAGAATCGAGAACGGGAATATCCGCTTCCCCAACCGGTTTCGGATAAGATGCTGCATAAACTGGAAATTCCATAGGTTTGGGAAGCGCAGGAAGTAGAATATGTTTGTTAAGAAAAAGTCGATTATTCAAGAAAATCTGTAAATTTGACCTTCGAAATTATTTTAAAGACATGGACGCAAGAAATTACCGTGCGCAAAAGGCGCAGGAAACGCTGCTAATCATAGAGAAAGGATTCTATACAGTTAATGGCAGGCAAATAGATACTGCCCGTTTTATCCAGCAGTCCATAAATAAAGCGCAACTTTATTCGCCGGAGGCTTGGGAGGCTGTGCAAGGGGAAACGCAACAAATTATTGCCGGACGTAATTTTCAAACTCGGATTGCCGTGAAAAATTGTACGTCTATTGAAGCAGCCCTGCCAATGCAAGAAACAAACGGGAAAACCGGCTGCTTGAATTTTGCTTCCGCCAAAAATCCCGGCGGCGGATTTTTAAATGGAGCGCAGGCACAGGAAGAAAGTTTGGCAAGAAATTCGGCATTATACCCTACTTTAACAAAATTTCAACGCGAAATGTACGACTACAATCGCTCGTTAACTACTTATTTATATTCTGATTATATGATTTATAGTCCAGATGTAGTATTTTTCAAGAATGATGCGAATGAATTGCTTGCGCAACCATTTTTGTTGGATATTTTGACCAGTCCAGCGGTCAATGTCGGCGCAATAAAGCAGAACAATCCGCTGGAATTATCACAGGTGGAGCAAACGATGTTGTCCAGAATAGATAAAATGCTGTCTGTTTTTGTTTTACAAAAAGTGGAAAAAGTGATTTTGGGTGCATGGGGCTGCGGCGTTTTTCAGAATAAACCGGAAGATGTCGCGGCTTATTTTGCGCATTACCTGACGCAAGCAGGAAAATATGGTAAATGTTTCCGAGAAATCGTATTCGCAGTATTCGACAAGTCTCGGAATCAAGAAAATATAAGGGCTTTTGAAAAGGTATTTGAGCAAATATAAAACAACAAAAAATGTTTATACGAAAATCAATCATCCGGGTTAAATGCGGAACTGTACAAAAAAGAACAGGCATACGAATTTCATAGACATAAATATCAATAGCGATAGAATTTTAGCTTATGGACTGCGAGTACGATTCTGCGTTTGACCTTCTATTAGATATTAACAATGGACCTCTGGAAGGAGGCGGAGGAGAAGTAAAATAATACTTCAAAAAAGGGTAGAGGCGGGGTACAACTTCTTTGGTGCGTTCGTAAAAAATAGAGTTTTTTTGCGTTTGTTTTGAAATAATATGGGAGTTGTAATTGAAAACGGCCAGCACATTGAATAATATACTTAAGGAAAGAACCCATACAAACACGCCAAACATACCTCCCAAAAGAATGTTCAACGGTTTAGCCACTGTTTTTTTTACGGCTAAGTCGATTAATCTTCCTAACAGGACAATTCCGCTTACGATCAATGAAAAGGCCAGCAAATAACAGATGCCGGTCAATATCGGCTGAAACGTGTTAGAAGTGAAAACAGACGATAGAAATTGGCGAAAAGGTATGGCTATTTTTCCCGCGCAGAATATGGCTGCGACCAGCGCCAAAAGCGAAATCATCTGTTTGACAAATCCGTCGATGAGACCTTTTATCAAACCAAATCCGATGCAAACAAGTATGACTAAGTCCAGCCAATTCATTGGGCGCCGTTTCCACGCTATAAGGTTTGTTTTACTTCTACTTCTTCAAATGCTTCTACAATATCGCCTACTTTGATGTCGTTAAAATTTTGGATATTCAAACCGCATTCATATCCTTGCGTTACTTCTTTGACGTCGTCTTTGAAGCGTTTCAGCGAACCCAGTTCTCCTGTATAAATCACGATGCCATCCCGTATGAGGCGGATTTTGTTGCCTCTCCTGATTTTGCCTTCCCGTACCAAACATCCTGCTACAGAACCCACTTTGGTAATTTTGAATACTTCGCGGATTTCGACATTGCCAACGATTTCTTCCTTGATTTCGGGCGAAAGCATTCCTTCCATAGCGGCCTTGACTTCCTCTATGGCATCGTAGATAATGGAGTACAAACGGATATCGACGCCTTCTTTTTCCGCCAGTTTGCGTGCCGATTGCGAAGGACGCACTTGGAATCCTACGATGACGGCTTCGGAAGCGGCGGCCAAAATCACATCCGATTCGGATATCTGTCCTACACCTTTGTGAATCACATTTACTTGAATTTGTTCGGTAGAAAGCCGGATCAACGAATCGGACAAAGCTTCTACGGAACCGTCGACGTCGCCTCGGACAATTACATTCAATTGCTGGAAGTTGCCCACAGCTATCCGCCGGCCAATATCGTCTAAAGTCAACAATTTTTGCGTGCGCAAGCCTTGTTCGCGCTGCAATTGTTCGCGTTTGGAGGCGATTTCCCTTGCTTCCTGTTCGGTTTCCATGACGTTAATCGTATCTCCTGCCTGGGGAGCGCCATTCAAGCCGAGAATCAATACCGGTTCGGAAGGCCCCGCTTCCATGATTCGTTGATTCCGTTCGTTGAACATGGCTTTTACCCGGCCATGATGTGTTCCCGCCAAAATGACATCGCCCATTTTCAGCGTACCGTTTTGCACCAGCATCGTCACTATATAGCCCCGTCCCTTATCTAAGGAAGATTCGATGACCGAGCCTACCGCTCTTCTTTTGGGATTGGCTTTCAAATCCCGCATTTCAGCTTCTAACAGTACTTTTTCCAGCAATTCTTGAACGCCGATTCCTTTTTTGGCCGAAATGTCTTGCGATTGATATTTTCCGCCCCAGTCTTCCACTAAGTAATTCATTCCCGCCAGCGTTTCTTTTATTTTTTCAGGATTGGCGCCCGGTTTATCTATTTTATTGATAGCAAATATAATCGGGACATTCGCTGCAGAAGCGTGGTTGATGGCTTCAACGGTTTGCGGCATCACATTGTCGTCGGCTGCCACAATGATGATGGCAATATCGGTAACGCTTGCCCCGCGGGCGCGCATAGCTGTAAATGCTTCGTGACCAGGAGTATCTAAGAACGTAATCTTGCGGCCATTGGCCAATTCTACGTTGTAAGCGCCGATGTGTTGCGTAATTCCTCCCGCTTCTCCGGCAATAACGTTCGTATTGCGGATATTGTCCAGCAGCGACGTTTTCCCGTGGTCGACATGTCCCATGACTGTTACGATCGGAGGACGCGGCATCAGGTCCTGTTCATTGTCTTTTTCTTCGCTAATTGCATCTACAACTTCCGCGCTTACGTATTCGGTTTTATACCCGAATTCGTCGGCGACAATATTGATTGTTTCTGCATCCAAGCGTTGATTGATAGATACCATGATACCGATCGACATGCAAGTCGAAATGATTTGTACTACTGGAACATTCATCATGCTGGCCAAATCGTTGGCCGTTACAAATTCCGTAATTTTAATAATTTTGCTGCCTCGTACATCTCTTTCATACTGTTCATTTTGACGTTGCGATACAGCTTCCCGTTTTTCCTTTCGGTATTTTGCCCCCTTCTTTTGACCTTTGTTCGTCAAACGCGCCAGGGTTTCCTTGATTTGCTTTTGTACATCTTCTTCGTTTATTTCCGCTTTGGAAACTGGTTTGCGAAGCTTCAAGCGAGGACTATCGCTTTTGGTTGTTGCCGCTGCTGGAGCTCCCTTTTCAATGTCGATTTTTTCGCGTTTGATCCGGTTGCGTTTTTTCTTTTTTGCCTCGTTCGTATCCGTTTTTTTGGTAAGAACCGGTTTTTCTCTTTTTTCCGATTTAGCTTCTTCCTGAGCCGCTTTCTTGATTTCGGAAGCTAAAGCTGCTTTCTTTTCTTTTTCCGCTCTTTCCTTCCTCTTTTCTTCTTTTGTCTTTTTCTTGGGACGGGTAGAAAGATTGATTGCCGACAAATCGATTTTACCCGTCACCTTGATAGAGGGTTCTATCCTTTGCTTGTTGATTCGGAAAATTTCCGTTTTTTCTTTTTCCACAGATGGAATCTCTTCTTCTGAAATTTCCTGAACTTCAGGTTCTTCCGTTGTTTCTATTTCTTCGATTTCTGTCGTTTCTTCTTCCTCTCTTTCAATTTCTTCTTCGATTTCGGTTTTTATCTCGATTTCTTCCTCTCTCTCGTTTGTCTTATCGTCTTCTATTTCTTTCTCTCTGTACTCTTCTTCAACGACTTCTTCGATAAGTGGCGTCGATTCGATTATTTCCGGAATTTCTTCTATTTCCTTTGGAATAATTTCTTCGATTACTGCTGCTTTTTCTACTTTCTCTATTTTTTTCTCTTCCGCCACAGGAATTATCTCTTTTTTTACCTCTTTCTTATCCTCTCTCGCAACAGGTTTGGGAACAGATTTTTTCTTTCCCAGCGAGTTGAGATCCAATCGACCTTTAATTATCACTTTGGGTTTAATATCTTCGGGAACTTCAGTTTTTATTTCTTCTACTTTTTTCGGTTTGCTTTCATATCCAGCTACCGCCACACTGCCTTTTTTTTCTTTGTGGTGGCGTTCTTGGCTAATCTTCTCAGATTCTAGTTTCAAATTTTTATCTTTATTAAATTCCTTAATGAGAAGTTCATATTCTTCATCACTAATTTTCGTATTAGGGTTTGCCTCTGTAGGAAAACCTTTTTTTTGCAGGAATTCCACTACTGTTGAAAGTCCTACATTTAAATTTCTTGTTACTTTATTTAATCTAATAGACATACAATTATTTATAATGTGGTAATGTAGCGATGCACATTGCGTTAATTAGCTTTATGGATTAGCCTATCGGCGCATTGAAGCATGGATATACATTATTTATTCTTCTTCAAATTCGGCGTTGAGGATTCCCAGTACTTCATCGACTGTATTTTCTTCCAGATCGGCTTTTTCAATAATTTCATCCCGTCCCAAAGCCAAAACATTTTTAGCCGTGTAGCAACCGATATTTTTCAGACTGTCGATAACCCACATTTCGATTTCATCGGCAAATTCATCCAGATAAATATCTTCGCCGTCAATATCGACATCTCGGAATACGTCGATGGTGTATTCGGTCAGCATACTGGCCAATTTAATATTTAATCCTCCTTTTCCTATGGCCAATGAAACCTCTTCGGGGCGAAGGTATACTTCAGCTTTCTTTTCTTCTTCCCGTATTTTGATGGAAGAAATTTTAGCCGGACTCAAAGCCCGTTGGATAAAGAGGGAAACATTAGCGGTATAATTGATGACATCTATATTTTCGTTACATAATTCGCGTACAATTCCGTGGATACGAGCGCCTTTCATTCCTACGCAAGCGCCTACCGGATCGATGCGGTCGTCGTAAGATTCGACGGCTACTTTGGCTCTTTCGCCGGGAATCCGCGCAATGCGTTTGATAGTAATCAAACCGTCGTGTATTTCGGGTACTTCCAATTCAAACAAGCGTTGCATAAACAAGTTGGATGTACGCGAAAGAATAATCTTCGGATTGTTGTTTTGATTGTCGACTTTGACAACCACTGCGCGGCGGGTTTCGTTTTTACGGAAAAAATCACCCGGTATTTGTTCTGTTTTAGGAAGAATCAATTCGTTCCCTTCATCGTCTAATAAAAGAATTTCTTTTTTCCAGATTTGATACACTTCTCCGGAAACGATTTGTCCTACTTGATCTTTATATTTGTTATAGAGCGTATCTTTTTGCAATTCCAATATTTTGGAAGCCAGCGCCTGACGAAGATTTAAAACGGCCCGTCGGCCAAAACCGGCAAAATCAACTGCATCCGTAATTTCTTCGCCTACTTCATAATCAGGATCTATTTTTTGAGCCTCTGTCAAGGATATTTGTAAATTCGAATCAGCCAATTCATTATCTGGAACAACTTCGCGGTTTCTCCAGATTTCAAAGTCTCCCTTATCGGGATTTATAATGATATCATAATTTTCATCCGAACCGAACATTTTGCTTATAACATTCCTAAAAGCCTCTTCCAATACACTGATCAAGGTTGTCCGATCGACATTCTTGTTTTCTTTGAAGTCCGCAAATGTCTCTATCATACTTGGTTCTGCCTGTTTCCTTGCCATACTTTTCTATTTGAATCTAATTATGTTTTTTGTATATTTAATTTCATGGTAATCAAACCTTACGTCTTCTTGCACACAGATTTTGCGTTTAGCGCCTTCCGGTTTGATTTGTTTTTCTACCGTCAGAAGAATGTGTTGATCGCCGGCTTCTTTCAGGATTCCGGCGTATTTCATACCCGTTTTAAGCAGTACTTCCACTTCATTTCCAGTATTTTTTTTGTATTGACGCAACACTTTGAAGGCTTGGGAGATACCCGCAGATCCTACTTCCAGTTCGTAATCTTCTTCTTCCCGATTCAATTGCGATTCGATACAGCGCGTAAGGTCTACGCAATCGTCAATGGAAATCGCTTGATCACCGTCGATTTCTATAAGAATTTTGTTGTCTGGCCTTATTTCCACGTCTACCAAATATTTATCCGTACCCTCTAAGTACCTTCCCACTATTTCTTTCAGTTTGACTGTTTCGATCATCCCTTCTGCATTTTCTGTTGTTGCGTTTCAATAAAAAAACGAAAAAAGGAGGCCTTAGCCTCCCTCCTCCTAATTTGCCTGCAAATATACTATTATATCTTGTTAATACCAAATATTATAGTTTTTTTTTATGAAAATCTTTATATCTTTTGTTAATCTCTAAACTGAATTTAATTCGACTGAAAGTCCCAAAGCGTTTATTATGAGGTAAAAAGTGGACGATTTGGGCTCTTTTTCCCGATTTTTATGCGTAAAATACACGATTTGTCGCTTGCTTTTTCGGCAGGTTGGTTAAGAAAAAGTTGGAGACGCTAGGCCATTCCAAAATTTATCCGATAAGTCCTTTTGAAGACGTAAGAGGCGAGTTTTTCTTTGCATCAAAGTTTTTGTTCTTTCATTTGAAAGAAAAGAAGATACCCATTAAGGATAGAACAAAAATGATGCAGCCGATAATCCGATTCATAATCCACATGCCGCGCACGTTGAAAATTTTACGAAGTTTGGCTACAAAAAAACTAATGGCATACCACCAAGCCAAAGCGCCGAGAAAAATACAGAAGAGACCCGCCAACATTGAATAAATATAGGCTTTCGGAGAGATAAATTGGTCGGGAGAAATAAAATTGAAACGGGCAAAGAGCGCAATATAAATGAGGATAATCAACGGGTTGGAAAATGTCAACAGAAAGGCGGTAATTGCGTCCTGAGGAAGAGAGTACGTTTTTATGCCTTCAGTCGTTTTCTTCAAATTTTTAGAAGGATTGGAAAAAAAAGTATAAATACCATATGCCATCAACAAAATACTTCCTAATATTTGCAAGACCCTTTGATTATTTTCCACAAAAGAAATCACAATACCCATTCCCATGCACGTAATCACAGCATAAGAAAGGTCTGAAAAAGCGGCGCCTACTCCCGAAAGAAACCCATGCCACCTACCTTTGTTGATAGTTCGCTGAATGCACAGCAATCCGATCGGTCCCATCGGAGCGGATACTAATATGCCTATAATAAAACCTTTGTATATGGTATCAACAAACATAGTTGCAAATGTACAAATTTATGTGTTAAGTATCAAATACCTCTTGATTCTTTTAAATAGACAAAAAAACACTCTAAATCCATTTATTATCAAAATTAAAAAGCGTATCTTTGCAGCCGTTTTATTTCGGACAACATAAAGTCTAACTTAATTAAATATTTTTTCAAACAAACATGAGTGAAGAACTTAACAAAGAAAAGCAGGAAGAAGTGATTGAAGTGCAGGAAAATACAATTCCTGAAGAAATTGTTTCATCCACTGAGAAACAGCCAGTGGAAGAGGGGAGTAAAGAAATCGCAACTGAAGAGCCGAAAGCAGGGCTTCCGGAAGAAAAGCAAACGGAAGAAGAGAAAAAAAATGCTCAGGCAAAAAAGATAAAAATGCCAAGAGAAGATTTTGATTGGAATGCCTACGAAAAAGGAGAAACGTATAGCGAGATAAGTAAAGACAAACTGATCGAAACCTATGATCAATCATTAAATAAGATCAATGATCGCGAGGTTGTGATGGGGAAAGTAACTTCATTGAACAAAAGGGAAGTCGTAATCAACATTGGTTATAAATCCGATGGCGTGGTTTCTATGACGGAATTTCGCTATAATCCCGATTTGAAGGTGGGCGATGAAGTGGAGGTATACATTGAAAGCCAGGAAGATAAAAAAGGGCAACTGGTTCTTTCACATAAAAAAGCGCGGGCAACCCGTTCTTGGGACAGAGTAAACGCCGCTCTTGAAAACAACGAAATAGTGAAAGGTTATGTGAAATGCCGTACGAAGGGCGGTATGATTGTCGATGTATTTGGTATTGAGGCCTTTTTACCGGGATCTCAGATCGACGTAAAACCTATTCGCGATTACGATGTATTTGTGGATAAAACCATGGAATTTAAGATCGTTAAAATCAATCAAGAGTTCAAAAATGTAGTCGTTTCTCATAAGGCTCTGATTGAAGCTGAATTAGAACAACAGAAAAAAGATATTATTTCAGGACTTGAAAAAGGCCAGATACTGGAAGGGGTCGTTAAAAATATCACGACCTACGGCGTATTTGTGGATTTGGGCGGCGTCGACGGTCTGATCCATATCACCGATTTGAGTTGGGGACGGGTTTCTCATCCCGAAGAAGTGGTTGCCTTGGACGATCGGATCAGCGTAGTAATACTTGATTTCGACAATGACAAAAAACGAATCGCATTGGGTCTGAAACAATTGACTCCGCATCCGTGGAATGCCTTGGATGAAAATCTGAAAGTGGGCGACATTGTGAAAGGAAAAGTAGTTGTAATGGCCGACTATGGCGCATTCGTCGAAATTGCGCCGGGAGTAGAAGGACTGATTCATGTGTCTGAAATGAGTTGGACGCAACATCTGAGAAGCGCTCAAGATTTCATGAAAGTGGGCGATGAAGTAGAAGCCGTTATCCTGACTTTGGATCGCGAGGAAAGAAAGATGTCTTTGGGTATCAAACAATTGAAATCTGATCCATGGGAAAATGTCGAAACCAAATATGCGGTGGGAAGCCGGCACATGGCAAAAGTGCGCAATTTCACAAACTTCGGCGTGTTCGTAGAAATCGAAGAAGGAGTAGAAGGATTGATTCATATCTCAGACCTTTCGTGGACAAAGAAGATCAAACACCCCAGCGAATTTACTTCCATTGGCGCGGAAATCGAAGTACAAGTTTTGGAAATCGACAAGGAAAACCGTCGTTTGAGCTTAGGACACAAACAGTTGGAAGAAAATCCATGGGATGTATTCGAAACTATTTTCACGGTTGGTTCGATTCACGAAGGAACAATCATCGAATTGTTGGATAAAGGAGCCGTGATATCATTGCCTTATGGAGTAGAAGGTTTTGCAACTCCCAAACATTTAGTAAAAGAAGACGGTTCTCAAGCGCAATTGGATGAAAAACTGAATTTCAAGGTCATTGAATTCAATAAAGATTCCAAACGAATCATTCTTTCTCACAGCCGGATCTTTGAAGATGAACAACGGGCTGAAGCTAAAAAAGAAGCTGCAGCCGCTGCTGCAAATTCCAATACTGAAAAGAAAATAAAGAAGGTGAAGAAAGAGAAAGAAGAAGCTCCTCAACAACAAGCCATAGAAAGAACTACTTTAGGCGATATCGCCGAATTGGCTGAGTTGAAAACAAAAATGGAAGGAACGAAGGAATAAAAAATTTCGGTATAATTTATAGAAAAAACTGCAGAGTAAAGTCTATTCTTTCGTTATTGAACCAGACGAAAAAATAAGGGAAGAATAGGCTTTTGTTGAATTTAGCGAATGCACGGACGTAAAAGGAATAATGCATTACCGTTGCATTTATTTGTAAATTTTTATGCATCAACACGGATATGACGTCCTATTTAGAATTGTTGAAACGAGTTCTTGCTGAGGGAACACAGAAAGAAGACCGTACAGGAACGGGAACAATCAGTATATTTGGCCATCAAATGCGTTTGAATCTTGCGGAAGGTTTTCCGCTCTTGACCACAAAAAAACTTCATCTCAAATCCATTATATATGAACTGCTTTGGTTTCTGAAAGGCGACGCCAATATTCAGTACCTGAAAGAAAATGGAGTGCGGATTTGGGACGAATGGGCTGACGAGAAGGGCGATTTGGGCCCAATTTATGGTTCTCAATGGCGTTCATGGCCAGATTATGCCGGCGGATACATCGACCAGATAACGGAAGCGGTACATACGATCCAATCCAATCCCGATTCGCGACGAATCATTGTCAGCGCTTGGAATGTAGCTCTCCTGCGGGAAATGAAATTACCGCCGTGTCATTGCTTTTTCCAATTTTATGTGGCCGATGGAAAATTATCTTTACAATTATATCAACGAAGCGCGGATATTTTTTTGGGCGTTCCATTTAATATTGCATCTTATGCTTTACTCCTGAAGATGATGGCTCAAGTGACCGGACTTCAGGAAGGCGATTTTGTCCATACCTTGGGCGATGCGCACATCTATACCAATCATTTGGAACAAGTGAAATTGCAACTCTCGCGCGAGCCTCGTTCCTTGCCTCGTATGAAAATCAATCCGGAGGTGAAAAATATTTTCGATTTCCAATACGATGACTTTGAGTTGGAAGCATACAATCCTTATCCGCACATTAAGGGAGAAGTAGCTGTTTGAGAATCGGATATTGTTTTTTTACGTCAGATAATTCGTAAGGATACGGGTGTACGAAATTCAGGTATTTCAATATTTTGAAAGCGGTAAAATAAGTGAAAAAGCGTTTTCGAAAAGCAGTCAAGCTTGCAGTATGTGCATTGATCTCTTTTATTTTAAGGAGGAAATGGTCGTCCTGCAAAAAAGTTTGAAGAGTGGGGGATAAACTATAAAGTTCCTTTTCTGTTTTTTCCAAAGGTTGTTTGAAGAACCCATCCATTTTAGCAAAAAGTAATTTGAGTTCCGTAAAAGCGGCTACCTGATAGGACAATTTTTGTATCTGTTGGGTTTCGATCATTTTACCGATAGCGGGACCCGTTCCGAAAGGGACTCTGTCTGAGATGCGGGGAGCAGGATATACGCAAGTGGTAGCGATGAATTGGGTTTTGCCTAAGAGAAAGACTTTTTGCAGAAAATAGAAGTCTTCGCCCGCTTGCTGCTTACCCATACCCCCTGCCTGCAAATAACTTGTTGCCGTTACGGCAAAAGCCGATCCGATGGTATAGTATGCGTAAGGATAGCCTGTGTATTCCAATGCCGAACGATAATACCGCAAATATTCTTCATATACTTCGCTGGCTTTGCGCATTTCATTTTCTTTGTCTAAATGTTCGATCGGATGGTGAAACTCGATGGTGGCCGATTTCAATTTGTATTGTTTGAAATGGCGGTAAATTTCAGTCAGGTAATTGCTTGCTACCGTGCAGTCTGCATCTAAACTGACAATGATTCCGGAGAGATTTTCTTCTTTTTTGAACCGCTGCGCCGCTTCGTCCATTCCTATTTTTCGAGGAAGACCGGCTCCGGTTTGATGTCCGGGAATATCTTCCACAAGGAGGGCTGTCAAATAAAAGTCGGGAGTGTTGAGGCTTTCGGCAAACGCTATTAATTCGTTGTACGATTTCCGATTTAACATGCGGATCGATTCGGTAGATAGGAGATAGGAGTTGACTATCACCAGAATTTCGACGGCAAAATTTTCCCGCTCGCAATCCAACAAACTATAAATGACATTCATTACTTCCGGTTCATTGTAACAGGGAATAACGATTCGCATTTCCACCTTGAATTTTTCAGTCATTTATTTTTAGGACGATTTTTCGCTATTTGCGTCTATTTCTTTGGCAATTTGACAAAGACTTTCATACCATTCATTTCCAAATTTACGGATAAGAGGTTCTTTCAGAAATTGATAGACTTTTACTCCTTCTTTTTTCCCTAATATTTTGGCTGCATGGCAAACATGCCAATAGTGATAGTTCAGCGCCTGAAATCCATTATAGTTCACTACGCGAATAGGATATAAATGACAGGAAATTGGTTTTTGGAAATCGATTTTCCCTTCTCGATAAGCTTTTTCAATGGCGCATCGGCAATAGCCTTTTTCATCGTAACAAGTAAAAACGCAATCTTTTCCCTTGACAATCGAAGTAACGTATTCTCCATCGCTATCCAGACAAACGGCCCCTTGTTGGTCGATTACCTTTTTAGCTTCGGACGACAAATCGTGTTCCACTTCCGCTAAAATTGCTTCCAAACGAGCAATTTCATCGTATTCGACCGGAGCTCCCGCATCTCCTTCTACGCAGCAAATGCCTTTGCATACAGATAAATCGCATAAGAAAAATTCATCTATTATCTCCCGTACAAGGAGGGTATTATTTATTTGTATCATCATCTTCTGTCTCTGTATTGTAATTCTTTACCCAAATAATTTTCATTGAATCGCCCGTTATCGTAAACCAAATTTCCGTTGACGAATGTCATCACTACTTTGTGGGAAAAAGTTTCGCCTTCTAAAGGAGACCATCCGCAACGATAGAGCAAGTTATCAGCCTGGACCGTCCAAGATTGGCAAGGGTCTACCAAAACTAAATCGGCATAATAGCCTTCTCGGATGTATCCCCGGTCTTTCAGGCGGAATAGTTCGGCGGGCGCATGGGCCATTTTTTCGACAACTAATTCCGGTGTGAAAACGCCTTGCCGGCACAATTCGAGCATCACAGTCAAGGCATGTTGAACCATCGGACCTCCAGAAGCCGCTTGCAAGCATGAACCTTGCTTTTCGTTCCAGCAGTGCGGGGCGTGGTCGGTAGCCACTACATCCAATTTACCCTCTCGCAAAGCTTGCCGCAAGGCTTCTCTGTCGCGGATCGTTTTTATGGAAGGATTCCATTTGATGCGGTTTCCCAGACGAGCATAATCGGCATCGGTAAACCACAAGTGATGAATACAGACCTCCCCCGTTATTTTTTTTTCTTTCAAAGGTTTAGCTTCCAATAGTTCCATTTCTTCAGCCGTGGACAGATGAAAAAGATGCAAGCGGGCATGGTATTTTTTTGCCAGTTCGACCGCACGGCTCGAAGAGGCAAAACAAGCCTCCCTGCTGCGTATTTTAGAATGGAAAGAAATGTCTAATTCTTCTCCAAATGCTTTGACATAGCGTTCTTTGTTCGCCCGAATAATTTCTTCGCTTTCGCAATGTGCGGCGATCAAGTGATTTACTTCCGCGAATATCCGTTCTAAACTGTGAGGATTGTCTACCAGCATGTTTCCGGTGGACGAACCCATAAATACTTTAATAGCCGCCGCTCGTTGCGCTTCTTTTTTTTTCAGTTCTTCTATATTATCGTTGGTAGCGCCTAAAAAAAAGGAATAATTGGCCAGCGATTTTCTGGATGCAATGTCAAATTTATCGTTTAAAGCTTCGATCGTCGTGGTTTGAGGAATCGTATTCGGCATATCCATGAAAGAAGTAATTCCTCCCGCAACGGCTGCCCGCGACTCGCTCCGTATATCTCCTTTGTGTGTTAAACCCGGTTCGCGAAAATGTACTTGGTCGTCGATAATACCCGGCAATAAAAGCAAGCCCTCGCCTCGAATGACTTGCATGTCCGGTTGAATGGAAACTTCTTCTCGCGTTACAGATTGGATGCGTTCGTTTCCGATCACTACCGAAGCTCGGTAACGTGTTCCTTCGTTAACAATTTCTGCATTTTGAATAAGGATCATATACGGGTTTTCTTTTGTGGATAGGTACGGAAAAAACTGTCCCATTTCAATTGTATCACGCCAAACAAGGCTTCTCCAATTATCCTTCCGCTCATTTTAGACGTTCCTTCTGTTCGATTGATAAAGATGATAGGGATTTCTTTCAATATGAATCCGCTTTTGTAAGCCATGTATTTCATTTCGACCTGAAAGGCATAACCTTTGAACCGAATATCGTCTAAGCGAATGGTTTCCAATACCTCGCGGCGGTAACAAACAAAGCCGGCTGTAGCGTCTTGTATTTTCAGTCCGGAAATAAATTGCACATATTTGGAAGCAAAAAAAGAAAGAAGCACCCTGGTGATCGGCCAATTCACCACATTCACTCCGCTTACGTAACGCGATCCGATGGCCACATCGGCTCCCTCTTCGGCGCAAGCCTGATGCAAACGCGGCAAATCGTCCGGATTATGAGAAAAATCGGCATCCATTTCGAAGACATATTCGTACCGTTCTTGTAACGCCCATTTAAATCCCTCAATATAAGCCGTTCCCAATCCTAATTTTCCTTTCCGCTCAATCATGAATAATCGTTCTGGAAACTCTTTTTGCAGATTTTTCACAATATCAGCCGTACCATCCGGCGAATGGTCGTCAATGATCAACACGTTAAAAACGGAATCCAAAGAGAATATTTTCCGAATAATTTTCTCAATATTCTCTTTTTCGTTGTATGTAGGAATAATAACTATATTGCTGTTCATAATTACAATGGCATTGTGAATGATAATGTTAAGATAAATCCCATCCTTGAATTGCTATTTAAAAGTAGGAGAAAAATTTGTACAAAAATAGAAAGAATTTTTTGAATATTTTTGCTTGTTTAAAATCTTTGTTACTTTTGACAACGATTTTAAGAAATAAAAAGGGTGAATATAGCTTTGAGATACAACATTGTTAACATCTCTTCAATAACATCCCTTTCATCGTATTCGGCAGGGTCATTATGTTATATGCTAACAAGCTGTTATTCAATATTGTAATAATAAATTTGGAGTATTGCAATAAATATTTTGAATTAAAATAAAAAAATCATTCAAAATTATTTGTTTTTGCAAAAATCATTTTCTAATTTTGCGCCGATATATAAAATTAAAAAAATCGTACTCATGTTTAATGGTATGTTTTATTTATATAGAAGACAAAAATCTTGTTTATCAAACGAAGATATTTTTTGTAAATTGAAGTGGAATAACTGATTTCCCTAAGGAGGGCGATTGTGTTATTCCTTTTTTATTTTTATACATTGACCCCATATCCAGAAGAATAAGATAAAGGGTTGTAAGGGTCAAAATAATTCGATGGAGGGTCCTGTTTAAGGCGATGAAATTGAATTCTTTATTTTTACAGATGACTTGAAACAAAAAAAGTCATGAAACGAAGTTGTGTCCAATGGTATACAGCGAGAGTCAAGTACCAGACCGAAAAAACAATCAAAGAATTTTTAGAAAAGCGAGGAATAGAACATTATATTCCGCTGCAAGATGAAAAGCCGCTCATCCCGTGCCTGATTTTCATCCGGACGGATTATAAACAGGCGCTGACGC
>JGI24699J35502_11133906_pt1 | contig 18731 bp, 12 predicted proteins | sample TergutMp193P4_FD_35502 | JGI IMG/M metagenome (IMG submission 35502) | reverse complement strand
CGTGCTATCGTATATCGTCACATGTACCATATTCCCGAAGAATGGGGAACGGCTGTCAATGTGCAAGCAATGGTTTTTGGAAACATGGGACAAACTTCCGCTACCGGTGTAGCTTTCACACGCGATGCTGCAACAGGAGAAGATATTTTTAATGGCGAATATCTGATTAATGCACAAGGAGAAGATGTGGTAGCCGGCATCAGGACTCCTCAACAAATCACGCTCGAAGGCTCCCGCCGCTGGGCTGTTCAGCAGGGAATTTCGGAAGAAGAACGCGCTGCGAAATATCCTTCTCTCGAAGAATCCATGCCTGAATGTGCTAAAGATTTGATTAAAACTCAACAAAAACTCGAAGATTACTTCAAGGATATGCAAGACCTCGAATTTACCATTCAAGACAGTAAATTATGGTTATTGCAAACACGTAACGGCAAGCGCACGGGCGCCGCTATGGTTCGTATTGCTATGGAAATGTTGAAACAAGGCTATATCGACGAAAAGACAGCATTGTTGCGTCAGGAACCGGAAAAATTAGACGAATTGCTTCACCCTGTGTTTAAGAAAGAAGCATTAGCAGCAGCAAAGCCAATCACTAAAGGTTTGCCCGCTTCTCCGGGTGCCGCTACCGGTAAAGTTGTTTTTCATGCTGATGAAGCCGAAGAATGGGTAAAACGCGGTGAAAAAGTAGTGCTTTGCCGAATCGAAACTTCTCCAGAAGATTTGCGCGGTATGGCTGTTGCTGAAGGTATTATGACAGCTCGTGGCGGGATGACTTCTCATGCCGCCGTAGTTGCCCGCGGGATGGGAAAATGCTGCGTTTCGGCTGCCAACGGAGTGCTAATCGACTATAAAACCAAGAAAATGGTCATGGGCGATAAAACAATTAAGGAAGGCGATTGGATTTCATTGGACGGCTCAACCGGTTTGGTTTATGCTGGAAAAATCGAAACACAGGAAGCTGAATTAAGTGGTGATTTCAGCGAATTAATGAAATTAACCGATAAATACGCCCGTCTAAAAGTACGCACGAACGCCGATACTCCGAAAGATGCCAAAGTTGCCCGCAATTTCGGCGCTCAAGGTATAGGACTGTGCCGTACGGAACACATGTTTTTCGACGGAGATAAAATCATTGCCATGCGCGAAATGATTTTGGCAAAAGACGAAGCTGGACGCCGAAAAGCTTTATCGAAATTACTGCCATTGCAACGTGCCGATTTTGTCGGTATTTTCGAAGTTATGCAAGGACTGCCGGTAACGGTTCGTTTGTTGGATCCGCCTCTCCATGAATTTGTTCCTCACGATGAAAAAGGACAAAAAGAAATGGCAGAAGTAATGGGTGTATCGTATGAAGAAATTCATAATCGAGTGGAAGGTTTATTGGAGCAAAATCCGATGTTGGGACTTCGCGGATGCCGCTTGGGAAATTTGTATCCCGAAATCACGGAAATGCAAACCCGGGCAATTCTTGAAGCAGCTTTGGAATTAAAGAAAAAAGGAGTTAAAACTTATCCGGAAATCATGGTTCCGCTTACCAGCATCTTGTATGAATTTTTGGCACAACGGAAAATTATAGATGAAACCGCTCAAGTGGTATTCAAAGAAAAAGGCGACTCCATTGAATACAAGGTAGGTACTATGATTGAAATTCCGCGTGCTGCATTAACGGCTCACAGGATTGCTACTTCAGCCGAATTTTTCTCTTTTGGTACAAACGATTTAACTCAGATGACTTTTGGTTTCAGCCGCGACGATGTTGCGAGGTTCTTGCCGATGTATCTTGAAAAAGGTATATTGAAAGAAGATCCATTTGCTGTATTAGACCAAAATGGCGTCGGTCAATTAATAAAATTCGCCACTACCCAAGGGCGCGAAATTAGACCTGATTTGAAGTGTGGTATTTGCGGAGAACACGGCGGAGAGCCAAGTTCGGTAAAATTCTGCCACAAAGTCGGCTTAGATTATGTCAGCTGTTCTCCTTATCGTGTGCCTATAGCTCGGTTGGCGGCAGCGCAAGCGGCATTAGAAGACTGATAAAAGAATTATGAATTATGAATTATAAGGGCTACTAATGTCAGATTATAATTCATAATTCATAATTTATAATTCATAATTTCATGGATCGTTATCTTGTTTTTAAAACGCGGGACGAATTAGTTCGAATTAAAATCGAACGGATTTTGTATTTCGAAGCGGAAAGAAACTATACCAGATTAGTTTTAACTAATGGAATACAATTTGTTTTTGCTATCAATTTGGGTAAGATTGAAGAAATTTTGGAAAAACAAATCCAAGACTATTCATCTACTCTTGTGAGAGTGGGAAAAAGCTATATTATTAACAAAAATCATGTTTTACAGATTAGCCTACCTAAAGCAATGGTATTGTTTGCATCGGCGGACGGTAAAGCTAAAGAACTTAATATTCCGAAAGACCCGCTGAAAATACTCAAAGAAACGTTAGAAAAAGAATTACCTGAAACAAAATAACTATGGCGGATAGATCTGTAAAATCAGACAATAAAATAAGTGATACCGATGTCTTCGTAGTTATTGAAAACGAGAACGATTATTACGATTTTGTTACTATTGATGAAGACGCATCGTATGATGCAGTCGTTATTGATATGTCGCATGATGATTTTGCAGATGCTATTATTGTTGATTTCGACGAAGATAATTCATCGGATTCATTTGTTAGTATAGACGAAGACCAAGTATTTGTATCGGATTTTACAGCAGATGATTTATTGATTGATCATGTTAATTTTAAATAAATTTTACATAAAATAAAAATATGATATCTATTCGTTGTCCACATTGTCAAGTTGGTTTGAAAGTTGATGAATCTAAGATTCCTGCTAATATTCAAACCTTTAATTGTCCTAAATGTAAGCAACCGATACCCATCAGTTATGTTATGAATAGTCAAACTGTCGACGATTCGGAAACCGTTATTTTGTCTGTTCCTGAGAATAAAGTTGCAAAAACCGGAAAACTTCATGTCTTACCGAATGAATTTACATCAGAACAATTTATTCGTTTATCTGAAGGCACTAATATAATCGGTAGAAAATCACCTTCCAAAGAATCAGCTACGGCTATTGAAACGAAAGACAAGTTGATGAGCCGCGCTCATATCGTTATTGAAGTTCGTTCAGCCTCAAAAGGAAATTATATTCATTCTCTTTATGATAATAAAAGTACAAATCGAACGTTATATAATAAGAACTATATTGAACCGGGTGAAATTGTTATTCTGAAAAATAATGATGAAATACAAATTGGTCAAACCCGTTTGATATTCGAGGAAGATTATCCTTGTTAACTATTATATAATCGATAGTATGAATATAACTTTACAAAAACCTTTTTCAATTAGTGAAATTGGAAAACGATTTAATAATGAAGATTCCGTATATCCGGGTGATGAGTATGTAGGCATTAACAATCGGCTCTTTCTGGTATGCGACGGTGTTGGGGGTTCAAATAAAGGAGAAGTTGCAAGTGCGATAGCATGCGATTCTATTCAAACTTATTTTCGTACTTATTTAGATACGGAAAAAGAATTTGATACTCAATTTATCGAAAAATCCATACGATACACTGAGATACAATTTGATGAATACATCAAGAAAAATCCTTCTGCAGGAGGTATGGCCACAACGCTGTGCCTGATTTATTTTGCTCCAGAAGGCGTTTATTTGACGCATGCTGGAGATAGTAGGATTTATCAATTCAGAGAAGGTAAAATGATTTTCAAAACGGAAGACCATTCGGTCGTTAATTCCATGGTAAAATCTGGACGAATCAGTCCGAAAGATGCGAGTACACATCCGCAGAGAAATGTGATTTACAGAGCGATTCAGGGTTCCCATTTGCCGGTGGAAGTTGATATTATAAAAATTACCGATGTGATGCCAAATGATGAGTTTCTGATGTGCACCGACGGCGTTACCGAAGTTTGGAGTGATGATGATTTATGTAAAGTATTTTCTGCAAATATTTCCTCAGAAGAAAAAATAAATACGATCAAAAATTATTGCCGCGATAATGCACGGGATAATTATTCCGCTTATTTGATTCCTATTCAGGAAGTAAATAAAATGAACGTTTTTAAACAAATATTTCTATACGCTATCATGTATTAATGCCATGTATCTAAAACAAGGATACCGTTTGCACAATGATAAATACCAGATTCTGAATTTTTTGGGAGAGGGCGGGTTTTCATTGACATATCGAGGCGCTTGGAAAACAGAAGTACAAGGAAATTTAGGGAAAATACCGACTTTTGTTCCCGTTTGTATCAAAGAATATTTCTTCAAAGACTATTGCCTTCGTAATCCAAATACCTTTTTTGTAGAACCCAATAGTGAAAAGGGAAAAGAAATTTTCAATAAAAACAAGGAGAAAATTATACATGAAGCTCGCATTTTATCTGAAATAAATCATCCAAATGTAGTAAACGTATTGGAAGTCTTTAAGCAAAACAATACGGTATATATCGTAATGGAATTTATTTCAGGTCATTCCCTGAAACATGAAGTTGAACAAAATGGCGTATTTACAGAAGAAAGATTAAAAAAAATCATCTATGCAGTTGGTCAGGCTGTGGATTATATCCACGAAAAGAATATTCTTCATTTAGACATTAAGCCGAGTAACATTCTGATGGATCAAAACAATAATCCCAAATTAATTGATTTTGGCATTAGTAAAAAATACGATTTGTCGAATGATCAGGAAACAAGTACTGCCCTGCTGGCTGCTTCCAAAGGCTATGCTTCAATAGAACAATACGATAGCGAAGGAATACAGGTGTTCTCTCCTCGACCGGATATTTATTCTATGGGAGCAACTATGTATTATTTAGTTACAGGACAAGTGCCTACAGAGTCCATTTTACGCTCTACAAAAGGATTGCAAAGTCCTCGCGAGTTGAATCCGTCGATATCTGAAAATACCGAAAAGGTGATTATGAAAGCAATGGCTCTAAATGCCGCCGATCGCTATCAATCAGTAATGGAATTGCTCTTGGATTTAGGATTTGATCCTGCTATCGACAAAATTGACTTATCTTCAGCGAGTTTACCGGAATATCCTGAAATCGCTTCTAAAATTAACGAAGAGCCATACGACTTTGATGCTGAGGACGAAACCATTATTCGCTCAAATTTGGCCGGCACAGTCGAACAACGCCAAAGAGAATACAATTGGATATATTTCGCGACTCCCTTGTTAGTTTCAACAATAATGGCTTTTATTTTGTTTGGTAGTTTTTGGAAAAAATCACCTGATGAAACTTCAACAGAACATATATCTGCTGTTAATCATAAGGATAGTATAAATAATAATCAAGCATTTACTCCAGATGTTGTTCAGATAAATACAAATTTAAATCCGATATCAAATTCGGTTAGCAATCAAACTATAGAACAGGAAGACACAAAACAGGAAATTTATCAAAGATTATTTTTGGCGGCTATGAGTGAATACAGTCAAAAAAATCTTAAAGAAGCGCGTAATTTATTTTCACAAGCTCAATCTCATATTAAAACGGCTGATACAGAGAAATATATAACGCAAATTGATGAAGAAATTGAAAAAGAAGAAATACAAAAACGAAAAGATTTATATGAGGTATTCAAAGAATTTGGTAACTTTGTCGTCGTAATCAGAAAATCGGATGGCCGGTATGGAGCTATTGATAATAAAGGTTATGTAAAAATACCTTTTGATTATATTAGTACTGAGCCATTAGGTAATAATCGTTTATTCCAGAGAGAAGACAATCGATATGATAAATATGCTCCAAACGGCGATCTGTTAGAAAGCGGCTTAGAATAAAAGAATGAAACGAATCCTTTTTTTTGTATTTCTTGTTAGCAGTATTTCAAATATACATGCTCAATTTACGTTATACAATTTGGAGGGAGATCAAGCGTTTCAAAGAAAAGATTATCAAAGAGCTCGTAGTTTTTATACTGAAGGTTTGGATTCATGCGACCAATATAGTATCCGAAAATTGACCGATATATGGATTGAGCAACCATCTATGCGAAGAAGCATGCAACGTCCTATGCAAATAAGCTTTATCTGTGTGAAAACACTTGCAGAAGCTGGAAATCCGGACGCAATGTCTTTATTAAGGGATTTTTATACTGATGGTATTGGAGTTGAAAAAGATTCCGTGTTAGCCCTTTACTGGCATAGAGAATATGGAAAAACCCAAGGTTTTCTGATAGATAATGCTTCAGACGAGACTGATAATCAAATTAAAACTAAAACTCCAAGAAAGAGCATTCTTTCCAACCGGTTTTGTTCGTTTTTGACTTATACTTATTCACCAACGATGCCTTTCGGATTCACAGCAGGTATTTATTTTGATAAAATAGGCGGTTATGTTAGTTTAAGAACCGATGCCAAATCTCCTAACGTGGCTTATGAGTGTGATAATACCAGTGTTCCTGCAATTGAAATTGAAAATCCGCTTTATGAATTTAATCGTGAACGCTGGCATAGCCGAATGATAACCGGAGGCTTGTTATATCCGGTTATTAAAAACAGATTATTTGTTTCTGTGGGCGGAGGTTACGGAAAAAGAAATTATTACAGGGAAATAATAGCAGATAAACCCTTCCCGACCGGCAACAAAAGTGAATGGTGTTTCAACACAGAAGCTTCTTACGAAGGTTTGGCTCTTGAAGCAGGTGGCATGTTTATATGGAAAAAATTAACTGCGATGGGTGGAATTAATTCCACTAAATTCAAAGATTTAGATATTTATTTTGGTTTAGGATTAACTTTTTAGGCTATGAAACGTAAATGGCTTTATATTCTTATTTTTCTTCCGACATTCTATTCTTGTTTGGAAAGTCCGGAAATGACAATAGGAATAGTTAACGGAAAGGAAAAACCAACAGTTCAGACTGTGAAGACAAACCCTTCTCCCAATGACGACGGAAATTTGTTTTTTCAGGGTGAAGTTACTTCCATAGGAAAAGCTGAAATAACCGAAAAAGGATTTTTTTGGAGTACTATTTCTAATGATCCAAATATAAATGATAATGTAATTATATCTGATGCCAACAGTGATATTTTTACTTGTGAATTACAAAGCGCTTCGGGAGGAAAAACCTATTATTGGCGGGCATACGCAAAAAATTCGTATGGGATTGAATATGGTGAAGTAAATTCCTATGAATCGCTTCCAATCTGGGAAAAAAAAGATTCTCTAAATGGTAGAAGCAGAGGGAAAGGTGCAATATTTATTCTTAATAACAATATATACATGATTTGTGGAGAATATAAATTGGAAGGAGGATATTCGCTAGTAGAAAATGACGCATGGGAATACAATATTATAATCGATAGATGGAATCAACTGGAGGATAAACAGTCTTTTCCCGGCATTGGACGGATCAATCCTGTTGCTTTTACTATTGGAGATCTCGCATTTGTTGGAACCGGAACCGGGGTGGTAGGTGTGGCGACTGTCGTTGTGTATAAAGATTTTTTTCAGTACGACGGTATTTCAAACTCATGGGCAAAAATCGCTGTTCCTGATGATTTGGAAGCGAGATATGAAGCGGTCGCATTCAGTTTAAACGGTAAAGGATATATAATAGGCGGTTTGTCAGAAAATAGAAATGCTTTGAAAGATGTTTGGCAATACGATCCTGAAAATGGTTTGTGGGAGAGAAAAAACGATTTCCCAGAGGGATTCTACGGTGGAATAAGCATCAGCGATAATAACAGGGTATTTGCAGGTTTAAGCTATGCGCCGCTATCCGAATATAGAAGAATACTATTGGAATATAATAAAGAAACCGATAATTGGGAGAAATTTACTACATTACCCGATGATGTAGCAATTTATGGCAATGTAATCTCCGGTGTAATCGTTCAGAATTTTATTTATATTGTCGATAATAATAATATTATCTGGACTTTAAATATGAATGATGAAACTAAAACATGGAAGAAAAAAACCGCTTTGCCACCCGACTTAATACTTACAAATGAAGAGGATGAAAGCGAAAGTGGGTTTCAGTTGCTGCTTACTACCGGCCGTTCCAATTCTATTTATGTGGGATTGGGATATAATAAATATCTTTACGAATATCGCCCGTTATGGGATAACTAAACTGATTTCAGACTCAAATCCAAACTTTTAACCGAATGGGTGAGAGCACCTACTGAAATATAATCTACGCCTGTTTCGGCATAATCGCGGATTGTATCATAAGTGATTCCTCCAGACGACTCTAATTCATATTTTCCATTGACTAATTCAACGGCTTTGCGGGTATCGTCAACCGTGAAATTATCTAACATAATCCGATCAATTCCTCCGATTGCCAATACACGGTTTAATTCGTCGAAATTACGAACTTCAATTTCAATCGGGATATTTTTTCCCTGTTGCCATAAATATTCCTTAGCCCGCAGAATGGCATTTTCAACTCCTCCTGCAAAATCAATATGATTGTCTTTCAAAAGAATCATATCAAAAAGTCCGATACGGTGATTCATACCTCCGCCAATGCGGACAGCTTCTTTTTCAAGCATTCGCATACCAGGAGTTGTTTTTCGTGTATCTAAAATTCGAGTTTGAGTTCCTTCTAACTTTTTCACATATTTATTGGTAAGGGTAGCGATACCACTCATTCGCTGCATCACGTTAAGTACCAAGCGTTCGGTTTGCAACAATGACCGAACTTTTCCTTCTACGGTAAAAGCAATATCTCCAACTTTAACTTTAGCACCGTCGGAAAGAAAAACATTAATTTCCAAATCAGGGTCAAAGGTATGAAAAATCCGCTCAGCAATAGCTACTCCCGCTAAAATTCCATCTTCTTTAACTAACAACTGGACTTTTCCTTTCGCTGTTTCAGGAATGCAGCTTAAAGTCGTGTGATCGCCCTCGCCTATATCTTCGGCAAACGCCAATTGAATCAGTTCATCAATTAAATTCATAATTTACATAATTTATTCACAAAGGTAAGGCTTTTTTCTAAATTTTAGCTAATTTTGTATCCATACAAATCCGAATTTTTATGAAACGAATAATCTTTGTGATTGCTTTACTGTACTTTACATTTTATGTAAATGCACAAGAAAAAGAGGAAAATAAAAAAGCTGTTATTTATAAAATCAATATTCAAACTGAAATAAATACAACTTCCCGCATTTATCTAAGTAATGGATTAAAAGAAGCTAACGAGCTGAATGTAGATGCAATTCTCATTAATCTTAACACTTACGGCGGAACGGTTGTTGATGCCGATTCAATGCGGTCGGCAATTCTATACAATCCTATTCCCGTCTATGTTTTTATTAATAACAATGCGGCATCGGCAGGCGCTTTAATTGCTATCGCCTGCAAAAAAATCTATATGCGGAGAGGAGCGAATATTGGCGCAGCAACGGTGGTTGATGGCAACTCAGGTGAAGCTATGCCCGATAAATACCAGTCTTACATGCGTTCCATAATTCGTTCAACAGCCGAATCGCACGGAAAAGACACGCTCGTTGTCGGAAAAGATACGGTTTATAAATGGGTGCGCGATCCGCTTATTGCAGAAGCCATGGTGGACGACCGGATTTATATTCCGAATGTTATCGATTCCGGTAAAGTATTGACTTTTACGGCACAAGAAGCTTATAAATTTAAATTTTGTGACGGCATTGCAGAAAGTGTAAACGAAGTAATTACAAAATATTTGGGATATAACGATTATAAAATAATTGAATACAAGCCTACTTTCTATGATAAACTGAAAGGGTTTCTGACTAATCCGGCTTTTCAGGCTATATTGGTTATGATTATTATTGCCGGCATTTATTTCGAATTGCAAACGCCCGGAATCGGCTTTCCTTCTATCGCTGCCATAACAGCCGCTCTCCTTTATTTCACACCTTTGTATTTAGACGGTCTTGTACAAAATTGGGAAATTGTTGTGTTTTTTATAGGTATTCTGTTGATTTTGTTAGAAATATTTGTTTTTCAAGGGCTTGGAATATCTATCACTCTGGGTATTATTCTTGTTGGCGTAGGGCTTGTTTTCGCCTTAATCGACAACGATTATTTTACATTTGAAAACGTCCGTATGCCCGACGTTTCTCGTTCGATTCTTACGGTTTTTTCAGGAACATTGATGGGAATGATTATAGTGATATGGCTTTCTTCTCGAATCGGTGAGAAGGGTATGTTCCGTAAAATAGCGTTAACCGCCGATTTAACCACTTCTGAAAGTGTCGATCAAGGAGTACGCAATTTAGTGGGAAAAACCGGAAAAGCAATGACCGTGCTTCGGCCTTCGGGAAAAGTAATCATAGACAATGAAGTCTATGATGCCGTTTCCAATCAAGGATTTATCGACAGAGGAACAACGGTAACCGTGGTGAAATTCGAAAATATGCAAATTTACGTAGAATAATTATTTTTTAATATATAGTGATATGACTGTTGTTGATCGTTTTTTACGCTATGTTTCATTCGATACTCAATCGGACGAAACTTCCGGTACTACTCCAAGTACGGAAAAACAAATGCTTTTAGCAAAAGCATTGAAAGAAGAAATCGAAGCTATGGGCTTAACGGATATTTCATTAGACGAACATGCCTACTTGATGGCGACTTTGCCCGCCAATACAGATAAAAATGTTCCTGTCATTGGTTTTATTGCTCATCTGGATACCAGTCCCGATATGTCGGGCGCTAACGTAAAGCCGAGAATTATAGAGAAATACAATGGGAAAGATATTGTCTTGAATGAAAATATTGTTCTCTCGCCGACAATGTTCCCCGAAATATTGCATCACATTGGCGAAGATATTATCGTAACCGACGGTACAACGCTTTTGGGAGCAGACGATAAAGCCGGTATCGCCGAAATCATAACGGCTATCCAATACTTGATCGACCATCCGGAAATTAAGCATGGAAAAATTCGTATTGCATTCAATCCCGACGAAGAAATCGGCATGGGTGCAGCGAAATTCGATGTAGAAAAATTTGCCTGTGATTGGGCTTATACTATGGATGGAGGAGAAGTCGGAGAATTGGAATACGAAAATTTTAATGCAGCCGCTGCAAAAATCATCGTGAAAGGTTTGAATGTACATCCGGGATATGCTAAAAACAAAATGATCAACGCTGGTTTAATCGCTATACAATTCGCAGAATTATTGCCTCCGCACGAACGTCCCGAACATACTGAAGGCTATGAAGGATTTTTCCATCTGACCGGAATGAGCGGAACGGTGGAAGAAGCAACCTTGTCGTACATTGTCCGCGACCACGATCGTAATCGGTTTGAACAGCGTTTGAAACGGCTTCAAGATATAACCGATTACCTAAATAAAATCTATCCGGAAGGAACCGTTCGATTGGAAATCAAGCAGCAATACCGCAACATGCGTGAAATAGTAGAACCGCAAAAACACATTATCGATCTGGCGGAAAAAGCTATGCTGGAAACAGGCGTCACGCCGATCGTTCGTCCCATTCGCGGTGGAACCGACGGTGCACAGTTGTCGTTCAAGGGATTACCTTGTCCGAATATTTTCGCTGGCGGCCTAAATTTTCACGGGCGCTATGAATGGATTCCCATTCAGTCGATGGAAAAGGCGGTGCTAGTAATTGTTAAAATAGTGGAAATACAGGCTTTAAGTAATTGAAAAATAAGAAAAATATTATTAAAAAATTTGGTGAGTAATATATTGAGAAATAGCTGTTTTTCTTTTTATTTTACTGTCATCCATCTTGTTAACACTCTCATTGCAGAGCAACCCCAAGCGATACAAGTCGAAAATCATTAAGGAAGGTTTTTTGCTTAATAAATAGTTTTTCATCGGCTGGCGTATTATATTAAATAGCTTAGATACAAATCCCAGCAAGTGAAGTCTTTGCAAAGAGAGCTTAGTTTGCATCAATCGAGAATGATTGATGTATTCGGGATATTTTTCACGCAACAACAATTCAACTTTGTAAAGATTCTTAATTCCGTTCTCTGTTTTTTCCAGAAATTCGGAAGCGCTTTCCAAACCCAAATGAACTAGTGGATTATCAATATGCCTGATTATAATTTTCTGCTTTAAAAGTTCCAGACCAAAAAGCGTATCCTCGTGTCCGTAACCGGTTAAATCTTCGCTGAATTTCACTTTTTCAAATACATTTTTATGAATCAAAAAATTGTTTGTTTGAAATCCGGCATTGGGATTTTTTTCCCTCTCCGAAGCTGAAGCACATTCCCTCTCTACACCATATTTCCATCGCAAATAGGTGGAATCGTCCGGTTCTTTGTCTTCATAAATTCGTCCGCCACAACAGACTGTTTGCGATTCAAAAAAGCGAATGTAGTTTTCTATATAATACGGCGAAGATACCCCCGAATCGCAATCCATAAAAAGTAAACAGGGAAATTTTGCTTCTTCGGCTAAACGGTTACGGATTTTCGCACGCCCGATATTTTCGTTGAGTTGAATATAGCGAACAGCTTCCAATTCAATCGCTTGATTCTTTTTTCGGAATTTTTCTTCCGAAGCGTCATCCATTAAAATAATTTCAAACGGATAACCGACATTTACGGCTTGAAGGTGTAAATCTCTAACCAAACGGTCGATATCGTAATTATATATCGGAATACAGATACTTAGCATACTGTTTTTTTCACTTATTCTTTTTAATTATCTTTGCAAATTACCACCCAAAAAGCAAGAAACAAATAAGTTAAGCAAATCAACTGATAATCAGTAGGTAATTGATTGTTTCTTTATGTTTCGCATTTTGTTAAAATAGCAGAAAAAAACATAATTGAGCGATATTTACGTTACTTATTCGTTACCGATTTTGAATGGTTTTTGAAGTAGTAACTTGCTGAAAAATATGGCTAATTAAATTTTCAATGACAAATGTAAGAAATAATTTTGAATCAAACCCATTTAGGAAAAGACAGAAAAAAAAACTCTTATAATAATCTGAAATATGCTCTAATTTATTTACGTAATTTTTTGGACAGTGTCTAATAATTTTCGCAAGTATTTTCTCAATATCGCTTTGCAAATAAAGAACTTTTCCGCCAATCATATAGTAGGTAATTCTGCCATCGTTTCTATACTCTTGCAGAGTCCGGCGACTGATTTTCAACCTTTCGGGAACTTCCCTGTCAGTCAAATACCGGTTACCATTTATTGAAGGACGACAATTTTTTAAAATTCCATCAAAGGTATTTTCCACTTCCTCGATAGTCCGAAGAAATGATACACAAACCACATCATTTTTTGTAATCAAATCCATATTTGTAGTTTTAAATGGTTTGAAAATGTCTTTTCTTTCTGAATCGTTCCAATTCTTCGACACTTTTAACTGCCTTCTGTAAATCTTCCTGTTTGTAATAAATTTTCCGACCTATCTGTGTAAAAGGGAGCGTTTTGTTATCACGTAGCGTCTGAAGCGTTCGCGGACTAATTCTTAGTGTCATGTTGACATCATGGTTATCATCCATTTGGACATTCCCGGTTCACTGTAGCGACTTGTAAAGCATTTGTACTTTGTCGTTAAAAATTTTAAAACGAGCCATCATTAAATAGAATGCTCTTTTTTCAATACTGATTATTTATTCACATATTTTTATTTTTATTAATTTGATAATATGGAGCAAAACTATGATAATAACCGGAAATAAAATCTAAGCAAGGATGATACGTCATCATTTGTCACACACAAAGATGTTTAGTTTTTCACTTAGCTAAATTCTGATGACTATTTTAGAAATTTGTTTGCTGGAATTCTTCAACAGAATGATATAGGTTCCTACCAACAGATTTTGAACATCAATCCGATTGTTCTGCTTTGTTTGATGAGCTATTTTTAACCCGGAAAGATTGAAAATATCGACGTCAAAATCCTGTATTCCTTCTACGTTTAACCATTGGTTGGTCGGATTCGGATATATAATCACCGAATCTGGAGAATAACTGTTTTCAACTACTTGTATGCCTGTAAATCCTTTTGCAATTTCCATCGGGATAATATTCCATCCTTCGACCATTAATTTTGCCTGTTCGCCATCTAAATCATCTGCCTTAAATTCCAAGGTAACCCATTTCGATTCGCCTGGAAGCAGAGAAAAATAATTGTCGCTGTAAAATACCGGTAATATCCGCTCATTGGATTCGTTTTTCAATACTTTCAAACGAATCATCAACGCTACATCTGAAGTTGGATTGGAAATCTTTGTCGTAATAAAATGCTTTGTCCCACTTACGGAATCTTTCAATGTGCCGTCTAAGACTACCTTATTCATGCTGCGCAAAAGCACATAATCCTGATAGTTTTTAGCGCGCCAATAGAAATTATCGGACAAAACTTCTCCTCCTTTTGTTAATTTCAGTTTAATAAAATGCACCGGTGAAACAGATTCCGGATAAGTAATTGTAAAGCAGTTTTTTACTTCGTCCTCTAATGAAGCTATTGTAGCGGATTTAGTATCCTGTAAAGTTCCGTCCATGTTATAGATGGAAACTTCCGCTTGCAGGTTTTCAAAAAGATTTCCGGTATTGTTTGCAACTTTAACAACATCTGAATAGGAATCCCATAAAATATGCAAAGGCTCGGACGCTTTTTTACAACCATAGTAACCGGCTGTTTGTTCGAGATAATAATCATAAGTTTGCCAAACGGTGGAAGGCCAAGCCGATTGACTCATCCACATCAGGACGCCATTGGATTTGCAAGCGGCAAAAGATTCAAACATCGCTTTGTGATTTTCCATATTGACCATTTGCGCCTGAAGGCAAAAATCATCTATGGAATTGGTCGTACCGTATCTGTTAATTGCGGCTGTGAAAGCGCCGGCTCCCTGCGCACTGTTGCAATAGTCGTGGATACCCCATATTTCGTTGATTGGCCACAGTTTATCTGCGGGCATCATAGCATGCATGCTTTCTACCGAAGGCATATTAGGCATTCCGATTTCGCTATGGATTTCTCTACCAGTACGATTCTGAAAATACCATTTGGGATTTTGTACCGAATAGGGACCGAAGCCACTGACTAAATTAGCTGCCGAATGAGGAATATATATACGTGTGCCATCAAGAGTCGAAACAGCATTTTCCAAAGCGGTATTTAATGCAGCAGGAGGATTTCCTTCATTTCGGCCGCAATACAAAGCGACCGAGGGATGATTGCGCACCCGCTTGATTTTATCTATTGCATTTTCCATAAACATCGCTTCATTGTTAGGATTGGGACCATCGCCGGGATTAGCTAACCAAAAGTCGTCCCAAACCAGAATACCATACTTATCACATGCTTGATAAAAATAGTCGCTGCCTGTTTGTCCCACCCAATTGCGAATCATCGTGAAATTTTCTTCTTTGTGCAGGCGAACACGATTGTCGTAACCTTCTTTGTCCAATCGCAATTGCGCTTCGCTCAATCCCCAGTTACCACCGCGGAGGTAAATTCGCTTTCCATTGACATATACCGTTAATATGCCTCCAATATCCGTAGTTGTGATTTCCCGGACACCGAAAGATGTATTTTTTATATCAGAAACAACGCCATTGACTTCAAAGCTCAGATTCAAATCATACAGATTCTGATCGCCATAACCATTCGGCCACCAAAGTTTCAGATTGTTAACGGATAAATTATGCGTAACCGTTTTTTGCTCGGCGCCACTTAAACTGACATTTTCAGTGAAAACAATATTTCCCGGATTGATAATCGCTTTCAAAACGCCTGTTACATTGTTTGGCGTATTATTTTTCAAGTCGATGTTGAAAGTTAATTTTGCCGAAGCATTTTCCAATTTTGTGACGACAAACGGGTCTAAAACAGAAACTTCCTTTTTTGCCGATAAATATACATTGTCCTGAATACCGGTGTTTCGACCTCGAATGGTTGGTAACCAGTCCCAGCCCACACTGGCATGAATTGTCGGGTTATCGGCGCCAAGCGCGCCGCCGTTGGAGCCTGCATTAGCTAATGTTTGCAAGCTTACTGCTCCCGGTGTGTCGTTTTTGTGGATATAGACAGCTACATAAGCTGGTTGACCCGGCGTCACATAACTTGTAATATCAAATTTGCCGCGGATAAAAGCGCCTTCGATTCGCCCGACATTGTTTCCATTCACATAAACATCGGCTTTCCAATTGATACCGTCGAAGTTCAAAAAGATTTTTTTCCCTTCGTAATTGGAAGGAACAGTAAACGAATCCCGGTACCAGAAATTGGCGGTAAAAAAAGCGTCGGAAATTTGCAGTTGTTGGTCGCCGTAATTGGGATCGGGAATAGCGCCAATGTTAAGGTAACTTGTAAGTACCGTTCCCGGAACAGTTGCAACAATCCAATCTTTGTCGTCAAACGCAGCTTGGGAAATTTCTGCGCCGGAAGCGTCAACTGATTCTGCCCGCTGAAGTTTCCAATTTCCTCCGGTCAAATACTGAGTTCCGTCAGCCGATTGTTTCGGAAGCGGATCGGGAATAATTGTTTTTCCTCCGGTTCCATAAACTTCAAATTCTATCAGCGAGTAGGTATCTGTTGCTCCCAAAGCCGTTGTATTCAACCGGATATAACGACCAGAAGCGTTAATATCCAATTCATCGGTACCACCATCACCCGAATCGGTCGAATAGACATTTTGCCATTTTGAGGCATCGTCCGAAACTTCAATATTGTAGGATTTCGCATAACCTTCTCCCCAGTATAATTTGACCTTATATAATTTACAAATTGTTCCTAAGTCAATATAAATCCATTGATTATTTCCCTGCATGCTTATCCATTCGCTGGAAAATTTTATTTTCTCAACTCTACTGATGTCCCCTTCAAATAAATTGATTTCGGAAAATTGCAAACGGGAATCGTAATGATTTTCCAACACATTGAGACGATACATCTTGTAAGGAGTAGTATTGGTGAAATTGAAAAACTTCGTTTGCTTCCTCTCAGTAAAATTAATATTCGCTTGAGCATCCAGTTCCACCCAGTCAGTTCCGTTGTTTGAAGCAGATAGAGTCCAGCTTTTCGGATCCCGGCCGGCTTCGTCATTGGCAGACGTAATGCTGTATTTATTGATTGCATAAGCATTTTCATTACCAAAAACATATTGGATCCAACAATTCGGATGGAAAGTCAGAAACTTTGTATCGGCCGTACCATCAAACGAATTTTCCTTTCCTTCTCCCGAAGGAGAATCCGGATATTGGCAAAAAATCTCAGAGCGATTGGACGTTATAAACAAACCATCGGTGACTAAGTGAGCCGTATTATCATAATTGATGCAACTGGAATGATAAGCGGCCTTATTTAAGGCTAAATTGTAAGGCGCTTCTGTATAATTTACTCCGTAAACTTCCAATTCCCACAAAGAATAACCCCATTCCGTATTTCTTTGTATTCCCTGCATTTTAACATATCTCCCTGTTACATTATCGCTAAAAGGAATTGTTTCAATTCCGCCTTTGCCGGTAGAAGTTGTATAAACATCTTTCCAAGTTGCAGCATCATCGGAAATCTGAATTTTGTAGGCTTTTCCACTTGCAGCTTCCCAATTGAGTTTTATTTCATTAATTATTTTTTTAGAACCCAAATCTACATAAATCCATTCATTGTCTTTATAAGCCGACGACCAGCGAGTAGAATTGTTTCCATCTACCGCATTGGCAGCCGGTGAATTATCAGCTACGGAGGATGCTTTAACCGATTGAAATAAAGCCAGATTACGCGGTGTTTCTAAAAATGTCAACGCAACTTCGACTGTTTTTCCTGCCTTTAATTCAATAATACGACCTTCATTTCCAAGTGAACAAGGCTTAATTTCGGTATTTCCGGAAATAGAAATAATTCCACGTCGAATAATTAAGGTAATATCCTGATCAATGTCGGACTTCATCTTGCAATTTACGATTTGCTTGTCTAAATTCCATTCCAGATGTTCAATGGTAACCCGGTTTCGCGTCTTTAAGCCGGAAATAGAACCTTTTGTCAGCGACTGAGGAATAGCCGGCAACAGTTCAATGACATCGTTTTTAGAGTTGACCAACATTTCCATCATGATAGTAGGAACCGTATTGCAGACATCCGTACAAAATACATTGTGTTTACTGTAATGCGATGATGCTAAGCTATTGAAAAAGAAATCTGTCTGCATAAATCGCAACAATTTTCCATTGACCGATTGATCGTTGTTCAGATTGGCTGCATTCAGCGCTGCATGTAAAAGTCCATGCCCCGCATCTTCGTAATTATATTGGTCTTTTTTATTCAAAGTCGTTTGAGCAGCCTTGTATAAATCCGGCGTTTTTTCTTTGGAAATTTCATTCAAAGGCCAGACCGTAATCATGTGGCTGGAATGACGATGAGGGTAATTATCTTTGTCTTTTAATGAGGGCCACGACCATTCGCTCAAAGCATCGTCATTGTTGGTAAGGTAAGGAGGTAATAGGTTTAATATGGTCCGCCATTGTTCCTTTTCATCCTGATCCAATCCATATTTATCACAGATTTTCAACAGGGTTTCAAGGCAGAACTTTGCGCCTGCAATATCGAAAGTAGAATTGTTTATAAGAGAAAGGCCCAAGCCATTCGGTTGATCCTCAGGAGAAACTGAACCCGCAAAAATGTAATTGCCGTTCTTATCTTTGTTTTTCAAAAAATCCTCGTAGAAATAACCCATTTCTTTCAAGAGCGGATAAAGACGCTTAAGCAGGAAA
>JGI24699J35502_11133907_pt1 | contig 18741 bp, 30 predicted proteins | sample TergutMp193P4_FD_35502 | JGI IMG/M metagenome (IMG submission 35502) | reverse complement strand
TTATTTGTGGAGCATACGAGACCATTTTTATTATAAACGTAAATTCATTAAAATACAGAAATCACATAAAACCACAATGTTACCATTTTTATTATTCAACAAAGACAAACAAAATTCATTAAACTAAAGCTGTTTTAGTCCCTGTTTTTTCAAAGAGGGGACTGTTTTATTTATTGAACAGGGTCATTGCTTTTTCTTTGGCTTTATCGGTAACTTCTATGTAAGGTTTCATTGCGCTGTAATCGCTGTGTCCCGTCCATTTCATGACGATTTGAGGAGATATACCGAACATCAAGGCATTGCAGATGAATGTTCGCCGGGCGGCGTGCGTACTCATTAATTCGTATTTCGGATATATTTCATCTGCACGTTCACCGCCTCTGTAATAAGTTATTGTTACGGGCGTATCTATTTCGCACAGTTTGCAAAGTTCTTTAAGCGCATCGTTCATTTTTTGGTTTGATATTATCGGCAAAGCCAAATTATCCGGAAATTCCGAATTTTTATATTTATCGAGAATAGCCTTCGAATAGTTATTTAATTCTATTTTAAGGCTGTTTCCCGTCTTTACGGTCGTTATTGATATATACCCGTCAAAAACATCGGTACGTTTCAAATTGGCGGCATCGGAATACCGGAGCGACGTAAAGCAGCAAAAGCAAAATACATCTCGCACTTTTTCCAGTTTCCGAAATTCTTCCGGTATTTTATAATTGTACACGGTCATAAGTTCGTCCCAATCCAAAAATATAACTTTGTTCTTTTCTATTTTTAATTTCGGTTTGAATGTTTGGAAGGAAGCATTATTGTTATATCCTTTTCGGACTGACCACCGGAGGAACCATTTCAACAGATTTATTTGCTTCTCTATTGTCCTGTTTCTCATTCGGAGTGTATCGCGGAGGTATGCGATGTATTCATTCAATCCTTTTTCATCCGTTTTTTCAAAAGTCAAATTTTCATCGAACGCATGAAGGTGATTTTTGACAGCAGCCATTTTTTGATATGTAGCCTTTACCCATGAATTTCCGCGCCCTTCCTGTTCCGTAAATTCATCAAACAGCCCGTAAAATGTTTTATCTCCGGAGCTTTTCCTGCCGACGGCTAACCCGAAAGCATTTCTGAACTCATCCGTATCGGGGACGGTACCTCTCAATTCAAACGACGCGAATGTTTTTTCACAGGCTCCTTCAAATCGCTGTATTTCCTTGTTTATGATGTTCGCCGCCGTTTTCTTCTTTCCGTGTGTCGTGTTGTTTATGCAGCGTTGTGTTTCCGTACTCCATTTCGCAATATCAACCCGATACCCGACATTAAACGAAACGATATTCTTATTATGATTCCATTTAATCCGGTAGCGTAATTTAGCATCCGGTTTATCCGGTTCTTTATCGGGCAGGAATTGACAAACACGTTTGATGTACATTTTTTGTCTTATTTGAAATTCATTGCAAAGGGGGTTCCTTTTTGTACATTTTCCCTTTCCCTGTCATTATCCATTCGGCTGAAACGCCGTAGTCGGTAACGAGGTGTGCAATCCATGCCAACTGCAAAATATCGCGTGACTTATCCTGTTCGAGAAGCCAAAAGTTTCGGTTGTTTATCCCGTACCTGCGCGTAAACGTTTGCTTGCCTCTGATTATTTTTCTTTCCTTCAAATCGTAAATTGCCTCAAAAAAGCGCTCGACTATTTTTTTCCCTTCCTCGTTTTGCATAATTCGTTTGATTTATCGGTTTTCGCTTTTAATTCAGCGTTGATGCCGTTATTTCCGTCCCGTAATAACCCTTCCCACTTTTCAACCGTTTCGGGCTTGAAATCGGCTTTCCTTTTACCCGTAACAACCTGTTCGAACTCCCGCAGTTCAATCGGAGACATAACAGGCATGTATTTTTCAATATCCAACAACTTGCTTATGCTTTCGTGCATCTTTTTCCGTATGGTATCGTATTTTTTATTTTCAAACATATCGCCCTGTCCGGTTAAAAGCCAACGGGCGTTTATTTCCGGAAACTTTAATATCAATGTCAGCGCCGGTTGAAGCCCGAAGTTTTCACCCCGCAGCAGCTTGGCAATGTATTGGGGCGACCAACCGACCAACGCGGCAAATTCCGTTTGCCGACCTCCGGTTTTGTATCGGATGATTTCAAGTAAGCGCGTGTGCATGATTAATTATTAACAAGTGCAAGTTTTTTCCCGTTTATATAATCCCCGTTTAATGTTGCGCCAATAGCAGAAACTATCTTGCAATATCTAACATTTACTTTAGAGTTATTTGCTTGATTTAAAAATGTTTTCGCGAGCATTTCCGGGCTTTTTTCTCCCGGAATTACAGCTATAATTAAACCACCGTTATCTGCAATTACGGCTTTTTTTACATACGAAAAACTTTCTATATATTCCAATAATTCTTCTTTTGATGTTTTTGTTTTGGTTGTTTCGCTAATTTTTACATTATTGTCAAGTTGATTTGTTTTTTCTTGATTCGTATTCGTTTTTTTAAGCCAGTTAGCATATATTGTATCTTGCATTACGAATGTATAAACATATTCTCTGTCAATGGTAATCTCATATGTTTCATATGCTCCATAATGTGTTTCAGATATTATACCTAAGCTGTTTCCGGCTTTTTCGGGGATAAATGTTATTAGCGGATGATGATACTCATATTTTTGATAAATTTTATTAATCATTCCAAATTCGAGTACAACTTCTTGTTTGTTTAAGAAACACAATCTATAACCGTTTTTTCTATCTTCCCAAATTGTGCAAGATAAATCATCTTTGAACTTGAAATCATCCTGCTTTTTTTCAACTGTATTTGTAGGTGTTATATCAACAGTGTTTACTTTATCGGCGTCCGATACAGTTTTCTTTCCGCATCCGACAAACCAAACCGCCAGCAATGCAGCGAAAATAATCTTTTTCATAATTGTTAGTTTAATATATCATCTATGTAATCGCTTCTTTCTTTCTCTTCGTTTATTTTGTTTATAATATATTCGTCTGAAATTAAATTAGATAATTCTTTTACATTATTAATATCAATTTCTAAAAACACTCTTGGAATAGTTACATTTACCCCGCCTTCTACTGTTATCTGAATATCAGGAGTAAATAGGTATATTCCCGAATTGAACGTATCATTATTATAATCGCATTTAAACAATATTATGCAATTTGCATTATCTGCATATTGGATGGAAGCGCTTGATGCAACAGACATATTTGAAGGGAAAACGCCAACTTCTTTTTTTTTAACATGTAGTTTTTTTTCTTTTGATTTTTCATCCCATTCAATCGCTTTTTGAATCAAATTTCCGAATTCTTCTTTTTGTTTTTGTGTCAATAGCAATTTAAAATCTGCTACTCTTGCATCAATACCAACTATCGTAATATTATTTGATTCATCAAAAGATACAGCAAATTCAACCTTGGTAATGTCATTGCCTAAAACTTGACTTGCGGTATAATCCCCTATTTTATAGATTATATTTTCTTTCATGATTGTGAGTTCTTATTGTTTATGAAATTTAGTAATACATCAAATTCTTCTTGATTTAATTTCTTGTCAGAAAGCAACTTCTTGTATCTATTTATATCTCTTTTAAGTTTTGCTTGTTTTATTTCTTCGCTTGACTTATTTAAATTCTGCTTTTTCCGTTCAAATGCAATTTTTTCCTTGTAATTTTTGTACGATAGATTAAAAATATATTCAATATCGGTCATCAAAGACTTACATTGATAAAAATCCGTTATCTCAACCTTTTGAATTTCTTCCGGAAAAGAATAATTTGCGAATCTTGTTTCTATTGTAGTTTTTGTCTTTGATATGTCGTAGCTTTTAATAGGAAATACATCGCTTCCAAATTTATTATGGAGTACTTCTTTCGTGCATTCTTCCAATAAATTATAATTTTCTTTGATAGTTTTTCGAGATAAGCTAAATGCCCTATGAAATACTTGTAATATATTTTGAGCTGACAAATCCATTTTTAGGTTGTATGCCAACAAAAATTGAGCATTTGAAAAACCTGAAATTTCAGTCTTTTCATGCAAATTAACCAACATATCTAATCTGTTTCTCAATATACACGAATGAATTAATGCCTGTTCTGAATATTTTTGAAATGACTTATTTTTATGAGTATTTCGAAGCCTAATTATCTGGTTAAATGCTTTATCAAAATCTCCAACAAGTAAATGTCTTTCAAGTCCGTAATAATAAAGAAACACATATCCCGTATCAATTGGGGCATCAACATTTCTTAGCCAATTAAGATATACAAATCTTTGTCCGGGTTCTATGTCTATATAGTGAGGCCAATAAGGCAACGGCTCTACCTTATAATCTTCTGTTATTGGCAAATGAATATAAATTGTACTTGGGTCTGGCATTTGATTTTTGTTTTTTTCGCATTGTACGTGTCCGTCTTTGTCTATATATAAAGAAAATACCACGCCTCGATAAGTTTTCGGTATCTGTTCATCGTAAGAAATAAATAATAAATCCTTATTTTCTATTTCATTGATAGTTGATATATCATTATCGTATTTTTTTAATCCAAACATAATATTTATTATTTATTACTTAGTTTTTCAATAATGGATAAGAGCCTGTCAACCTGCTCGTCTTTCTTTTTTATTGTATCCATTAATCCTCCTATTACAGAAGAATCATTAATACCCCCCCCGTTTACATTGTTTCCGACGATTCCTTCTCCGGATACATTTTTAACACTTTGGTTATTTCTTATCATATCACCTTCGCCTGTTTTTAACCAATTTGTATTTAATTCAGGATATACTTCATTGATTTTTTTTAACGTTTTTCCTGTTATTCCTTCGCCAATTTTATTTACAAATCCCCTTGACAAACCAACTTTTTCTTCAAATTTTGTTTGCCCCATGCCTAAATAGGCTAAAAATTCAATTAATCTTTCTTTCATTTTTTATTTGTTTTACTGTAAAATATACCGTATCTTTGTGAAAATTTAATTCAAATGTTATGTTATCAGAACGAACCAAGTCATATTTACGAATGCGGTTTGAGCAGGAACTTCACAAATTCTTTTCAGATACTTTTTGCAAAGAGGGATTAGATAAGGCTCTATTCTTATTAAAAGAATCGCCGGCTATACTATCCGAATTTGCAACGAGATACGAAAAAGAATTTGAAAGAGTTCTACTTGCCGAGCAAAAGGGTAACGGCGACTGACATTCCGACTCCGGCTCTATCAAGATACGCAGTTGATATTTTTTTGATTTTCCATCCTTCTTTCAAATACTTATCAATGCTGTCTTGAAGGTCAAGCGGGTTGCAGTCTGTTCCGGTAAAAACGATTATTACTTTTTGTTTCATATTATTATAAATTAAAATTTAATTCAAATTGTTATGGATGCTGAAGCATTAAAAATTATTCTTGACTTAAAAGAAGAAAATGTACTGTTAAAGAGGCAAGTTACAACCGCTTCAATTATTCTTTCAAAACGAGAGAGGCTATTTTCGTTAGAAAGCGGAATAGAGGAAATTAGTTTGTTATTTAGGGAAATATACGACATATTAGAAGATTTTGAAAAAATACAACAACCAACCAATCAAGCCGATAGCACTAACTACAATATTCAATAATTTCCAAAGACGTATAATACTCTCTTGTTTTCTTATACGTTTCTTATATTCTAATTCATCCTTTTGTAATCTTTTTAAATCCTCATTATCAATTGGATTTTCAAGATTTGGATTTTCTTTCAGATAGACCGCTCCTTCATCTGAAATACGTGCAGCAACAAGATTGCTTCCTTCATTATATTGAGCCTGTATAAATCCCAACTCCTTCAACCTGCGGGAAGCCGCATTTAATTCAACCTTTGAAATACCGTCAAATACATTGCTTGTATCCCCGTATTGCGATATGCTTAACGCCCCAAGTAATTTCTTTTCAGCCTCAGACAAATCCATTCTTTTCATAAAATTTTATTTTCCAATAAATCAATCAGTTGTAAAAAAAATCAATTAAACCTGTAAAATATACCGTATTTTATTTGTTTTACTGTAAAATATACCGTATCTTTGCATCGCATTTTAATAATAACACGCTCAAAAGTAATAATAAATTACTTAAAAGCAAAAAAACCGAACGGTAAAATTTTTAAATATGGAAGAAAATAAGATTAAAACTAAATTCAGAATAGAACAGGAAGCCAAAGAAACGGCTATCTATAACGAATACAACGCACTGATGTCGCAACGTGACGCAAAGGCTACGCTTGTTCGCAAGTACCTGTGCGAAAAATACGGGTTCGGTGCAAGTACAACTATTTGGTTTATATACAAAAGAGTAGAAAAACGCTTAAAAAAGGAGGGTAAATTATGAAAAAAGATGAAATCTTCAAGACAAAATTTCAAGCCGATAGAGAAGCTCGCGATATGGCTATCTATAACGAGTACAACGAGCTGATGAAAGAGCCGGGAGCCATGATTTGCGCCGTATCGGAATATTTATGCGGGAAATACGGGTATTACAGGCACGGCACCATACCGGTGATTGTAAAACGGGTAGAAAAACGATTGGAAAAGGAGGATAAGTTATGAAAACAGAAAATTACACATGGAAAACGACATTTGAAACGGCCGAAAATACAATGACGCATGTTTTCAACGACAGGGTAAAGATTATTTTGAATTTCGCATTAAAAATCATTATAACCGTTCGTGACGGGGAGGCGATTGATAAATTCGAGTGTGACGAAATGACAATCAACGAATACGAAACATTTCTGATCGGAACGGCAAAAAACGCCGCGCTTTTAGAACACACGAGCCATGAATAGAGATTTGAACACACCGGTTTGGCAACTCACAGCAGGGGAATTGATTGATTTTCTTGTCGAAAGTATGAGACCCGAACAGCCTGTCAAACCGGATTTTGAACCGGTTGATAAATATGTGTACGGGATTTCCGGCATAGCCGAACTGTTGGGTGTTTCAAAAACGATGGTGCATGAATATCGCAAAAAAGGTTGGATAGAGCCGGCAATAAAACAACTCGGACGCAAAATAGTATGTGACGCTCCGCTCGCATTGGAGTTATTCGGAAAAAGAAACTTTCAAGTAAACAAGCAATGACCTGCGTATTTCAACACAAAACGGAAGCGAACCGTATAAAGATGATTGACGCGGAGAGCAAGGAGGAAGCCGAAAAAAAATTATCGAAAAGGCTGTCCGAAAATCCAGTAATAATAATAATCAACGGGGTTAAAACATTCGACAATATTTATAATTAAAAATATGCGTGCAGGATATGAAACGGGATATTTTAAAAAACAAAAAGAGGCTCGGAAACTTTGACCGGTCGAAGAGCCTCCCGATATTAACATTCAAATTTATAAAAAAATGAAAGAAAATTCAAATGCAAAAGTACAAAAAAATTCCGACCGGAAAACATACAAAGGCAGAAAATCGAGAATATGGACGTCGGAAATGATAGAGAAACTGAGGCGGGATTACGAGACAAACACTTTGGCTCAAATCGCCGAGAAATACGGTAAAAATAAAGATGCGGTAAGAATAACGGCTAATTATTATGGTATAAGAAAGAGAGGTCCCTATAAATGTTTTAAATGGACGGAAGAAAAAAACAAGTTGATTTCGGAACTTTACGACAAATACACCAACAAAGAGATAGCGGAAATAATCGGTGTAAGCAAAACGTGTCTTGATATACACGCTCAATATATCGGATTAAGAAAATCCAAAGAGTACAGAAAAAGAATATCAAAAGAAAATGCAATTAATAATAACAACATAGACCATGCGTTTCTGAGCGACAAAAATATTGCAAGGACTTTATCCGGAGCCAGTATCCGTGATAAGGAAAGAAAAAAAAAAGAAACGGCGATGTATCTCGAATATCCCGAACTGATAGAATTAAAACGGAATCAAATATTGTTAAACCGTGAAATAAAAAAGGTACAAAATGGATAATACGAATGACATTAATCGGCTCGACGAACGCCTTGAGTTGATGATAGGAAAAACCTATAAACATAACGGCGGAATAATCAAAGTAAACGACGTAAAAATAAGAGGAAACATCGCAAGAATCATTACCGACGGCGCCCCCGTCTGTATAAACACGGATGATTTGGATAACGAATTAAAGGCGTTCAAGCAAATATCCGACAATATGCTTGCGCGCGACACCCGGATAGTTGATTCCGTAATGTACGAGAACAACGTGTACAGCGTAATTCAAAACACGCTGTTGGATTCCATTGAAAAGATAAAGAGCGACAAAGATTACATCCAGCAGGCGCAGGCCGTGAACGATACCGTTAAGAATTTGATAGAGCTGGAAAAAACAAGGATAAGCGTACTCGCTTTATTGAAACAATAATCTTATGGAATACTCGATAAAAACGGAACGATACATATTCAATTGCCTCAACAGGTACGGAAAATACAATTATCTGATTAAGCGATACCGGGATGACGTATTACAGGAAATACGGTCGGCGATTCTGGTTTCGGAAGACGAAACCGACGCCCTGCGCACATCGTGCCGCTATTGTTACGCAATGTTGAAAGAATTCGGATGCGGTAGAGAATTTACCGATTTGGACACTCCGTATTCCGATTCGGGAAAGACTAAAGAATATTGTTTGCCGGATGACGACGGCGATAATACCGTTGACGGCGGTATTAAGGATAACGGGAACGATAACGGCAATGACGTGCTAAAGCGGGCGATTGCCATATACAAAAAGGTCAGAGACGCAAAGGAAACGTGCTGGCATCTGGGAATAAATTATACGAAGCAAACGGATAAGCTCCTTCGTGAAGCATGTTATTATGAATAAAATTGATTTTACTGAACTCATATTTTGGCTCATAATGGTATGCTTCGGAATATTGTCACTTCTCACACAAAAACGTATAATATCCTATAAGAATTATTATAATATTATGAGTTGGATTATGGCCGTTATTGTTACAATTGCTTTTATAATAGAACAAACAAAAATTTTTAAAAATAAAAATAAATTAAAAATGGAAAATAATATTATTGAAATCGAAACAACGTGCGATTTGCGGCTGAATATACGGCGTGCAGGATGTACAATCACGGATGAAAAAGGAGAAAGGCGGGCGCCGGATGAAATAGCCCTGCTTATTTACGGGTATGATACTCAAAGCGGTGACGTAACACATGAATTTGTAACCTTATCGCCGGAGGATGCCGAAAATTTAAGTATGGAATTATGGAATATGTCAAATCAAATAAAACATCAATATGGAATCAAAAATAATAAAAACAAATAATCATGTAAGCTGCGAATTTTTCCGGCGTGTTGATGATTCGACCGATCTCGGAAAGTTTTTCAACATCATATTCGATAAACTCAATATCGTAAGAATGATTTATTGTCCGCAGTCATACGAATCGTTACGGATCGAAGGCGAAGAACCGGGAAACGTTAAGACGGCGCTCGCCGATGTTTTCTATGATCTATGTTTGGGTGAATTATACCTGCACGGCGTGATAAAAAACTTAAACCGGTGGCAGGAGCTGATAAACGAATACAATGTCGGTTTCGTCTCAAGTTGGAAATACTATGCAATTTCAAAACGCACGGATGCGATTAACGAATACGGAGGAGACGAAAGCGATTACAACGAAGACGGAAGCGTAAGACCGGCCGGCGACGATGATTTGATTTCGTATTCGATAATAAAATACCTCGTTCCGGATGACAGGCGGGATATATTCGTTACCACCCGTACCGGCGACTTGTTTCGATTCGCCGAATTGATAACGGCAAGCGGAAAGTTTGACGTAACCGATGCGATTCGAAAATGTTTCAAAGTGAAAATACCTTCTTACCGGTCGGAAAACGGAGAAATGATTGAAAACACATTTGCCGACGAGCTGATATACAGGATAGAAAAAGAGGATTCGGCCGTTCTGATCGCCAACACGTTAATGACCGTGTGCAACGAGATTCGCAGGATGATTAACGAGGTGAAGCGTCTCGATAAGAAGTCGGACAACAAAGAATTTTTTTCACGCCTGCCTTATCGCATACGGGATATATTCGATTTGAAAGTGGAACCCTGTAATTTCTTCGAATAAACGGTTATGTAAAATAAGTAAATGGCTAACAATTACTTTTCACACGACAGCAATGCGCGCAACGACGAAAAAATAATTGCCGTCCGTCTTAAGTACGGTATGGAAGGATACGGAGTTTATTTTGCGGTTCTTGAAAGGATGCGGGATATTGACAATTACATTCACGTCAAAGATTATAATATTATTGCCTTTGACCTGCGTGTAAGCAATTCGCTGGTAAAATCCATTATAGAAGATTTCGGACTGTTTGAATTTACCGAAGACGGTAAACGCTTCTACTCGGAAAGTTTTCTGCAAAGAATGAAGCAAAAGGATGAAAAATCATCAAAAGCAAGAAACTCGGCATCCAAACGTTGGAACGCGATGCGAACGCATGAAAATAACGATGCGAACGCATTGCGAACGCATGAAAATAACGATGCTTTAAAAGGAAAGAAAAGTAAAGTAAATAATAAACCCCCTAACCCCCTTAAAAAAGGGGGAGGTTCGAAACAAATGAAAAAAGACGATTCGTTGAATGCGGAAGCCCGTAAAGTCTTTGAAGAGCATTACCGGAACGTATTTTCGGAAGATTACTACTGGACCGCCAAAGACGCCGGCAATATGACAAAGCTGTTAAACGCTTTGAAATACAGGCTTACAAAAAAGGGGCTGCCGGATGATACCGGAGACGTCGTAAACGCGCTGCAATCTTTTCTCGAAAGCGTCAGCGATAAATGGATTCTGGATAATTACAGCGTTCCCGTGATATTTTCAAAATTCAACGAAATAATCGCTCAAGCCAAAGAAAAAAATTATGAACAACAAAGAGACAACATATACATGCCGTGATACGGTAAGAATGCTTCCTCACGCGACGGACTTCGAAGAAGCCGTTTTGAGCGCGCTGATGCTTGAAAAAGACGCTTATTTCATGATCGAAGAAATACTTACTCCGGAGTGTTTTTACGATAAATCCCATGAATTGATTTTTACCGCCGTTCGGGATTTGGCCTCTCATCGAAGCCCGATTGACCCGCTTGCGGTGATTGAGCGGTTGAAAAAAAACAAAACGCTCGAAGCCGCAGGCGGGAAGTTACACATTGCCCGTTTATCGCAAAAAGTGGTATCAACGGCGCATCTGGAATATCACGCGAGGATAGTGGCGCAAAAGGCGCTTGCAAGAAAAATAATCGAGTTCGGCGATAACATTCAATCAATGGCTTTCGATGAAACGAACGACATTGCGGACGTAATGGAATTCGCAGAAAGTACGTTTACCGAATTATCAACCGACGCGGTCGGCTCCGATGCCGTAAGCATGTCGGAGGCAATCCGAGAAACAACGGATTATGCCGCTATGATTCAAAAAGAAAGAGACGGCGGAACTTTACCGTACATACGAACGGGACTGAAAGGACTTGACGACAAGCTTCACGGAGGTTGGCGTGCGCCCGACTTCGTGATTATTGCAGGTCGTCCCGGAATGGGAAAAACGCAATTCGCATTACTCCACGCGGCGGCTGCCGGTTACGACGGAAAAGACTGTCTGTTTATTTCCATAGAAATGACAAAGATTCAATTGATTATCCGCTACCTTCTCGAAGACGAAAGAATAAGCGACGACCGTATTTTGACGGGGCAATTAACCTCGGAAGAATGGCATATCATTGACGAGAAGGCGGGAAAAATGGGGAAAATGAAGCTGTATATCGCCGATGATTATAACGTAAGGAATATCGCAACGATAAAATCGCTTGCGCGGAAAAAGCACAGGGAAGGAAAATTAAAGCTGATGATTATTGATTATCTGCAGCTGATACGTACCGGAATGAAGTTCGGAACCCGCGATCTGGAAATCGGATACATCACCGGCGAACTGAAAAACCTCGCCAAAGAATTGAATATTCCGATTATCGCGCTGGCACAGTTGAGCCGTCCCGAACGCGGAACGGTAAAGGTAAAATCCCCGCAATTGCAGGACTTGCGCGAGAGCGGAAATATCGAACAGGATGCCGATACGGTAATATTCATTCACCGTCCGATCTATTACAACCCGGATGCGGAAGACGACAATCATGTGAGTTGGAAGAATCGCGGATGGCTTGTTATCGCCAAGCATCGAACGGGTGAAAAGGATGCGAGTGTATTTTTCAGGCATGACAGCCGGTATAAGAAGATTTGGGATGATTCGACGGGGTATAAAGATTGCGCCTTTTAACGGAAAACAATTGACATTATGAATACACTATATAAGAAATGAAACAAATAATATCCGGGCAAGTCCCAAGCAAGAGCAACAGTTACAAGATAATAACATTGAACAATCACGGCAGTTTGGCAAAGACAAGCGCTTTGAAAGATTACGAAAGGTCGTTTTATCTGCAATGCAATCAATATCGAAACAAGAGAATAAAAGGGCTGTTTGAATTTCATTTGAGCGTTTATAATAGCTCGCAACGTCCGGATTTGGATAACAGCTTCAAAATCATACTCGACTGCCTGCAAATATGTAAAGTTATAACTAACGACCGAAATTGCATTAAGATTACCGCCGAGAAGTTTGTAGATAAAATGAACCCGAGAATCGAATTTGTCATCACCGAAATATAAAAACAGGTTATTTCTGTTTGAAATTCTTTTTTTTGCTTAACTGCACTTATATTATAAGTGATTTTTATTACTTTTGCAGTATATTTTTATAAGTATTATGAGCAGAAAAATCAAAATACGATATGACGAGAATAATTTCAATCTTCATACCGATGAAGGAATGGAACTTCTTGAAAAATCAATCCGTAAAGCAGGCGTGATTGAGAGTATAACCGTTTCATCCGACGAAAAGATAATATCGGGAAACGCACGTTACGAAAAAATAATCGAGGTACTCGGAGATGCGGAGCCTATTATCATAGAAACGGACGGAACAAAGCCCGTAATCCTAAAGCGTACCGACATCAAAAGCGGAACGAAAGAATTTACGGAAGCCGCGATTCTCGCAAACACGACGGCAAAGAAAAATATCAATCTCAATACCGATTCGATTCGTGAAATAGCGGTGGAGCAATTTGATATTAATGCGGAAGAAATCGGAGTCGAGGTTGTCGGAATTGATAATTACGATAATTACAATAAAGATGAGCTGCCTCCTGAAATCAGCGGTAAGGATTTAACGCCCGACGATTTAGAAAAATTAACCGGAGATGACAATACGCTTATGAACAGGATTATTATTACATTCCCGGTCGAAAAGCAAACGGAACTTGAAAACATGCTGGGTATAAAGATAAACAAAGTAATATTTTCAATGAATGAATTACGGCGGCAATGAATGTTATCTACATATTCGGATGCTGTTGTGTCGGAAAAACAACACTTGCCCGGTTTATAATCGAGAGGAATGGAGGTGCGGTTGATTTCCGCGAAAGTTTTACGATAACAAAAACCGGCGTCGTTTTAGCGGGTAAATACAGTGGTGTTAAATACGGCGGGTTCGACTATATCAAAAAATTCAAAAAACCGCAATTTGATTTCCGGACAGTCATATACGAAGGTGCGTTAATCGGAAGAATTAATTCCGAAAAAGGGGATTATATAATTGAAAACGACGGTATTTGCGTTTATATGTTTGCGTCAATAAAAACAATAGAGAAACGATTAAAACAAAGATCAAACACCGGCGTAACAAATCACATCATTAAAGATTTTAAGGGCGCGTACACCACCGCAAAGAAATACAAAGAGGCCGGCTTGCGTGTAATTACACTGAATACGGACGAATTAACAACCGAGCAATGTTACGACAAAATAAAACAATACATTCATGGATAAATATTACAGCAGTTCGCGATGGAGTAATGAAATAGCGGATTGCAGCATGCCGATGACATTCGATACATACGGCAATTGCGCGTTCGGATGCCTGTATTGTTTTTCGCAATATCAAAGAGCTTTGGGAAAAGCGAAAAACAGCTATCTGGAAAAAAGAGTTAAAGCGGTTAATGTGGAAAAGGTAAAGCGGATGTTCACCAATCCAGACGGTTCGCAATTCGGTGAATATATCCGTCAAAAGAAAGTTATGCAGTGGGGAGGGCTTTCGGATCAATTCGACGGCTTTGAACGCAAATACGGAAAAACGCTTGAACTGTTACGATTTTTCAAGGAAATTGACTACCCGTTGTGTTTTTCAACAAAATCAGTATGGTGGACAAAAGACGAACGTTATACGGAACTGTTTCGCGGGCAAAAGAATTGGAATGTGAAATTTTCAATTATAACTTCGGATGAAAGAAAAGCAAAAATTATTGAAAAAGGATGCCCTTCCCCGGATGAACGCTTAAAAGCAATCGAAACCGTTGCAAAAGCCGACTGCGGGGGCGCTACATTGCGACTGCGCCCGTTCATTATCGGAATAAGCACACCGTCATATACGGAGTTGATAAAACAAGCCGGAGATTGCGGCGCAACTGCTTTAAGCACGGAATTTTTTTGTATTGAACAAAGGTCAAACCTGTTAAAGTCACATATGCCCGTATTCAATGAATTATGCGGCTTTGACGTTATGGAATTTTACAAAAAATACAGTGTTTCGTCAGGTTATTTGCGTCTTAACAGGAAAGTAAAAGAGCCTTTTATAAGAAAAATGAAAGAGACATGCGATAATATCGGAATGCGTTTTTATGTTTCCGACGCTCATTTCAAAGAACTGTGTCATAACGGCAGTTGTTGCGGCCTTCCGGAGACATGGAATTACAGCAGAGGACAGTTTTGCGAAGCCCTTCAGATAGCAGATAAAAACGGAGAAGTACGATTTTCGGATATTGAAAAGGATATTAAAAGTCTGCTTTCCGGTTTTGAGTGGTCGAAAGCGGACGGGTATAATTGCAACAGTTCGGACAGAAGGGCAAAATTTTACGGAATGTCCATGTATGATTATATGAAGTGGCTTTGGAATAACCCTCAAAGCGGACAAAGCCCGTACAAGTTATTTGAAGGCATTTTAATTCCGGCTGGAAAAGACGAAGAAGGAAATTTGATTTATCATTACACGGGTAAAAATATTACCGAAAAGAAATGAAGGATAAGCAAAATACATATTCAAAGCAGGTAATTGAAATAGCCGATTATATCTATGCAAACTCCAATATAAACCGTAAAGAGGTTTTGGCAAAATTCGGCAAAAAATGGCAAACTTCAATAAGAACTCTTGACAGGTGGTTGAAAGAGGCGAAAGAATACAATTCAAACCGCCTTCTGAAGCTGGAAGCAATAAGGGATGAGATATTGACCGAGCAGACAAAAGAAGCCGTCAAATCGGCTGTATTAAGCCGTAATCGAAGCCTTGAGATTTTGTCGAACATCGCAGAAGGCAACGCAAGGAAAATCGGCGTTGAAGTTGTAATCCCAACCGACAGCGAGAGAACAAAAGCGATTCAGCAGATCGCAAAAATGGAAGGGTGGGAAGCGCCGGAAAAGAAAGATATTACGGTAAGAGAATTTGATTTGAGCGAATTAACACCCGAACAACGGAAAGTCTTGTTACAGGTGGGGGAAAACATGTTAAATGAAAGAGAATGAAAAGGAATATTACAAGGCCATATCGTTGCAAATCGTTGCGGATGAGTGTCGGCGTTCTTTTTTTTACTTTTTAAAAACATTTTGGAACGTGATTATAGCGGAAAAACCGGTTTACAATTGGCACATTCCATACATTTGCAAAGAGTTGCAGGATTTGTCGAAATATATAATAAATCGGCAAAAGAAACCCTATGACCTTATAATCAATATTCCTCCCGGAACAACCAAATCCACAATCGTTACTATAATGTTCCCGGCTTGGCTGTGGACACAAGACCCGACATTGCGGGTAATAACCAATTCTTATTCCTCCGATTTATCTATTGAACATTCGGTAAAAAGTCGTGATATTATCCTCTCCGAAAAATATCTCCGGTTATTTCCGAATATTATTTTACGCCGGGACAAATCGGCAAAGTCATCCTATGAAAACACGGTTACCGGCGCAAGATATACGACATCAACCGGAGGAACAATAACGGGAAAACATGCGCATTTAATTATAAACGATGATCCGCTTAATCCGGAACAGGCGGCTTCGGAGGCGGAAAGAGAAATGGCGAACGAGCATACGAAAACGCTGACAAGCCGAAAAGTGGATAAATCGAACACCCCGACGATAACAATAATGCAACGACTCCACGAAATGGATGTTACCGGCTATATATTATCCAAAGAAGGCAAAAGAATTAAACATATTTGTTTGCCCGCTGAATTATCTGACAACGTGAAGCCGACAGAACTGAAAAAAAATTACACAGACGGGTTGCTTGACCCCGTCCGTCTTTCACGTGAAATTTTGGACGAACAAAAAACATATTTAGGTTCGCTCGACTACGCCGGACAATACGAACAATGTCCCGTTGCGCCGGAAGGAAACATAGTTAAAAACGAATGGTTTCAATATATCACGCCGGCAGACTTTTCCCGCTTGCACGGTAAAGAGCCTGTTCATTTCTTTGTTGATACCGCATTCAAAGAGGAAGAGAAAAAGCGAAAATCAGGCGAAGCGAAAAACGATCCCACCGGAATCATCGGGACTTGCAGGATTGGAAACAATATGTATATAACCTGCGCGACAAGTGTATATATGAAATTCCCCGATTTGGTAAGGTTTATTCCGACATTTGCAAAATCGAACGGATATACTTCGGGCAGTTCGATAAGGATAGAGCCGAAAGCAAACGGAATTTCCGTTGTTCATCAATTAAAAGAATCAACCGAGCTCAATGTTTGCGAAATAAAAAGCGATTTGATAGCGGAAAGTAAAGAAACCCGCTTAACGGGAGAATCTCCGAAAGTTGAATGCGGGCGCGTAATCCTTGTCGTCGGGGCTTGGAATGATGCATTTGTGGGACAAGTCTGCGGATTCCCAAATAAACCGCACGATGAATATGTTGATTTATTATCTTATTCATCCGACTATCATTTAAGAGATAAAAAGCCGATAAATTTAGCGAGATTAGCAAAAATGGCACATTAAAAACGTATTAAAAACAACAATATGGCAAAGACATTAGAGGAAATATTGGCAATGAATCCGGCGGAAGCGGTAGATGAATTGTGTAAAAAAACGGTTGAAATACCGTCATGGGAAGATTTGGAAAAAGAGTATAATCCGAAAAAACATCCCGTTATGACGGAACCTTCATATACGGATACGGTTGATGACGACGGAATAGTCGAAAAAGTTACGCGCGTGATTGAAGGATTGCAGCGGTTGGCTGTCGAGCGCATGATAGGGCTGGCTTTCGGTACACCGGTTAAGAGGATTTATAAGCCGAAAGACGACAAAGAACGGCAAGTTGCATCAGCCATAGAATCAATTTTGCAACAAAATCGTATTAACACGGTCAATATTGATCGCAGTCGCATGTTGTTTGCGGGTTGCGAGGCGGCAACAATGTGGTTTGCCGTTGAGCAGCCGAACTCTCTTTACGGTTTTGAAAGCAGGCTAAAGCTCCGTTGTAGGAATTACTCGCAGATGAAAGGAGACGGAATTTATCCGCTTTTTGATGCCGAAACAGACGACTTAACAGTTCTTTCATTCAATTACAAACGTAAGGAAGATGATACGGATGTAGAGTATCTTGATGTTTATACAGCCGATAAGCATATACGGTATAAGAAAGCGGACGGTAATTGGGAAATGGAAGAACAGCCGCACTCGGTCGGGAAAATACCTGCGGTATATTGCTTCCGTTCCGCTCCGGTATGGGAGGATTTATCTAACCTTGTTTACGAAAGGGAATGGGCGTTCAGCAGGAACGGAAACTACCTTCGCAAAAACAGCAAGCCGATTGTTGCGCTTTTCGCTGATGAAGAAATACCCTTTAATGCGGAAAAAGGAGAAAACAAGGAGTTTAAAACGGTATTGCAATACCCGAAGGGTTCCGACTTGAAATATGTAACTTGGGAGCAGGCTGTCGAAAATCTGAAATTCTTTACCGGCGAACTAAAGCAATCGTTTTTTACGCAATTGCAATTGCCGGACATCAGCTATGATAATATGAAAACCACCCCGATGTCCGGGGAATCCCGTAAAATGCTTTTGACAGATGCCATGCTGAAAGTTACACAGGAAAGCGGGCGTTTTCTTGAGATGTTCGATAGGGAAATAAACGTTATCAAGGCATTCCTAAAAGTAATGATGCCGGGAATGGATGGCGCAATTGAAGGTTTGCGGGTTGAAAACCAAATAATACCTTTCTCGATAACGGACGATAAAGACACTATCGGAAACATCATGACTGCGACCGCTGGCAAGCCGATAATGTCGCAACTGGAAGGGATTCAAAATTTGGGTTGGTCGGATAATCCGGAAGAAACGCTTCGACAAATTAAAGAAGAAAATAATTTGGATGCATTTGAACCGACCGAATAATATGAATTTAAGAAAATTTGACCCGGCTATATATCCGCAAAAATTGTGGGTATGCGTCGAAAAAGATTTTAAGAAATTAAACGGATTATTTTCCGATATTGATGATAATACCGATTTGGATTTCGGCAAATTTGAAAATTACAAAGCAATTACGGTAAGAGTACATG
>JGI24699J35502_11133908_pt1 | contig 18751 bp, 3 predicted proteins | sample TergutMp193P4_FD_35502 | JGI IMG/M metagenome (IMG submission 35502) | reverse complement strand
GACGACGCCCGGGACCGCGACGGTGAATTTCACGGTCAATGGAATCGCCAGTCCCACCACGGCGGACGTCGTGTTCAACGAGTCGCCGTTCTCGGTGACCAATTCGAACTGGACCGTCGCCCCAATGCCGGCGTCCTCCACTCCTGTGGCCAACGGCGCGGATTACTGGACCGGCACACTCAACGCGAAGGATGGCTACGGTGTGGCGTTGGCGAACCTCGATCCCCAGAAGGTACAGTTCACGACGACCTCCTCCGGCGTGAGGATCTCCGAGGTCACGAACGCCGGCGGCGGGATGTACACGGTGAGGTTCACGTCGACGAAGAGCGGGGACGCGCTCGCCAACGTGACGTACAACGGTTCCGAGCAGGTGAAGGTCGTCGACCAGCAGATCTTCTTCCAGGCCGGCCCGATGTGCGTGGTCGCGCCGACAGAGCCCTGCAGCGGGAATCCCGACACGACGACCAGGGCCTGGGTCAATCCCGACAACGCCCTGTCGAACGGTTCGGCGACTGACACAGTCAATGTCGTGGCGTACGACAAGTACGGCAACCCGACCGCGGCGACGTTCGTGCTGGCCTCGAAAAACGGCCTCGTGAACTTGGCTGCGACGACTTTGGCGACCACGACGGCATCCCCGACACGGGCCACGACGGCGACACGGAGCACGACGGCGACCTCGACCACACCTGGCGCTCATCCGGTGAGCGTGAAGGCCAACGGGACCGATCTGCCGGATGTGACTCTGCACTACACGCAGACGGAGGTCAGCGCCACGATGTCCACGCTGGCTGTGGACCGGGTGACGCAGGTGGTCGGCAATCCTGTCACAGCCACTGTGACGGCGAGGGACGCCGACGGGCGGCCCCTGTCGAATGTGACGATCCAGGTCGCGGTGGACAATTCCGCGACACTGTCCGACACCAGGGTGAAACTGTACGACTGCCACACCATCTCCGATGGCACCTGTGCGGTGACGTTGACCGATGAGAAGGCTGAGGCGGTCTCCGTCACGGCGAACGTGAACACGGGTCAGATCAGTGGCTCTCCCAAGAGCGTCGTCTTCACCGCGGCAGGGGCTGACCCGACGACGTCCACGATCACGGCTGATCCTGACACCCGGCTCGCCAACGGCGCGCAGGCGTCGGTCGTCACGGTCACGTTGAAAGACCGGTACGGCAACACGCTTACGACAGGCGGCGACACGGTCACGATATCGAAGTCGTTGGGCACTCTCACCGCCGTGAGGGACAACAATGACGGTGCGTACACCGCCAACCTGTCGTCGACGACACCCGGCGTCTCGACCGTAGGCTTCACAGTCAACGGTTCTGACGGGATTCAGACGGCCAATGTGACGTTCACCGAGTCCCCGTTCGAGGTGACCAACTCCTGGTGGACGGTGAGCCCGACCACCTCGGCGGTCTCCGGAACAGTTCCTGTGGCAAATGGCAACGCTGAGACCGATTACTGGACCGCCACGCTGTACGCGAGAGACGCGTACGGTGTGGCGCTGACCGAACTGGATTCCACAAAGGTGAGGTTCGCCTCGTCGTCAGATATCACAGTTTCCGACGTGACGAACATGCACGACGGCACATACACCGTGAAGTTCACGTCGGTCAAGGCTGGCAACCAGGTGGCGAACGTCACCTATGACGGTTCCGACCAGGTCCGCCAGATCAACCAGTCGATCTCCTTCCAGGCCGGCCCGGTCTGCGTAGTGAGTGAGACCCAGCCTTGCAGCGGAAACGACGACACGACGACCAGGGCGTGGGTCGAGCCCAACGGGGCCCTGGCCGACGGCATCGCAAAAGACACGATCAATGTGAGGGCGTTCGATGAGAACGGCAACTCGGTCGCGGGCACCTTCGATCTCGTCGGTGACGGCGCGGTGGCCCTGGCTGCTCCGAGCGTCACCACTGTGGCCGGGAACGGTCCGAGCACGGTGACGGCGACTTCGACGGTACCCGGCGATCACACGGTTAGTGTGAGCGTCGACGGAACTTCGCTGCCAGACCTTGTCCTGAACTACGTCCAGACCGAACCCAGCACGACGACGTCGACATTAGTTGTTGACCGTACGACCCAAGCGGCCGGAGATCCGGTCACGGCGACCGTCGTCGCGCGAGACTCGGGCGGACGTACCTTGGCTGATGTGCCCGTCCAGGTCACGGTCAACAATTCGGCCACGATCGGCGCCAACAAGGTGAAGTCGTACGAATGCAAGACCGGGTCCGATGGAACGTGCACAGTCACACTGACCGATGAGACGGCCGAGCAGGTCTTCGTCACAGCGAGCGTGAACACGGGCCAGATCAACGGTTCCCCGAAGACGGTGACCTTCACCGCCTCGACAGCCGATGCGGCTCACTCCACGATTTCGGCGAGTCCGCCGAACCGTACCGCCAACGGTTCGGATGCCTCGGTGATCACGGTCACGTTGAAGGACCGGTATGACAACACGCTGACAGACGGCGATGACACGGTCACGATGTCGAAGTCGATCGGTACTCTCACCAATGTGAGGGACAACGGCGATGACACGTACACCGCGAATCTGACGTCCACGGTGCCCGGCACCTCGACTGTGGGCTTCGCGGTCAACGGGACTCAGTCTCAAAACACGACGAGTGTCCAGTTCGTGCCTGGCGAGTTCTGCGTGGCCAACTCGACATGGTCGGTCACCCCGACCACGACGGCGGCCTCCGGGACAACGCCAATCGCGAACGGAAACGCCGACACGGATTACTGGACCGGCACGCTGCACGCGGCCGACTGCTTCGGTATTCCGCTGAATTCGCTCGACACCTCGCAGGTCACCTTCGTGGCCGAATCTTCGGACGTGACGACCTCGTTGGTGACGAACGCAGGGGGCGGCGCCTATACGGTGAAGTTCACATCGCTCAAGGCCCTCGACACGAAGGCCAACGTGACGTATGGCGGTTCCGCCAAGGTCGGCCCGACGACGGATCAGACGATCTCGTTCCAGGGCGGCGCGATCTGCATCCCGGACAACACTGTGAATCCACCGGTGCTGTGCAGCGGCGATCCCAACACGACGACCAGGGCATGGATCGATCCCAATGGCGCTTTGGCCGACGGTTCCTCGACGAACACGATTCACGTCCAGGCCTTCGATGAGAACAGCAACCCGGTTGCCGCCACGTTCGATCTCACATCCGACAGTACCGTGACCCTGGGTTCGTCCAGCGTTTCGGTTGTGGCAGGGAACGGTAAGAACACGACGACGGCTGCGTCGACGAAAGTTGGCAGCCATGATCTGGGCGTGTCCGTCGATGGCGCGGAATTGCCTGGTTTCACACTGGTCTATGTCCAGACGGCTGTCAGCGCGAAGATGTCCACCCTCGAGGTCGACATCCCGATACAGACGACTGGCGGGTCCATCATGGCCACAGTAACCGCGAAGGATTCCGGCGGACGGGTCCTGGAAGGCATTCCGGTCCAGGTCTCGGTCGACAAGTTCGCGACACTCGGCGACCAGAACGCCACGACGTACGAATGCCGTGCGACTGCTGACGGTACCTGCTCGGTGGCGATCACCGACACGGTGGCCGAACCGGTCATCGTCACGGCGACAGTGAATGTGAACGGCGAGGCTGTTGATATCACAGGGTCTCCGACAACGGTCAACTTCGTCGTCGGTCCTCCCGATCCGAACCGGTCCACGATCACAGTGGACCAGGTGAATCGCGTCAACGACGGCCAGCAAACTTCGGTTGTGACTGTGACACTGAAAGACCACTTCGGCAACCAACTGGTGACCGGTGGCAACACGGTGACGATGTCGAAGACGTTGGGCAACCTCACCAACGTGAGGGATGTGGGCGATGGCACGTACACCGCTAACCTGACCTCCACTGTGGCTGGGTCTTCGGTTGTCGGCTATGTGGTCGACGGGTCGACGGGCAACGGTACTGTGACTGTGACGTTCATCGACACGACCGCACCCGACTCCCCGACGGTCACGTCGCCGAAGCCCGGCGCGCAACTGAAGGATCCCACGCCTGAGGTCGTCGGGAAGGCTGAGCCCGGGTCCACGGTGACCGTCAAGGACAAGGACTTGGGTGAGGTCTTGTGCACGACAGTCGCCGACGCTGACGGGAATTTCTCGTGTGCTCCTGATTCCGGCCATGAGTTGGGCGACGGGCCACACACACTGACTGTGACAGCGGCTGATCCTTCGGGCAACGCCTCCGTTCCGGCAGAAGTGCCGATCATGATCGACACGGTTCCTCCGACCGCTCCGGCGATCGACAAGGCCAATGGCACGGAGATCTCCGGTCGAGCCGAGCCTGGTTCGATCATCTCGGTGACGGTGCCCGGCGTCGCCGAGCAAGTCCCGACGACCGCCGATGAGAACGGCAACTGGCTGGTCCTGACCCCAGTCGGGGCGACGGATAAGAGCGAAGTCTCCGCGACGGCGACCGACGCGGCTGGGAACGAGTCCGAACCCGGTACCGCTGTGATCGACATCACCGCTCCCGACAAGCCTGTGATCGAGTTCGCGAACGCGACGAAGATCTCCGGGGTGGCTGAGCCTGATTCGATTGTGACGGTACGGGTGCCCGGTGTGTCCGGCACGTTCATGACGATCGCAGGGCCTGACGGTAAGTGGTCGATCAAGACGCCTGAGGGCGCGACGGACGGCGGAACCGTCACTGCGACGGCGACCGACCGGGCTGGGAACATCTCCCCGCAAGCCACGCACGAGTTGGATTTGACTCCTCCTGGCGTTCCGGTGATCGAAACCGCCAATGGCACACAGATCTCCGGGGTGGCTGAGCCTGATTCCATCGTGACGGTCACGGTGCCCGGTGTGCCCGGCACGTTCACGACGACCGCTGGTCCTGACAAGAAGTGGTCAATCGAGACGCCTGAGGGCGCGACCGACGGCGGGACCGTCACTGCGACGGCGACTGATCCCGCGGGGAACACCTCTCCTGAGGCCACGCATCTTATCGATGTGACCGCACCAGATGCTCCGTCTGTCGAGAAGGCCAATGCGACCGAGGTCTCCGGTGTCGCCGAACCCCGTTCGACAGTGACTGTGACCTTCCCGAATGGCACGGTCGCGACAACGACCGCTGACCCGGACACCGGAGCGTACTCCGTGACGACTCCGGCCGGGATGCCGGACGGCGGCCAGGTGACCGTGACGGCGACCGACGAGGCGGGCAACGTCTCCCAGCCGACTCGTCATAATCTCGACACCGGGGCTCCGGATGTTCCGACGATCGATCGGGCCGACGCCCACGAGATTTCCGGCACGGCCGAAAAGGGTTCGATTGTGACGATCTATGTGCCCGGTGTGCCCGGTGCGATCACGGCGTCTGTCACAGACAACGGCAAGTGGAGGATCGACACCCCGTCCGGTGCGACTGACGGTACTGTTCGCGTGACGGCGACCGATGAGGCCGGCAACGTCTCCGGCGAGGCGACTCGCGAGATCGACGTGACGGCACCTGCAACACCGATTGTCAACCCGTCCAACGGTACTGAGGTCACTGGCAGAGGTGAGCCCGGTTCCGTGATCACGATCAAGGACGAGAATGGTAACAATGTGTCATGCAAGAACGATGACGGGACTGTCTCGTCGTCAGTGACGGTCGACCAAGACGGCAAGTTTGTGTGCGTGCCCGACAAGGCGCTCACACCCGACTCGTCGATCACGGTCGCCGCCAAGGATGCCTCCGGCTTGTCGTCGGAACCCGCGGTTGTGAGGATCAGCAACGTGTCCATCGATATCGCGTACGCCCAGCGGCACCGTCTGGATTCCCAGGTCGTGACCGGGTACCGGTTCAACGTGGGCGAGCAGGTGTGCCTGGCTGTCCACTCCGATCCTGTGGAGGTCGGTTGCGACACGGCCGACGACCAGGGCATGGTGACCTTCACCTTCCAGGTGCCGACGTCGCTCGACTTCGGAGACCACACAGTCACACTGACCGGCCAGTCCTCGAAGTTGTCCGCGGCGACATCGTTCACTGTGGTCAACGCCCCGGTGGTCCGGACCGGCGGCGCCTCACAGACTGTGAGCGATGGTTTGCTGGTCGGCGCACTGAAGACGATGATCGCCGGCAGCACGTATGCGGCGGTTGTGATCCGTCAGCTGTGATGTCTTCCTCACATGAGTGAGTAAGTCTGCAAGGGGCCGCTCCCGAGGGGGCGGCCCCTTTTTAACTTTTACCCTGGAGATCGGACGTAAACCGATCATCTGTACCAAATGGACACGGATATGTGGGGTGAAACGTACCTGAGATAAAATCGAGCGGGGAAACACCTCAGGATGAAAGGGACTCACGCCCGTACCGGCGTCGTCCATTGTCCGGAGGCAATCCGCGTGGGGGCGTGATGCGTGGGGAACTTGTTTATGCAACCGTCTCCACTATACGATATAGAAGGAGGGGGTCATGGAGAAGCATTATTACTACGACAGAATGCATGTCAGCACCGTTCAGGAGCTCATCGGCACAGCTCTCGAATCGTTTCACGACAAGAATTACTGTAAGTACTTTGTCGACGGGGAGATAGTCGCCAAAACTTACGGGGAAATGGGGGATGATATTCGGAAAATCGAAACCTATATCGCTCAGACAGGAGCGAAGCATGTCGGGTTGTTGGGGACGACCAGTTATGCGTGGCTTTGTGTTTTGATGGCCTGTTTGCATTCCGGGGTTCCCGCCGTACCGTTGGATGTGTTGCTCCCGCAGGAGGATCTCACCCGCCTCATCGACCGTGCCGATGTCGACCTGTTGTTCTGCGACAAAAAGTTTCACGCCCTGTCTGGCAAACTGAACAGAGACGGAAATAGAGACAACAACGCAGACGGCAACAGGGGCAGCGGATGCAGGACTCTGTGCTATTTGGATTCCGATGGCGACGACAGTCTGTCCGCCCAGATGCGCAGACATGCGGACGCCCCCTACGACAAGCCCACCATCATCGATAAGAATGATTGTGCACTCATCGTGTACACGTCCGGTACGACGGGCCAGGCGAAGGGCGTCATGTTGAGCCAGGGGAATCTTGCGGCTGCGGCACATTACAGCGCTTCTGTGGTGGAGCCGATCCCCGACTCGCATTTGTTGGTCCTCCTGCCCAACAACCATGTGTACACGATCACGATCATCTTCCTGACCACCCTGTTTTTCGGCAGATGCCTGTGCCTCAATGATTCCATATACAATACGTTGCTCAATCTCAACAGATATGGAATCGATCACCTCGTGGCGGTTCCGGCGGTCGTACGGCTGATAAAAGGCCAGATCGATTCCCAACTCGAGGACGCCGGGGTCACGTCGTTGGAGGCCCTGCCCCAGGAGCAAAGATCAACGGTTGTTGAAGGAATCACGGAGAAGCTGGGCAAACTTCGGTCCATCGTGTGCGGGGGAGCGCCCCTGGACCCCTCGTACATCCATTTTTTCAAACTGCTGGGCATTCAGCTGCAAGCCGGATACGGCATGACTGAGGCGGCGCCGTTGATTTCGTCCCAGGTCGAAAACCGTATCGACTACAACCGGGCACATTCAGTCGGAAGGCCGGGAGTGTGCTGCGGGGTGAAGACTGTCGACGGCGAGGTCTGGGTGTCGGGCGAAAATGTCATGCTGGGATACTACAAAGACCCAGAAGATACCGCCGACATCCTCACCGAGGACGGATGGCTCGCAACCGGGGACACCGGATACGTGGATGAGGAAGGTTTTCTGTACATCACGGGGCGTAAAAAGAATGTGATCATTCTCAGCAACGGCGAAAATGTCTCGCCTGAAGAACTCGAACTGCTTTTCGCCGATTCCCGCCGCATTCAGAACATCGTCGTGTCAGGCAACACCGATCTCGACATCATCCAGGCTGAGGTCCAGCCCGCCGCAGCATCTGTCGATGCTCTGGGCGCGGAAGAAACAAAAGCACTCATCAACCAGGAAATCAATGACAAGAATCAGAGTCTGCCCCTCTATAAGCAGATCAAGCTTGTCACTTTCAGGGATCAACCATTTGAAACAACGACCAGCATGAAAATCAAGCGATAGATTTTCGCGGCAGCTACGGGGGCGCCATCGTGCGAACGCCTGCCAGAAATCATCATTGGAGGGTAGTGGATATGCGAAGAGAACCAGTTGGGGGAAACGTGATGTGGATCGTCTCACCTTTCGAAAGGCCCGACGTCGCACTTGCGCGCGCCGCCGCGAAAGCCGGGGCGTTCCCCGTCCTTCATCTGGGCCGCAACCAAGAGATCGCGCAACAGGCGTTGGATGAGTTGGGCGCGAAAGTCGATGCTTGTGGAGTGTGTCTGGCCGATGGGGTCGAATGGGAGATCGCCCTTCCGGACACAGTGAGCACAATAATCCTTCCCTGGGGCGCACGCCGGCCGGAAGCCTCCGGCGCTGAGATCGTTTGGCAGGTCCGTACCCCTGAGGAAGCGGTGGAAGCTTTGGAGACTGCCCCAGCAACACTTATTGTCAAAGGCTGTGAGAGCGCGGGATTCGTGGGGGACGATTCGGCGTTCATCCTTTTCCAGAAGCTCATGCCGGCTTGCCTGGACGCGGGGGTTTCGCTTTATGTGCAAGGCGGTGTGGGCGTGCACACGGCCTCGGCGTACATGGCTCTCGGGGCGGCCGGCGTTGTGATGGACTCGCAAATGGCGTTGTTCCCCGAGTGCAGTCTTCCGCAGGACGCCAAAAACGCGCTGAGACGGGTGACGGGACCCGAAATACGGCAATGCGTTCAGTTCTGCTATTTCATCCCCCCGGGGCAGGCGGAGGACCCGGAAACGATCGACGTCCTGACGGCACAGCTCGCCAGAGGGGACAGCCCGATTCTGCCGCTGGGCCAGGATGTCGTGCTGTCCGCCGACTTGGTCGATGAGCACAAGAGAATCAAGACTTTGGTACAGGTGATCAAGCGCGGCTTCATCACCCATGTGAACCAGGCGCGGATCTCGGATCCTTTCTCCCCAGATGGCGCAGCGGCGCAAGCCCTCGGAACCGAATACCCCATCACACAGGGCCCGATGGCCCGCATCAGCGATGTGCCGGAATTCTTGGACGACGTTGCCCGGTGCGGCGCCCTGCCCTTCTTGGCGATGGGCATGGAAGAGGGCCCCACAGCGCGGGATATGCTCATGAACGCGGCGAACACCTTGCGGGGCAAGTCGTGGGGAGCAGGAATTCTGGGCTTCGCGACTCCCGCGATACTCGCCGAGCAGACACGAGACATCCTGGAAGCCAAGCCGTCTCATGTCCTCATCGGGGGTGGGCGTCCGGGCCAGGAGAAGGTCTTCGAACAGGCGGGCATCACAGTGCTGATGCACGCGCCCACCGCGAGCGTGCTGGATCTGTTCATCAAGCAGGGGGTGTCATCCTTCATTTTCGAGGGGCGGGAAAGTGGCGGCCATGTGGGCCCGCTGTTTTCGACGGTTCTGTGGGAAAAGCAAATAAACAAGATATTGGCCACACAGGACCCGTCGGAATTCTTGGTTCTGTTCGCCGGTGGGATACACGATGCCTTTTCGGCTGCTTTCGTACGCATCATGGCAGGGCCGTTGAGCGCACGGGGGGTGAAAGTGGGCCTCCAATGCGGAACGGCTTATCTCTACACCCGGGAAGCGGTGGAAAGCGGCGCCATCACCCCGGGTTACCAAGAGCTTCTTGTGAAGAACAGTAAAACGTATCTGCTCAAGTCCGCATTCGGCCAGGAGACGCGCTGCATCCATTCCCCGTTCACAGATATGTTCGAGGGGGAAAAAGCCCGGATGGAAGAAGAAGGGCTGCCGTCCGCAGAGATTCTGAACAACCTTGAAATGCTGAATCTCGGGCGTCTGCGCGCGGCGTCCAAGGGAATCGGTTACGTCGACGGGAAGCCCGTCCAGCTTTCGGATTCGCAGCAGTGCGAGCAGGGACTGTTCATGACGGGCGCTGTCACCGAGCTCACGGACACCACAACCTCGATCGCCGGGTTGCACAAGCAGTTGATCGAGGACAGCTGGCAGTTGGTGTCCGGGATCCAGCTGCCCGATGACCGGCCTGCAGCTCGCGTACAGTCGGATATCGCGATCATCGGAATGGCTGGCATCTTCCCCGGAGCGGAGAACGTGGAAGAGTTCTGGCGCAACATCGTGTTCGGAAACGACTGTATTTCGGAGGTCCCCCCCGAACGCTGGTCCACCGAGATTTTCTTCGACCCGAACTCGAAAGACACGGAACACACCATTTCAAAGTGGGGCGGCTTCATTGGCAAATCGGATTTCGACGCCCTGGAGTTCGGCATACCCCCTGAGGCTGTCGCGCGTATCGAGCCGGTACAGCTGCTCGCCTTGTTGGTGGCGAAACGCGCGTTGGAAGACGCCGGGTTGACCGATCCCGCCAACTCGGACTTCGAGGAAACCTCGGTGTTCTTCGGCGTGGAAGGAGCGGGAGAGCTCATCAAGTCCAGAACCGTCAGGACCGTGCTGAGGGAAATCATGGGGGAGTTGCCTGCGGATTTGGACGCCATTCTGCCTCGTTTGACAGAGTACGAGTTCCCGGGGTTTTTGACCAATATCACATCGGGGAGAATTTCCAACAGGCTCAACACCTGCGGACGCAACTACACGGTCGACGCCGCCTGTGCCGCCTCTCTCGCCGCTTTGGACATCGCGATCACAGAACTGCGTGAAAAAAAGGCAGAGATGGCCATTGTTGGCGGCGCGGACCTGCACAACAGAATCGATGATTTCCTCGGTTTCAACTCGGTGGGGGCCCTGTCGCCCGAAGGCTACTGTGCGACCTTCGACGCGGATGCCGACGGCCTCGCGATTTCGGAGGGCATCTGTGCCGTCATACTCAAGAGGCTGGAAGACGCCCAGCGCGACGGGAACACCATCTACGCCGTGATCAAGGGTATCGGCGGCAGCAGCGACGGCAAGAGTCTGGGGCTCACGGCGCCCAGCAAGCGGGGCCAGCTGTTGGCCCTTGAACGCGCCTATGACAACGCGGGGATCAGGCCGACTGACGTGGGACTGGTCGAGGCCCATGGCACGGGGACGGCTCTGGGCGACTGGACGGAAATCAATGCGCTCACCCAGTTCTTTTTGGAGGACGGCGCCCAGCCGGGCGGTACGGCGCTCGGCTCCCTCAAATCCATCATCGGCCACACCAAAACCGCTGCGGGCCTCGCGGGCCTGATCAAGGCGGTGCTGTGCGTGCACTATGGCATCTTGCCGCCCACCGCGCACGTGAAAAAGCTCAACAAGGCCTTCGCCCCGGGCACGCCGTTCAACTTGCGTACGGACAAGGCAGGGTACTGGCATGACGATCGGCGCATCGCCGGCATCAGCGCTTTCGGATTCGGGGGGACGAATTTCCATGCGATCGTCCAGAATTATGAGGCTGAGACTCCTGACGTGCCCCTGAACTCATGGCCGGCGGAGCTTTTCGTTTTTCCTGGCAACACGCCCCAGGAGGCGGAAGCACTGATGGGCAAAGTTTCTGAGATGCTGGCGTTGAACGACAAACTCAGGCTCATCGACATCGCCTACAGCCTGTCCTTGAGATGTATCGCCAAAACCGCCCAATATGCCATCGTCGCGGGTACTCGGGATGAACTGCTCGACCGCATGGGCCGTGCGCGGGAAGGGAAGTCCGACGAGAACATCCACCCCCTCAAACCGGTCGAAGGGAAAGTGGCGTTCCTCTTTCCCGGCCAAGGCAGCCAGCGGGTGAACATGGCGGCCGACCTGTTCACCGTGTTCCCCCGGATGAGACGGTTGTTGAATGAACATCCCGAGTACGAGCGTGTGCTCTTCCCGCCCTCGGCTTTCACAGATGACGACAAGAAGCGCCAACGTCGGGAAATCACCGACACACGCAACGCCCAACCGATCGTGGGGATCGTCGATGTGGCGATAGCCGACCTGCTGAAGGATTTCGGGATAACCCCGGACGTGGTCGCGGGCCACAGCTATGGGGAGTTGCCCGCGTTGTGCTATGCGGGAGTGATCGCTGCGAAGGACCTGGCGGATCTGAGCCGTACGAGGGCAGACGCCATAGCGGCGTCCATCGAGGATGACAAGGGCTGCATGGCGGCAGTCCTCACCGATGGGGCAACATTGTCGGATCTGCTCGAAGGCACGGACGACATATGGCCGGTCAATTACAACGCGCCGCGCCAAACAGTCGTCGCCGGCACCAGTTCCGGCATGGAGGCTTTCCTGAAAAAGGCTGAACAAGCAGGAGTTCCATGCAAAGAACTGAACACGGACTGCGCCTTCCACAGCCCATTGCTTGAGGGCGCGGACGAGAAATTTGCCGCGGCGATGGAAGGGTTCACATTCTGTGAGCCCGCGGTCGCCGTGATGTCGAACACAGACGCCGGGTATTACCCCCCGGATGCGGACGGGGTGAAGAAGCGTTTGGCACGACATCTGGTGAGTCCGGTCCGGTTCGCTGACGAAATCGCGGCCATGGACGCGGACGGTGTCGGGGTGTTCGTCGAGGCCGGACCGGGAGGTTCCCTGACGCAGCTCGCGGCAGAGACTTTGAAAGGCTCCGCGAGCGTGTGCATCCGGATGGAAGACGGCAGCGTGGACGGCCTGACATTCTTCCTCCAGGGGCTGGCGACATATATTTCGACGGGGAGAACGATCAAAATGTCGGAATTGTTCAGGGGAAGAGGCGCGGAAGCACTCTATATCGAGGACCCGCAGTCGTGTCGAAAGCAGGGTCTGGTCTTCACTGTCAATGGGCAGTACGCCGTGCCTGAGGGCGGTGAGCCGTCGAAGTTCAGAGAGCAGCTGTCCGCGTGGTTCGCCAACGCTTTGTCGAAGAACGGATCAGCCCAGTATGGGGCGGGGGATCCCGGCGTCGAACAGGTCATGCTCTCGTACATGAACAACATGGGCAACCTCATCACCAACATGGGCGGCCTGATCACCAGTATGGACGGGGCGATCCATGACCAAAGGGATGCTGTTCTGGGATATCTGGGTGTTTCCGATCCGGCGCCGAGAAGCGTGGGAACAGCACGCGCTGCGATCGGGCAGCCTCAACCGGACAATGCCGGGACCGGGGAACCCGAGGTCCCGGCCGCCGATGGCAAGCCGGCATATTTGGCGTCGATGAGTACGGAGGAGATCACCGAACTGGTCTTTGACGTCGTCAGCGAAAAAACGGGGTACCCCGTGAGCATGCTGAACCTGGACACGGATCTGGAAGGGGATCTCAGCATCGACTCCATAAAAAAGATGGAAATCGTCAGTGAACTGGGTCACCGTTTGGATATGCCCTCAGAGGGCGCCGGCATGGAGACATCGTTCGAGAAGATCATTTCCCTCAAGACGTTCAGGGATCTGGTCACATGGATCGAGATGGAGATCAATGCGGGAAAAGACAAAAGTTCGGACGACACCGATACGCCGGAAGTAGCCGGCGCCGAGGGAGACGCGTCCGTACCCTCTCATGAACTCACACGGATCGTCTTCGCGGAGAAAGCCTGTCCGCTGACCGAAAAAATTCCGGAGGTGCTGAAAGGCACAAACTTCGCTCTGACACAGGACGGCGGCGGCCTGGCTGCGAGAGCGGCAGAAAAATTGAGGTCGATGGGCGCCGATGCGACAATCGTCGAGGCGGAAGCCGATCTCCAGGGTTTCGATGGATTGATTCTCATCAATTCATCTGCTGGCACACAGTATTCCGTCGTGGATTTGTTCGCCATGCTCAAACGTGCGGACATGGACAAACTGCAATGGGTGCTTGCTCTGGACGATTCGTTCGGCGCGGGTCTGCGCGGCGTGGAATCTGCGGGCGTGCCGGGCGGTTTTTCGGGTTTCCTCAAAACTCTTCAGCTCGAATACAGTGGGAAACAGCTGTGCAGCGCACAATTCGAAACGCTTTTTGATCCGGAGACGTTCGCGGAAATCGTCACAGATGAGCTGACCGCCGTCAAGCCTCACGCCGAGGTGTTCTATCGCAATGGCGACCGCTTCATCGGGGTTGGTGAAAAAACCGGATTGGACAGGGGACGCGCACGTCAGAGAGCACTGGACGCGGATTCGGTGGTGCTCGTGCTCGGGGGAGCCCAGGGAATCACTCCGCATATCATCCGCCGTCTGGCCGAGGACGCGCCGTGCCTGTACGTCCTCGTCGGGCGCAGCGAAGCGGACCCCCGAAGCGAAGCGTACGCGGACTGCCAAACGATCGACGACATCAAGAGCGTTCTGATCCAGAGGGAAGGGATGAACAATCCCAAGGAAATCAACGCCACGGCACGGCGCCTGTACAAGTCCGGACAAATAGCCAACGCCATTTCACTGATCGAGCAGGCGGGCGCCAAAGCCGTCTACCGGAGCGCCGACGTCACCGACCCGGAATCGTTCGGCGCATTGATCGGCTGCGTCAAGGCGGAGTACGGGCACATTGACGGCGTCATCCATGCGGCAGGCGTCGTGGAGGACAAACTCTTCCGTGACAAGCAGGCCGATTCTTTCGCCCGCGTCTACACGACCAAGGTCGCCCCGCTTCAAACTGTGGCTGACAGGCTCATTCCCGACATGAAGCTGCTCGTGGTTTTCAGCAGCGTCGTCGCCGATTTCGGCAATGCGGGGCAGTGCGACTATGCGGCCGGCAACGCTGCGTTGGACAACGCGGCGCTGCTGTACAGCCGTCTGTATCCTGACATGCGAGTTGTCGCTTTCAACTGGGGCCCGTGGAGGGGCGCCGGCATGGTCAGCGCCGAGGTCGAGAGGCAATCTGAAAAACGAGGGATGGGCTTCATCGAATTGGACGCCGGCGCTGAATTCTTCGCGGAGGAATTGGCGTACGGACATGACCCTGTGGTGGCTGCGCTGTGTGTGAGCGACAGCGTCCTTCGATCTTTTGCGGAGACCCGTGATGCGTGACGCCGGCATGGGCGGGGCAGTGATGCTGTCGGCCCCCACATGTGAGGAGCTGCTCAACAAACTCGACCGGGGTGAGTACAGCGATTCGGGGGGCGGCTGTCGTCTGATCGTGTTCAACCCGGACGAGGAACGGCTCGAGCAGGCTCGATCGATCGTGCGAAAGGGCGAACCCAACCGCGGCACGTACGACATATGGTTTTCGTACACCTCGCTGTTGGCCGACGGAGGCCGGATCGCCTATGTGTTCCCGGGGTTCTGGGACCAGGTCGTCACCGAGACTGACAGTTTGAGCGACGCTTGCGACCTGCCGCGCATGGACCGGCTGATCGCCGCCATGAAGCCGGCCGACGCCAATGGCGTGTACTACCAGCGGCGGTACAACACGAAATGGCTATGCAAACGGGCGCTTGAAAAACTGGGTGTCGCGCCCGACATGTACCTCGGGTACAGCCTTGGCGAATGGGAAGCCGCACTGTTCGCGGGCATCATCCACTGTGACATCGACGAGTGGACGGAAAACTTCGCCTCAGGGTGGGACTCGTACGAACACTATTACCCATTGATCCTTGTCGATGGGGCGGATCGGACGTTGATCGACACGTGGTGCAGGGAAATACCCGATCTGTACATGTCAATTGACAACTGCCCTTCACAGGTCATTTTGACCGGCACGGAACCCGCTCTGGCGGCTGTGACGAAGATCCTCGAGGAAAAGGACATTCTTCACGTGGTCATCCCACAGAGGACAGCCTTGCACACGCCTCTCGTCTCAGACATCCTGGGCGACAAGTTCACAATCTTCCGCGAAGTGGAGATTGGGGAGGGGTACGTTCCCGTATGGTCGTCGACGACCCTTGAGCCGGTGCCAACCGAAAGGGAGGCGTACCTGGACTACCTGTTCGCGGAACTGACCAAAACCGTCCGTTTCCGTGAGGCTGTCGAGAAGCTGTACGAGGAACAGCATGTGCGAGTCTTCATCCAGATCGGGCCCGGCCCTCTGCCGGATTATGTGGCCGACACCCTTCACGGTAAGGACTTCGGTGCGGTCTCCACCAGCATCACAGCCCGGGACGGGGCCGACCAGCTCCGCCGTGTCATGGCGTTGCTCTACATCGAAGGAGGGGATGCCGACGCGGGACTCATCGGCGTGACGCCTCACGGCCTGCCTGCGGCAGATGGTGCGAACACACGGGAGGATCCTTCCCAGGATCGCCCGCTACCATACGTACTTCCCGGCGCCGCCAACTCAATTGCCGAGGCCGCGTATAAAAATATACAAAATGTGATGTCGCTCAAAAACAGCATGATGTCGCTCCAGCAAGACATGATGTCGATCCAACTGGAAATGGCGGAGCTGTTCGGAGGTTCCACAGCCGACCTGAAAATGCCCGACACCTGCAATGCGGGGCGAAAAGGGATGAAGTTCGAAGAAACGTTCCTGCTGGCATTCGACGACCACCCGTATCTGATCGACCATTCCATCATCAGGCAGCCGAAGGACTGGCCCATCTGGGAGGATATGAATCCCGTCGTCCCCTTCACAATGATCATTGAATTGTTCGCCGAGTTGGCGATGAAGCATGCGCCCGGCGAGAAGCTGATAAAGATCAGAAATGTGATGGCGTACAAATGGATCGAGGTGGTCACCCCCTTGGACATCGCCGTCAAAGGGGAATGGTCGGGCCAAGACACATTGCGCCTGAGTTTCGAGGGGTACGCGTCGGCGGAATGCGTCTTCGCGGCCGGCTTCCCGACCCCCGACGTGGAATTCGAATCGGACATCGACCTCGGCAAAGAGATTGGGACGGCCGGCGAAACAGAGCAATGGTACGAGAAGTTCACCTTCCACGGTCCCCGGTACCGCTCGCTCGTCAGATACGACAAAATCTGTGAGCGCGGAGTGGTCGGCATCGCAGAGAACAAGGGGGGGAAGGGTTCATTGCTCGACTCCGTCGGACAACTGCTCGGCCTCTTCGTCAACCTCACCCAAACCACCAATACCATCGTCTTCCCGGTCAGCCTCAAAGAACTGGACCTGTACGCGGACATCCACGATCAGGAAGGCGTCTTCGAAGACACGATGATCGTCACGAAAATAACCGACAGTTCGGCCGCGACGGACACGGTCGTCAAGCGCGACGGCGTTGTCTGGTGCGTGGTGCGAGGCCTCGTCCTCCAGCGGTTTGTCAGTACGCCCTCCTTGTGGCAGGTGATCCTGGATCCGCGTCATGCAAAACTAGCTTCTGAGATCGCTCCCGGTGTGTACTTTTATGAAAACACGCTTCAGGACAGCCTGTTGGCGATGTTGACAAAAAGGTACCTGAGCAAACCTGAACGTGACTACTACGACAGTCTCCCCTCGCCGAGACAGAGACGTGAGAATCTGATCAGCCGCATCGCCCTGAAAGATGCCGTACGCGCGTCGCTTGCCGGTGCGGATGGCGAAATGATGTATCCGATCGAGTTCTCCTGCGTCCATGACGACAAAGGCCGGCCGTGTCTGCGGGGCTATGGGGACGCGGCTGGGAAAGTGGAGAACCTGCACATATCCTTGTCCCACAAAGGAAACGCCGCCGCGGCGATCGTCTCCGACGGGCCCGTGGGCATCGACGTGGAGAAGATCGAGGAAAAATCAACGGAATTCACACACGCCTCCTTCACAGAAAAGGAGAGGGAACTGCTCGCCGAGTGCGACCAGTCCGATGCCGTCATCCGTTTTTGGGTGGCCAAGGAGGCGTACTCCAAGATGCTGGGAGAAGGCTTGCGAGGCAACCCGAAGCGTTATGAGATCAGCGCCTTCGACGCCGGCGTTTTGCTCATCGGTGATGTGCCGATCCACATCTGTCAACTCGGTGACTACATCGTCGGATGGACCCCTTCAAACCCACCGCCACAACAAACATTCTAGGATCGCCGTACGGCCGGAGCACAGTTGTGGCTGCCGCATGTGCCACGTGTGCCACGGGGACTGTGCCACGGGCACGGGGACTGTGCCACGGGGACGGTTCTTCTGTCACACCTTGTCAGACGGCGAATTTGACAGATTTACACAATGTACCATCCTCGTTCGCAAGCATATTCATCGCAACAAAAGAGATATTGTCAAAAATCGAGAAATCTTCCACCTGACAAGGTGTGACAGAAGAACCGTCCCCATGGCACAGTCCCCATGGCACCCATGGCACGATTCCTGCGGTTGATATCGTGAAATAGACCAATCCGAACGTAATGTGCTAGTGTAATGACACATCTATTTGTTCGGCTGCGGAGCGCGGGCATGCGGGGGAAGGAAATCAGAAATGTTTGGTGGGAAAAACCGTCGGGGGAGCCGTGTACTCCTCGGGGTGGCTGTGGCGATGGCAATGCTCGTCAGCTCAGTGGCCAGCAATGCTTCTGCGGATACTGAGAGTTCTTCCGACGACCCCTCAGACTCGGTGGCGCCGCTTTTCACGCCCGGCACCTATCCCCGAGTGGACGGGTCGACGGTGACCCAACCCCTGGGGGTGGCTTTCCAGTCCCTGTTCACCGGCCAGGATGTGAATAGTTCACAAGTGGTGTTCAACCAGACCCACCAGGCGTACCTCAATCTCATCAACGGCGACACAGACCTGATCCTCGTCACCAGCCCGTCCCAGGACGAACTGGACGCGGCCGCGGCAGCAGGCATGGAGTTGGAGGTGATTCCCGTTGTGGACGAGGGTTTCGTCTTCCTCACCAATGCGGACAATCCCGTGGATTCCCTGACCCAGGACCAAGTACGGGCCATCTATTCCGGCCAGATCGCCAATTGGAAGGACGTGGGCGGTCCCGACCAGCCGATCACCGCGTACCAACGTCCTGAGAACTCCGGGTCCCAAA
>JGI24699J35502_11133909_pt1 | contig 18973 bp, 15 predicted proteins | sample TergutMp193P4_FD_35502 | JGI IMG/M metagenome (IMG submission 35502) | reverse complement strand
ACCCATCGCAAACTTCATCATTATCCTCCTAACAAGAAATCACAACACAAGATTCCTATATCTCCATGGTGACTATTTGCGGCTGTGAAGTCAAATCCCCGCCGCACAAACGATTGAGTAATCATCGTGATCACACCCCGCCCCATCCATGGTACATTGGCTAAAGAACATGAAAATGGTTCCATGGCGCTATCGCACAAAGGAGGGGTCAGATGGCGCAACCTCTCGTCGGACAAATCCCCGTACTGACGTGCGGGCGTTGCGGAACAGAGCTGCAACAAGGTCAACGCTGCCCTCATTGCGGCCTGGACCCGTCCCAACCGGTCAAGAGTTTGCTTCAGTGGGATCTCGTGTCGCTCACGCCGGCCACCCGGTGGCGATACTGGTTGTTCTTCACCATCGATGCATTGCTTGTGCTTGCGGGAGGCGTTCTCGCTCCCCTGGTCGCGTGGCCGGTTCGGACGCTGACGGGAAAGACCATCAATGCTGCGGGCTTCGGAGTTCTTTTCATGATTGGCGTGCTGGTGATGGCGTGGATCACCATCCATTGGTACCAACGGTACGGACGTTGTACGGCTGGGCTGGCCTTGTCCCTGTGTCTCATCAACCGGCGCACGGGATGTCCCCCCCGGATACGCAAGGACTTCCCCTCTGATTGGCTGCTGGTCGATCTGAACGTCAGCCCCGACCCGTTTCTGCCCTTGTCAGAGATCAACACACCCCGTCGGCTGGGCAGACACCTTCCCGCCCACGCCTATGGCATGCCCGTGCATTTGCTCGGCACGGTCTTCGATGAGGGGTGGGTACGAGACCAGATATCTGAGGCAATTCCGGCAGACGCAGCCATCATCGTCCTCGACACGGGACGTGTTTATTGGTTCCGGGGCACGTGCATCCTCGGCCGCAATCCTAATTCTACGTACGGGATGCTCGCGATCGCCCTGCCCGATCTCTCCCGCAACCTGTCGGCCAACCATGTGCAATTGACACTCGACAAGGGCTTCGTATTGGTCACCGACCTGTCGACTCAGGGAGGGACGTACCTCGAAAACGGCGACGGCATGCTCTTCCCAATCAAGAAGTACACACCCACCGCGCTCACCCCGGGAGCCGTGTTGAACCTTGGTGGTCAACGGATGTGTGTCACGACCGCTGAATCGGCGTTTGGCGACGACAACGAGTAAACCATCGAGGTTGAGCTGCCGTCTTCGCCCGTGTCATCCTGACTCGCTCAAAGGCATCCTGCCGAAGTCAGGATCCCTGTGGAGAGATCCTGACTTCGTCAGGATGACGATGCTGATCAGCGGGCGTAGAAGGTGACGATCCGGGCGAATTCCTCGGGATCGAGGGAGGCTCCGCCGACCAGGGCACCGTCGACGTCGGGCTGGGCCATGATGTCGACGACGTTGGAGGATTTCACAGAACCGCCGTACTGGATCCGTACAGAATCCGCAGCGGCAGGACCGAACAGCTCACTCACGCGCGTACGGATCGCCCCGCACACCTCTTGGGCGTCTTCAGGGGTGGCGACCTCGCCGGTGCCGATGGCCCAGACGGGCTCGTAGGCGATCACCAGGGCACCCACCTGCTCACCGGTTAGCCCTTTGAGAACGCCGTCCACCTGAGCCAGCACAAATGGCACCTGCGTGCCCTGTTTGCGTATCTCCAGCTTCTCCCCCACACAGATGATGGGGGTCATGCCAGCCTCGATGACTTTCTTCGCCTTCGTGTTGATCAACTCGTCGGTCTCGCCGTGGTACTCACGCCTCTCGGAGTGCCCGACCACGACATAGGAGCAATCAAGCTTGGCAAGCATGGTCGCCGACACCTCTCCGGTGTAGGCGCCAGAATCATGAACCGACACGTCTTGAGCCCCGAAGGTCAGGGGGAGTTTGTCCCCCTCGATGAGGTTCTGGACGGTACGGATGTCGGTGAACGGCACGATCACCGAGGCCTCAGATTTTGCCTTGTCATAGTGATAATCAGACAAAGTCCACGCGAGTTTTTGAACAACGCCGGTAGCCTCGATGTGGTTGAGGTTCATTTTCCAGTTTCCGGCCATCAATGGTGTGCGTGACATCATGCCTCCTCAAGTACGGCCAGCCCGGGAAGGGTCTTGCCTTCGAGATATTCCAATGAGGCGCCGCCGCCGGTGGAGATGTGTCCGAAGTCGGAGTCCTTGAACCCGAACTTCCGTACCGCCGCGGCAGAGTCGCCTCCACCGACAACACTGAATGCCTCAGACTCGGCCAACGCTGTCGCGACAGCCTTCGTCCCCTCGGCCAGCGCGTCGACTTCCGAGACGCCCATGGGACCGTTCCAGAAGACCGTCTTGGCCTTGGTGATCTCATCGGCGAAAATTGTGGCTGTCTCCGGGCCGATATCCGCTCCCTCACGATCAGCCGGAATGGCGGTGATGTCGGTGACGACGACATCACCACTCAGTGTCCATGCACTGAAATCCAGGTCCGCCGGATTGACCGTACGGGCGTCCACGGGCAGGAGAATCCTCTTGCCGCTCGCCTGGGCTTGACGCAGATAGTCCGCGCAGGCGTCGATCTTGGTCTCGTCCAGCAAGGACTTGCCGACCTCATAGCCTTGGGCCTTGATGAAGGTGTACGCCATGCCGCCGCCGATGATGAGGGTGTCGGCGACCTTCAGGAGGTTGTCGATGACAGCCAGCTTGTCCGCCACCTTGGCCCCGCCCAGGACGACCACGTACGGCCGTTCGGGGGTTTCGGTGAGCTTGCGCAGCACCTCCACCTCACGCTGGACCAGATAACCTGCGTACGCGGGGAGCAACTTGGCCACGTCGTACACCGACGCCTGCTTGCGGTGGACGACCCCGAACCCGTCGGAGACGAAGATGTCACCGAGTTCGGCGTACTTCTTGGCCAACCCCTGGCGTTCCTCGTCGACTTTGGAGGATTCGCCCGGCTCGAAACGTACATTTTCCAACAGGGCGACATCGCCATTGTTCAAACCGGCGACTGTGGCGGCAGCCGACGGTCCCACCACGTCGGAGGCGAGAGCGACGTTGGCACTGAGCAACTCCGAGAGCCGCTTGGCCACGGGAGCGAGGGAGTACTTGGGATTGACCTGGCCTTCGGGACGGCCCAGGTGGGCCATGATGACGATCTTCGCCCCTCCGGAACGAAGCGCGTTGAGCGTGGGCAGTGCCGCCCGAATCCGGCCGTCGTCGGTGATGACGTCACCGAGGAGCGGCACATTGAAATCGCAGCGGATGAGCACCCTCACCCCTGCGAGATCTTTCAGTTCGTCTATTGACTTCATGTGTGAGCCTTTCTGTAGCACACATGCACGACGGGCGCTCGGCGGTGACCACCGAGCGCCCCATGCATGATCATCTCAGAGCTTGGAACCAACCAGGACGGTCAGGTCGACCAGACGGTTGGAGTACGCCCATTCGTTGTCGTACCACGACACAACCTTGACCTGGTTGCCGATGACCTTCGTCAACGGGGAGTCGAAAACCGACGACACCGGATAGGTCTCAATGTCTGTGGACACGATCGGATCCTCGCTGTACTCCAGGATCCCCTTCAGCGGACCCTCAGCGGCAGCCTTGACGATCGCGTTGATCTCTTCCACCGAGGTGTCGCGGGGAGCCTCGAAGCTCAGGTCGACGACCGAGCCCGTCGGCACCGGCACACGCAGGGCGTAGCCGTCCAGCTTGCCCTTCAACTCGGGCAGGACCAGGGCCACGGCTTTCGCCGCGCCGGTGGTCGTGGGAACAATGTTCAACGCTGCGGCGCGCGCACGGCGCAAGTCCTTGTGGGGAGCGTCTTGCAGGTTCTGATCCTGGGTGTACGCATGGATCGTCGTCATCAAACCCTTGACGATGCCGATCCCATCATTGAGTGCCTTCGCCAGCGGCGCCAGGCAGTTCGTGGTGCAGGAAGCGTTCGAAATGATGGTGTGCTTGGCCGGATCATAAAGGTTGTCGTTGACGCCCATGACGATCGTGATGTCCTCATTCTTCGCCGGGGCGGAAATCAACACCTTCTTCGCGCCGGCCGCGATGTGGGCCTTGGCCTTCTCGGCGTCGGTGAAGAAACCTGTGGATTCGATCACGATGTCCACGCCAAGATCGCCCCACGGCAGATTGGCGGGATCTTTCTCAGCGAACGCCTTGATTTCCTTGCCATTGACGTACAAAGCATTCTCATCGTACGACACGGTACCGGGGAAACGACCAAGGATCGAATCATACTTCAGCAATTGTGCAAGAGTCTTATTGTCCGTGAGGTCATTGACGGCCACCACATCCAAATCAGCGCCAGCAGCGGTCAGAGCGCGAAAATAATTGCGCCCAATGCGGCCAAAACCATTAATGCCAACCTTGACGGTCATTCGGGGAATCTCCTTCTATTTTTGCGGGCACGGGGGTCGTACCCCACGATTCGAGGTTCGAAAACCTTATGGTCTTAGCCTACTCAGATTTGGTCCGGCTGGCACGACATAATCAGTCATCAATCAGTCTTCTTCGAATCCCAATCCGGCTTCCGTGCCGTCGATGCCCAGCTCCTGCGCCTTCTTGTCCGCGAGAGCCAGCAATCGCCTGATCCGTCCGGCGATGGCGTCTTTCGTCAGTGGAGGCTCGTGGAGGCTTCCCAATTCCTCCAAACTCGCCTGCTGGTGTTGGATGCGCAATTCACCCGCCGCCCGCAGATGCTCGGGCACATCGTCGCCCAGGATCTCGAAGGCCCGGCTCACCCTCACGCTCGCGGTCACCGCGGCACGCGCCGAGCGGCGCAGATTGGCGTCATCGAAATTGGCCAGCCTGTTGGCTGAGGCCCGTACTTCTCGGCGCAGACGCCTTTCCTCCCATTTCAGGCGCGCCTCATTGGCGCCCATCTTGGTGAGCATGGCGGCGATGGAATCCCCGTCACGGATGACGACCCGCTCCACGCCGCGTACTTCCCGGACCTTGGCCACCACTCCAAGCCTGCGTGCCGCGCCCACCAGGGCCATCGCAGCTTCTTGGCCGGGAGCTGTGATCTCCAGGGCCATGGACCGTCCCGGCTCGGTCAGGCAGCCGTGGGCGAGGAAGGCGCCCCTCCACGCCGCCACCGCGTCGCACATCCCTCCGCCGACGATTCCCGCCGGAAGTCCGCGCACGGGCCTGCCCTGGGCGTTGACCAGACCGGTCAGGCGTGCGATGGCCGGTCCGTCTTTGACGAGGCGTACGAGGTAGCGCGTCCCGCGCCGGATCCCCGACCCGCGCACGGTGATCAGCTCGCTGGTCAGCCCGAACACCTCCGTGATCGCCATCCGCAGCCGCCGCGCCGCCGCACCCGTGTCGAATTCGGCTTCGACCATGATGTTGCCCGAGCCCGTGATGTGGAGGCCACCGGCGAATCGGAGCATGGTGGCAGCCTCAGCCCGGCGACAGCAATGCTTCGCCACAGGCAGAACCGCCAGTTCTGCCTTCACATCCTGAGTCAACGCCATGACGCCACTTTCTCGTTGCAAGAATCCCTCAACTCCCAACTCATAATTCCATCACAACCGCCAGGGTTGCGGCAAGCAGAAACGGATCATGACGTGCTGTGCCGTCACGCATCGCCACGTCAGCGATCAAAAGTTCCGCCCTCATCGACTCCACCATCCGCTGCAGATGCGGGTCCCCCTCGGCGAAATGCGGGTCCGCGATCACCGTGTCGAAGGTGAGCTGGGGACAGTGTTCCGCCAGCACCTCGATGTGCCTCGACGGTGTGAACCCGTTCGTCTCGTACGCCGGACGCAGATTCATGACGCAGATCTTCTTGGCTTTCGACGCCAGGACGGCCGAGACCAGATCAGGCACCAACAGATGAGGCACGACCGATGTGAACCAGGACCCCGGCCCGAAAATCAGGTAGTCAGCCTCGAGCACACTGGCAATGGCTTCTTCACATGCGGGGGGATTCTCCGGCTCCAGGCGTACCTGCAACACATCCCCCTCGGTGGTGGCGATGCGTGCCTGCCCTGTCAAAGTCGCGATCTCATCGGGATTGTCCTGGTCGATCCCCACCACGTCCGCGGAAATCACCAGGGGCAGAGAACTCATGGGCAACACCCTGCCCTGGGCGTTCAACAGCCGGCCCACCTGGTCCAACCCTTTCACCGGGTCGGGGTCGCGCTGCCACAGGGCGGCGATCAACAGATTGCCGATCGCATGCCCGGCCAGGGGTCCCGTACCGCCGAAGCGCGACTGGAGGACGTCAGCCCACAGCCTGCCCTCGGAATCGTCGCCTGTCAGCGCGGCCAGCGCCATTCTCAGATCCCCGGGCGGCAAACAGCCGAACTCCTCGCGCAACCTGCCCGACGAACCCCCGTCGTCGGCGACCGTCACCACAGCGGTCACATGGTCGGTCAGTCTCTTCAACGCCATCAGCGTGGCGGACAACCCATGCCCGCCACCGAAAGCGACAACTGAAGGCAAACTCATCATTCTCTCCCCAAATCACGATGGATGACGGCGACTTCCTGCCCTGTTTCACGCAAACGACGGGAAAACTCCTCCGCGATCGCCACAGAACGGTGCTTGCCACCCGTACACCCAATGGCGATTGTCACAAATCTTTTGCCCTCGGTGACGTACCCCTCGGCCACTGTGGCGAAAACACTGTCCAATTCGTCGAGGAATTGCCCCGTCAGAGGGAAGGACATGACGTACGCCGACACAGCCGCGCTCAAACCGGTTTGCGGACGCAGATCAGGCACCCAATGGGGATTGGGCAGGAATCTCACATCGAAAACCATGTCCGCGTCGACCGGAACACCATTTTTGAAACCGAACGAGGTCACGGTGACCGTCAACTCTGGTTGATGGGACCCATAAGCAGCAACGATCCTGTTCGCCAGTTGGTGCCCGGTGATGCCGGTCGTGTCGATCACCATGTCGGCTGAGGCCCGCAGGGCTGACATCATGCGCCTCTCAGCCCTGATCCCCTCCAGGAGGGTACCGGTGCCCTGCAGGGGGACCGGCCTTCGCGAGGTTTCCTGCCTCTTGACGATCTCGGCGTCCTCGGCTTCGATGTAGAGGATCTGCGGAGACCCGGCCAGGGGTGAAATCGTCTCGAAAAGCTCCGGGATCCGTGCCAAATCCCCCCTGGAACGCACGTCCAGAACCACCGCCACCTTCTCGATATGCTCACCATGAAGGTACGTTGTCAGATTGGGCAGCATGGCGGGTGGAAGGTTGTCGACCACGTACCACCCGAGATCCTCCATCGCATGGGCGGCAGTACGCCGGCCAGACCCGGACATGCCTGTGATGATGACGAGATCCATTTCCACCTCCTTGCCTGCGAAGACGATATAAATCTTAGTCCAGAATCTCGCCCGTGGTCAGGTTGATGGCTTCCGGTTTGAGTTTCACGGCCTCGACGACGGCCTGGGCGAGAGCCGGACCGAAGCCGGGTACTTGTTCGATGTCTTCCTGGGTGGCCTGTCTCAGTTTTTTGAGGGATCCGAACGCTCTCATCAGGGCTTTGCGCCGCACTTCACCCAAGCCGGGCACGGAGTCGAGAAGGGATTCGATCATAGATCTGGAGCGTTTCTGGCGATGGTACGTGATGGCGAACCGGTGGGCCTCGTCGCGTATCCTCTGCAACAGGTAGAGGGCCTGGGAAGTACGGGGGAAAATCACGGGGTACTCCTCGCCGGGGACCCACACCTCTTCCAACCTTTTCGCCAGCCCGACGACCATCACCGACGCGAATCCCATCTCGTCCAGGGTTTGGCGGGCGATGGCCGCCTGGGGGGCGCCGCCGTCGACCACGATCAGGGAAGGAAGGTACGAGAAGCGGCGGGGCGCGCGCGTGGTGGCGTCCACCACCCCTGAATGGTCATCGGACTCCATGGCTTGCCGATCAGCGATCAACCTGGAGAATCTCCTTGTCAGAACTTCTTTCATGGCGCCGATGTCATTGGATTGCACGGTGGTGATGGCGAAGTGGCGGTACTCCGATTTACGGGCCAGCCCGTCCTCGAACACGACCATGGACGCGACGGTGTTGGTCCCCTGGATGTGGGAGATGTCATAGCATTCGATCCGCAGCGGTACCTCGTCCATGCCGAGCCCCTGTGCGATCTCGTCCAGGGCCTGGTTGCGGGTGGTCAGATCCGAGGAGCGGCGGGTCTTGTGCAGGGCAAGGGTCTGGGCCGCGTTCTTCTCCGCTGTGGACATGAGGGTCTTCTTGTCGCCCCTTTGTGGTACGCGGATCCTGACCTTGGTCCCGCGTTCCTGGCCGAGCAGTTCGGTGAGCACGTCCACCGACTCGGGCAGGACGGGTACGAGGATTTCGGGGGGGATGACCCGCTTACGGTCTTCCGGTTCACCCTCGACATCCCCATAGATTTGCAGGATGAACGCCTCGACAAGGGCTGGGATGTCGCCCTCCTGTGATCCACCACTTTCGTACGATGTCGGAGATCCTGCCTCCGGCAGGATGACAGACGACTGTACGGCACTGGGCGACGATTGCGCATCGTCGGTTTCTGCGGAAGCTCCACGGTCGGCGACCCAGCCGCGTTCGGCGAGGATCCTCCCGGAGCGCACGTGAAAGAGTTGGACGGCCACTTCCAGCGGGTCCACCGCCAGCGCGATCACATCCACGTCGGCGGAATCCTCCAGGACGACCGCGTTGCGTTCCATGACCCGGCGAAGGGCGTCAGCCTTGTCGCGCAGAACCCCGGCCTTCTCGTACTCCATGTTCTCGGCACAGACTTTCATCTGGCTTTCCAGGGTTTTGATGAAACCGGAGGCACGCCCTGCGATGGCCGTACAAAAATCGGCGGCGATCTGACGGTGTTCCTCCGCGGTCACCCGGCCCACGCACGGTGCCGCACACTTGTCGATGTACCCCATCAGGCAGGGTCGCCCGGAAGCCTTCGCCGAGCGGAAGACCCCGGACGAGCAGGACCTCATCGGGAAGACGGTGAGCAGGGTGTCGATCGAGTCACGGATGGCCCACGCCTCGGCGTACGGACCGAAGTACCGCCATCCTTTCTTGTGGGAACCGCGCCCCACGAAGACCCGCGGGTACTCGTCGGTCCACGTCACGCACAACCACGGATAGGACTTGTCGTCCCGGTATTTGACGTTGAAACGCGGTTCGAACTCCTTGATCCAGGTGTACTCCAGCTGCAACGCCTCCAACTCGTTGCGCACCACCGTCCACTCCACGTGGGAGGCGGTTGTGACCATGACCCGTGTCCTCGGATGCAGGTGGACGGGGTCTTGGAAGTACGAGGTGAGTCTCGACCTCAGCGAGATGGCTTTGCCGACGTAGATGACCCGGTCCTCAGGGTCCAGGAAACGATAGACCCCCGGTTCGGCGGGGATCTGATTCGTCGGCGGTCGCCAGGTGGCCGGATCAGGCATGGCCCTGCCAATCGGGCAGCACGTGCTGCAGGAACTGGCCGGTGTATGAAACCGGGTTGGCGGCCACCTGTTCCGGGGTGCCCTCGGCGACCAGCAGACCTCCTCTGGACCCGCCTTCGGGACCGAGGTCGATCACCCAGTCGGCAGTCTTGATGACATCCAGGTTGTGCTCGATCACAACGACAGTGTTCCCCTGTTCCACCAGTCTGTCAAGCACGATCAACAGCTTGCGGATGTCCTCGAAATGCAGTCCCGTTGTGGGCTCATCCAGGACGTACATCGTCTTCCCGGTGGAACGTTTCTGCAGCTCAGAGGCCAGTTTCACGCGCTGCGCCTCGCCACCGGACAGGGTCGTCGCCGCCTGGCCCAGGCGGACGTACCCCAGTCCCACCTCGACGAGGGTGTTGAGGTGACGGGCAATGGCGGGGATGGCGGCGAAGAATTCGGCGGCCTCCTCGATGGGCATGTCCAACACGTCGGCGATGGTTTTGTTTTTGTAATGCACCTCGAGGGTTTCCCTGTTGTACCTCGCGCCGTGGCAGACCTCGCATGGCACGTACACGTCGGGCAGGAAGTTCATCTCGATCTTGATCGTCCCGTCGCCTGAACAGTTCTCGCAGCGTCCCCCCTTGACGTTGAAGGAGAACCGGCCCGGCAGGTACCCGCGTACCTTCGCCTCGGTGGTCTGGGAGAACAGGGTACGGATCTTGTCGAAGACACCGGTGTACGTGGCGGGATTCGACCGGGGAGTGCGCCCGATCGGCGACTGATCCACGTGGATGATCTTGTCCACCTCGTCGGCGCCGTCGATGCGCCTGTGCCGCCCGGGGACCGCTTTGGTGGAATAGATCCTCTTGGCGAGCGCCTGGTAGAGGATCGAGTTGACCAGGGATGATTTCCCGGACCCGGACACCCCTGTCACGGCGATGAAAAGTCCCAGCGGGAAACTCACGTCGATGTTTTGCAGATTGTGCTCGCTTGCGCCCACCACGGTCACCTGCCGCCCGGTCCTGGGCCTTCGTGCGAGGGGCACGGGGATGGACCGGCGCCCTGTGAGGTACGCTCCGGTGATGGATTCCTGGTTGGCCATCAGTTCCGACACGGGACCGGAGACGACCACCCGTCCTCCGTGCTCCCCCGCCCCGGGCCCGATGTCGACCACCCAGTCGGCGGTACGGATGGTGTCCTCGTCGTGCTCGACGACGATCAGTGTGTTGCCCAGGTCGCGCAGACGCAGCAGAGTGGCGATCAAACGATGGTTGTCCCTTTGGTGGAGTCCGATGCTGGGCTCGTCCAGAACATACAGCACCCCCATCAGCCCCGACCCGATCTGGGTGGCGAGCCTGATCCTCTGCGCCTCCCCTCCCGAGAGGGTGCCCGCCGCCCGGGACAGAGTCAGATAGTCCAAACCCACATCCACAAGGAACTTCAGTCTCTCCCGGATCTCTTTCAGCACACGTTCTGAAATGGTGGTTTCGCGTTGGTTGAGATCGAGGCGTTCGACGTACGCCAGGCAATCGTCGATGCTCATCGACGTGACCTGGTCGATGTTCTCTCCCCCGACCGTGACCGCCAACGACGCCGGTTTGAGGCGGGCCCCGTTGCAGACCGCGCAGGGGATCTCCCTCATGTACGCCGCGAACCTCTCCCGGGCGGAGTCGGTCTCGGCATCGTCATGCTTGCGGCGGATATAGGGGATGACACCTTCGTACTTCGTGGAGAAAGTCCTCGTCCTCCCGAACCGGTTGCGGGTTTTGACGTACACCGCGCCGGGCACGCCGTACAGGATTGTTTTCCTGGCGGCGGCGCTGAGCTTCGCCCAGGGAGTCGTCATGGAGAATCCCTCAGCCTCCGACAGCGAGGTGAGCACATGCTGGTAGTAGCGCCCCACTGTGGGGGTCGCCCACACAGAGATCGCGTTTTTACTCAGGCTGAGCCCCTCGTCGGGGACGACGAGTTCGGGATCGACCTCCATGGTGGTCCCCAATCCGGAGCAGGCAGGGCAGGCGCCCCAGGGGCCGTTGAAGGAGAATTGGCGCGGCTCCAACTCGTCGATGGAAATGTCGTGTCCGTTGGGGCAGGCCATCTTCTCGGAATATCGCTTCTGGCGTGTGGGTGAGTTCTCGGGCTGGTCAACGAAGTCCACGGCGACCACCCCGTTGGCGAGTTTGAGGGCGGTCTCCACCGAATCGGTCATCCTCTGGCGGGCGTCCTTCTTCGCGGCCATGCGGTCCACGATGACGTCGATGTCATGCTTCTTCTGCTTGTCGAGGGTCGGAGGCTCGGTCACCTGATAGACCTGGCCGTCCACGCGGGCCCTCGCGTACCCCGATGTGGCCAGTTCGGAGAAGAGGTCGCGGAACTCTCCTTTACGCCCTGTGACAAGGGGTGCGAGAATCTGGAAACGGGTGCCCGCGGGCAGTTCGAGCAGTCGGTCCACAATTTGTTGGGGAGTTTGGCGCGAGATCGGCTCGCCGCATTCCGGGCAGTGCGGGATCCCGATCCTCGCGAAGAGCAGGCGGAGGTAGTCATAGATCTCGGTGATGGTCCCAACGGTGGAACGGGGATTGCGGGAGGTGGATTTCTGGTCGATCGACACCGCCGGGGACAGGCCCTCGATGAAGTCGACGGCGGGCTTGTCCATCTGCCCGATGAACATACGGGCGTACGCGCTCAGGGACTCGACATAGCGGCGTTGTCCTTCCGCGAAAATCGTGTCAAACGCGAGGGATGATTTCCCCGAACCTGACAGGCCTGTGAACACGATCAGAGCGTCACGTGGCAGGTCGAGAGATATGTTCGCCAAGTTGTGTTCCTTGGCCCCCTTGATGATCAACCGATTTTGCACTCTGCCATCTTAGTTCCTCACGGGGATCATTTTGGCCTACACTCGAACATATGTCCGAATTTTCCTGGTAAATTTCTCATTGCCTGGGCTTTGCTCTAGGTTAGGAATGTGAGAATCGGCATAGACACCATCGATTCTCCAGACGATTGGCGTCTGGAATTGACGGCGGTGACCCAGCGGCTTCTGGGCGACACCATCACCCTTTCCGATGATGATTGGCAGGTCGAAACTGCTCTTCCAGGATGGTCGCGGGCCCATGTCGCCACTCACCTGGCTCACCAGGCGGAAAACCTCGCCAACATGGCCTGCGAGATCAGTCGTACGCACAAACAGATCACGTGGCGGGGCACCCACACCGATGATGACTTGAACGCGGGCGCCCTTCGAGGCGCACTCGCCCTCCAAGAACATCTGGACCGCTCCTCGGCTGGTCTCATGCAGGCTTTCGACCAGATGGACAATCGTGCCTGGAGGACCACATTGCGTACTTCTCAAGGGTCGATACCGGCCTCCGCCCTCATGCTGGACCGCCTCAACGAGGTCGTCATCCACCACATCGACCTGAACATCGGTTTCGACTTCTCCGACATCGAACCGGAACTGTTGCGCATCCTGCTGCAGTGGAATCTCTTCCGCTCGGCCCCCCGTTTCGCCCAGATGAAGCTCACCGTCACCACCGATGAGGGTTTCTCCGCCATCCTCGGCCGTGGTACGAAAGTCTCCCTGCGTGGCAGCGAGGCCAACCTTGTCGGATGGTTGACCGGGCGCAAAGATTCCTCCGTCGTCCTCGGCGCCGAGGATCTGGACCTCGCAGGCCCCGTCTGAGCCGGATCAGTCCTGGTGTTGTCCACCGGGGTGTTTATTCAGCCAGGGCAGATCGTCAGTTGTCGACAGTGGTGGGTTCCCCGTCGCGCATATGAGAAGACTTGATCAGGCTCGCGACAGTGGTCACGATGAGGGTGCCGATGATCACAGCCAGAGACAACAGCAGTGGCACTTCGAAGGTGATGACGTTGTAGTGGTGAAGGGCGTGGAGGACCAGTTTCACGCCGATGAACGCCAGGATCACCGACAAGCCAATGGACAGGTACACCAGTTTCTTGAGCATTCCGCCGATCAGGAAGTACAACTGGCGAAGCCCCATGAGGGCGAAGACATTCGCCGCGAAAACGAGGTACGCCTGTTGCGTCAGGCCATAGATGGCCGGGATGGAATCGAGGGCGAACAACAGATCGGTGCTCCCCAAGGCGATGACGACAAGGAACATGGGGGTCATCAGGGTCACAACGTTCTGCCTGGCCGGCGCGCGTGACGGTCTGACTGTCCACAGCACGGCCATGGCCACCTCAGCCAGGCCGAAGAAGAAATACGTGATGGAGAAGGGGTTTGTTGGGAAGATGACGAATTGGAGGATGATCCATCCCACCAAGATGACGCCACAGACAATGGTCGCCACGGGTGCGTGCTTGCTGCGGCGCAGGATGAGGACGGCGGTGATGATCTGGGTCACCCCATTGATGACAAAGAGAAACAATCCCGGCCACAGGGAGCTTGTGAAGAAGATGTCGGGGAACGGCAAAACCTGCATGAAGGACAGTAAGCCCGGAACTCCCATGAGATCGGGAGCGATCCACATTGTCACTGCTCCCCCCACAGCTCCGAGGCCGATGAACAACGTCCAGAACAATGACCACCGGCCCCAGAAGGGCAACCGCGCACGAGTTTCCGGTGCTGTTGCGACGGGTGTCGGTTGGGTCGTCCTCAGCTTCGTACCGTCGAAATCATCAGAGAACTTGAATGTCTTCTTCACCCACCGGATCGCAGCGTTTTCTTTCGCCTCTTCCTCTTCACCTTTGACATAGTCTCTGACAAGGCCGTACGCCGTGTACACCAGGAAAGCTCCGAAAAGGAAAAAGACCCACGCGAACCTGGCGATCACAGCCGCGCCCAGGGCGATGAAGATCCCCCTCAGAATCAGGGCCAGTACGATTCCGACCATCAGGGCGTACTGCTGGAGTTGGCGAGGCACCCTCATCGACGCCATGATGAGCAAGAAAATGAACAAGTTGTCGATGGACAGGGAGTACTCCGTCAGCCAGCCGGCGATGAACTCCCCCGCGTGGACATGTCCCCATTTCCACCACACGAAGACGGCGAAGAGCAGGGCCCCCACGATATATACCCCGATGGCAAGTGAACATTCCTTCGTCGATGGCTCATGCGGCCTACGCCCGATGATCAACACATCGAAGAGAAGAACCGCGATGAGAATCACGAGGGTGACGATCCACGTGACGTCACTGACGTGCATGAGATCCTTTCAACGAGGGGGCTTGCATTCAGATGTTGAAGCGGTTATCCATTCTAGCGCGACAAAGGTTGGGATCGCGCCAAACCCAGTTTGGTGGGACCGGGACACACCACCCATGGAGACAATATACCTTGCCTTCTGCGATGCAGTGTGCAGAAATGCTGGATTTTTTCAACATTTGCGCACACTCGACGACGAAGGACAAGAACTCTATCAACCTTGTCGGCTGATCATTCGCTTGCGTACGACCCAGACGACACAGGCGCACACGGCACCGACGCATGCCCCAATACTGGTTGCGAGGATGCGGGGGCCCGAACCCGGATCGTTGACAATCTTGATCGTCACCGAGCCTGATCCTGGCGGGGAATCCGCAGTGCCCGGATCGACGTCAAGAATCTCAACACTGACCTTGTCGGAATACCGTACGACATCCCCGGTCGCCCCGGTGACCACGGCGGGAGGCAGTGTCACATCAGCGCCCGACCGGATCTCTATTCGCGCCTGGTCACCCTGCGGCGTTGGCATATACACCCACGCGGACAAACTTTTCACAAACTGGGGTTGGATCGACGAACCCCCTGTGATGGTTTCAGAACCGGTGTGTCCGGCCACGGTCCCAATGACGAATCCCATCAGGGAGAAGACGATGACGCAACCCAGGAACACAAAACTGAATCGCCATTGTGACGAATCTTTCATACAAACCTCACTTCATGCCCTCGACCATGGAACGATACTCCTTTTTCAGGTCGGCCACTTCGTCGCGCAGCCGGGCGGCCAGCTCGAAGCGCAGGTCAGTGGCGGCGGCGTGCATCTGGTCGGTCAGTTCCGCGATGAGATCGGCCAGTTCGTTCTGGGCCATGTTGGCCGGTCGTACAATGGTCGTCTCGTCGGCCAGCACCACCCCAGGGGTACGTCGGCTGGCCTTGCCGATGGAGTCGTTGTCCTCCCTGGCCAACATCTCGGTGATGTCCGCGATCCTCTTGCGCAAAGGCTGTGGGTCGATCCCGTGTGCGGTGTTGTACGCGACTTGTTTCGCCCGGCGGCGATTCGTCTCGTCGATGGCTTTCCTCATGGAATCGGTGACCGTGTCGGCGTACATATGCACTTGTCCGGAAACGTTTCGCGCCGCGCGCCCTATGGTTTGGATGAGTGATCTCTCAGAACGCAGGAACCCTTCCTTGTCGGCGTCGAGGATGGTCACCAGGGAGACCTCCGGCAGGTCCAATCCTTCACGCAACAGATTGATGCCGACCAACACGTCGTACTCCCCCGACCTGAGTTCGCGCAACAGGTCGAGCCGTTTCAGTGTGTCGATGTCGGAATGCAAGTAACGAGTCCTGATGTCGTGGGCCAACAGATAATCGGTGAGGTCTTCGGCCATCTTTTTCGTGAGCGTGGTCACCAGGACACGCTCATCGCGTTCGGCCCTGACCCGGATCTCGCCCATGAGGTCTTCCACCTGGCCCTTGGTGGGTTTGAGGATCACTTCGGGGTCCACCAATCCTGTGGGACGGATCAGCAATTCCACCGGCTCGGGGTCCTTGGCCAGTTCGTACGGTCCGGGCGTGGCGGACAGGTAGATGGTCTGTCCGATCCTCTCCAGGAACTCCTCCCAGCGCAAAGGTCTGTTGTCCATGGCCGAGGGCAGGCGGAATCCGTGCTCCACAAGGGTGCGTTTGCGCGACATGTCCCCCTCGTACATCCCCCCAATTTGAGGAACCGTCACATGCGACTCATCGATGACAAGCACAAAGTCTTCAGGGAAATAGTCAAGCAGGCAATTGGGGGCCGACCCGGCGGCGCGCCCGTCGATGTGGCGGGAGTAGTTTTCGATCCCCGAACAGGTGCCCACCGCCCTCATCATCTCAATGTCGTAATTGGTCCTCATCTCCAGCCTCTGGGCTTCCAGAAGCTTGTTCTGCGCCCTCAACTCGGTCAGGCGTTCGGCCAACTCGACCTCGATCCCGGCGATGGCTTTGTCCATCCTCTCCTGGGACGCCGTGTAGTGGGTGGCGGGGAAGACATGCATGACCTCGTCATGGGAGACCACCTCCCCTGTGAGGGGGTTGAGTGTGGTACACGCCTCGATCTCGTCACCGAAGAACTCCACTCGCCATGCCAGTTGTTCGTACATCGGGAAAATCTCGACCGTGTCCCCCCGCGCCCTGAAGGTGCCACGGATCCCAGCCAGGTCGTTGCGGACGTACTGGATGTCCACAAGCCTGCGTAATAGCTTGTCACGCCCGATATCGTCACCCACCCTCAGCGTGATGGCCTGGTCGACGTACTCCTGTGGGGTGCCCAGGCCGTAGATCGCCGAGACAGACGCCACGACGATGCAGTCCCTGCGTGTGAGAAGGGAGTACGTCGCCTGATGCCTCAGCCGTTCTACCTCCTCGTTGAGGGAGGAGTCCTTTTCGATGTACGTGTCTGTTTGTGGGATGTACGCCTCCGGCTGGTAGTAGTCGTAGTACGAGACGAAGTACTCCACAGCGTTGTCGGGGAAGAATTGTCGCAACTCCTGGGCGAACTGTGCCGCCAGGGTCTTGTTGGGCTGCATGATGAGCATTGGCCGTTGCAAACGCTCAGCCAACCACGCCACTGTCGCCGTCTTCCCGGTACCCGTCGCCCCCAGTAGGACGATGTCCTTCTCCCCCGCCTTCACCCGCCGCTCGAGGGCGTCGATGGCCTCCGGCTGGTCCCCGCTCGGGGAAAAGTCGGCATGGACTTCGAACGGCGCCACCGTTCTCTCAAGATCAGTCACTGGACGCATGCGTCAACCTTATCCTTCAGCTCCGACATTGTGATGAGCCACCGAAAATGATGACCTTCCGATAGTGATAAGTGGAGGTGGGAGCAGGGTTCGCAGAGCGTAAAACGGTAGCGCAGTCCCGAATGAAGACAGTCATCATTTTCGGTTCTCTCACCCGGGCATTCCGTCCTCGGTGACCAGGTACTTCGTCCTCTCGGCGTTGGGACGATACTCCAACCCGTTGGCAAGAACGTCCTGGACCCAGGTGCGGACCTGTCGACGCAGATTCTCCTCGGTGCCCGATCCGTCGAAGACCTCGTCAGCGGCCTCCAGGCGTACATCGTCGTCGATCTGGGCGTCGATCCTGCCCCAGGCCTCGTCCTCACTCATCCCGCGGCGCTCAATCAAACGCCGGGCACGGATCTCGGGCGGGGCGTCCACGACGATCACCGTGTCGAAAATTTCGGGTCCGGCGGCCTCCACCAACAAGGGTATGGCGTGGACGACCATGCGCTCCCCGCGTGCCTCAGCTTCGAGGTCGAGACGCTGGCCCTCGGCGATCACCAGCGGATGGACGATCTCCTCCAACCGTTCGCGCGGCTCGTCATCATCGCCCAGGAAAACCTTGTGTGCGAGAGCAGAGCGGTTGAGAGTGCCGTCAGGATTGAGGATCTCAGATCCGAAGGCGTCGACCACGGCCGCCAACCCGACGCTGCCAGGTTCGACGACGACCCGTGCCAGCAAATCATAGTCCAACACGGTGATGCCCATTTCAATGAAACACCTGCTCGCGACCGATTTCCCCGCAGCGATTCCGCCCGTCAAACCCACTCGTATCATGATTTCCTCCGCACTGAGTAACGCCATATAAGACTACAACACGTACGGGGCCACCACACACGTGGCAGCCCCGTACGATAACTAGCACACTAGTTGTTGTTCAGTTGTTCTTTGAGAGCCTGCAGGGTCTCGTCGGATGCGAGTTCAGACTCGGCCGGAGCCTCGGACTCCCCAGCGACATAGGTCGCGGCGGTCATCTCCTCGACCACAGCCTCCTGCTCAGCCTCAACAGCCTCGACAGCCTGCTTCTTGTGAGCCTCCCACAAGGCACGGGCCTGGGTCCACTGGGCTTCCCATGCGGCCTGCTGCTCCTCGTACCCCGGCTTCCATTCGTTGGTCTCCGGATCGAAGCCCTCGGGATAGATGTAATTGCCGTTCTCGTCATACGACGCTGTCATGCCGTACAGGCTCGGATCGAAGTCGTCTGCGACGACGTCGACACCCTCGTTGGCCTGCTTGAGCGACAGGGACACGCGGCGGCGTTCCAGATCGATGTCGATGATCTTGACCATGACCTGGTCACCGACCGAGACGACCTGTTCGGGGATCTCCACATGGCGCTCGGCCAACTCGGAGACGTGGACCAAGCCCTCGATGCCCTCAGCCACACGCACGAAGGCACCGAAAGGCACCAGCTTGGTGACGGTACCGGGAGCGATCTGGCCGATTTGATGCAAGCGCGCGAAGGTCTGCCACGGATCTTCCTGTGTTGCCTTCAGCGACAAGGACACACGTTCGCGGTCCATCTCGACGGAGAGGACCTCGACGGTGACCTCCTGGCCGATCTCGACGACCTCGGAGGGGTGGTCGATGTGCTTCCAC
>JGI24699J35502_11133910_pt1 | contig 19030 bp, 15 predicted proteins | sample TergutMp193P4_FD_35502 | JGI IMG/M metagenome (IMG submission 35502) | reverse complement strand
AATGATTAACTTCATTCTTTAATTACATTAATTATTTTAATTTTATACATATTATGGATTACTCATTTTATCAACATTACTGGTGGTTCCTGGTTTCGTTATTGGGAGCATTGTTGGTTTTCTTGCTCTTTGTACAAGGAGGTCAATCACAAATATATCAATTGGGGAAAAAAGAAAGTGAACTGAACTTGTTGTTCGGTTCCATGGGTAAAAAATGGGAATTGACATTTACCACGCTGGTAACATTCGGAGGCGCATTCTTTGCTTCTTTTCCGCTCTTTTACTCCACAAGTTTCGGAGGCGCTTATTGGGTTTGGATGCTGATCCTTTTCAGCTTTATCATTCAAGCGATCGGTTACGAGTTTGTGAATAAAAAAGGCAATGTATTGGGGAACAACACTTATAAAATGTTTCTTTTCCTTAACGGATTGTTGGCTCCGATTTTACTGGGCGCTGCGGTTTCCACGCTGTTTTTCGGCGCGGAATTTGTCGTAAACAAACAGAACTTAGCCGGCGTCGGCGCAGGCAATATCGTGATTTCCTCTTGGCAAAATCCTTTGCACGGATTGGAAGCGGTAGGAAACTTATGGAATGTTTGCCTCGGCGTAGCGGTCTTTTTCTTGTCTCGCTGCTTGGGTAACTTGTACTTTATCAATAATATAGTAAACGAAGAAATTCGGAAAAATTCCCGCAAACATTTATTATATAATGTAATCGGATTTTTGGTTTTCTTCCTTCCCTATTTGATAAAGATAGTTGTAAAAGACGGTTATGCAGAAGATCCGACTACCGGCGTTATTTCGGTGGAATCGTTCAAATATTTGAACAATTTATTGGCTAATCCTTGGATAATCGCTCTTCTTCTGATCGGCGTCGTTTTAGTGCTTTATGGATTTATCCGCACTATTTTGCAAACCCGTTTTATTTTCGGCATCTGGTATGCGGGAATAGGAACCGTATTGGTGGTATTGTCGCTTTTACTCATTGCCGGATTCAACAATACGGCTTATTATCCTTCATTGGTTGATCCGCAGAGTTCGTTGACGATTGCCAACAGCAGTTCCAGCTTATTTACGTTGAAAACCATGTCGGTAGTTTCGTTGCTGATACCTTTTGTTTTGGCATATATCTGCTATGTCTGGTACTCCATGGATAAAAAAGAACCGGTGAAACAATAAAAATACGACCCGCTACATTTTTATCATAAAATTATATTAAGAGTTAAGTGGAGACTTTGCCTCGCCCCGGAATGAATCGGGGAGAGGCAAAGTTTTTTTATTTCCGCTTTATTATCTGACATATTATTGCTAACTTGCAGCCGTTTTACTAATCAAAGAACAGTGTCATGGAAAATGCTGGAATAAATTCCGTCGGATTAAAATTGGAAAATGCGAATCCACAGGTAAAGGTAAACTGGAAGAACATTTTGAAAGGAATTGTCAAAATCGTAATCAATTCTTCATTAAAGAATTATCCCACACTTCCCAACAACATAATAGATATGCTGTTCGATTCCTTCGAAGTGAGCGATACTCCGGGTAAACGCGGATGGACGCTAATCAATCATGCTTTGGTGAAAGCTTTGATACAACTTCTGTACGAAACAAGATACCGATACGAAGATAAAGAGATTGAAATCGGGGACTTGGACACGCAATTAAATGCAATACTGGAAAAAGGCAATTATGATTTGCCGGCGAACTTTTTTCAAAATCCCGAAAACATTCCTTTCTTGAATGATGTGAGGCCTGTATTGAAGGACTTCTTAGGTTGTTTTGGTTTGGAGGAAGATGAAATCGAAAATATCCTTATTCGCTTCAAGACCTTTTTTATTCTGGAATTACGTAAGGAATGGGCGGATAATACGGAATATTATCGGCCATTGGGAGAAACGATCCGAACTCCTTTTGACACGGCTGCAAATAAAAGTATAGAATGGGAAAAATATTACATTACGCTTGAAGAGAGAATAGCCGACCCCGTATTTAGCGAATGTTTCAGCCTCGAACAAATCTATATTCCGCTTCGGGCTTGCTATAAGCAACCCGGAAGCAATCGTGAGATCACCGGGAGAATAAACCGCGCCGAACCTAAAGAGGAAGAAAACAGGAAAGAAATTATTACAGACCTCGAAAACTGTATTTCGGATTGGATTGAAAACGGCAATTGGGACGATTGCATCCGCATCATTCACGGAGGACCCGGTTCCGGTAAATCTTCTTTTCTGAAAATGTTAGCTGCAAAGTTAGCCCGTAAAAAACAAAAGGTATTGTATATTCCATTACATGAATATAATGTTGATGTTAATTTTACTGAGGCGGTGAATGAATATTTCAGCACAATCGGGTATTTTTCTTATGATTTGATAAACGATGAAGAAAAAGACAAGCTTGTTGTTCTGTTCGACGGCTTGGACGAACTCTCGATGCAAGGGAAGGCGCTTGAGGAGATTGCTGGTAGTTTTGTGCGAGATGTTGCTCGAAATGCACTTCTTTTAAATAAAAATACACTTCGAATACAAGTGATTATTGCCGGAAGAGATGTGATTGTACAGCAAAATGAAAATGAATTTAAGCGTCCCGATGAAGTCCTGCGACTGTTGCCTTATCTGATTCAAGAGGAAAAAGCAAGGTTTATTGATGACAACCGGTTAATTGACATAGACCAACGGCATACGTGGTGGACAAAATACGGAGAATTGAAGAAAAAACCGTATCAAGGCTTGCCGGCGGAATTGCAAAATAGCGAAATGAATGAAGTAACAGCCCAACCTTTACTCAACTATTTAATTGCATTAGCATTGGAATATAAGGAAGAAGAGGATTTACAAATTGATTTTGAAAATCCGAATACCATCTATTCGTGTCTCTTGCAAGGCGTTTATAAGAGAGAATATTCGTCCGAAAAAATTACGTTCGGTTTAGACTTTAATAGCTTCGTTTTTGCTTTGAAAGAAATTGCTTTATGCACTTGGCATGGAAACGGAAGAACCGCCACCGTGGCTGAGATTAAAAAATATTTCAGTGATAGTCAATTATTTGCGAATTTTATTTCATCGGCCGAAAAAGGAGTTATTTCTTTGTTGACCACCTTCTATTTTCGCCGGACCGATAAAGCCGGTGAGGGAACGGAAACTTTTGAATTTACGCACAAAAGTTTTAACGAATATTTGACGGCTTTGAAAATTATAGATACTCTTGATACCATTCATGGCCGATTAACCGAAAATGAGAACGACAGCGGACATGTAAAGGGATGGAATATTTATGGTTGTTTAGTGAAATGGCTTGAAGTATTTGGCTTGCAGGTTCCGGACGAGGACTTGGTCAAGTACATTCGGAACGAGTTGGCGCTTATAAAAAAAGAAAAAGGAGGCGAAGGCCTCTTAAATGCTTGGCAGAACACCGTTGTAAAGTTATGGGAACATGTATTGGAAAAAGGGATGCCGATAGAGCAATTACCCTTACGTCCGCCGACATTCAAAGAAGAGAATGAGCAAGCCGTTAAAGCCGAAAAAGCGTTATTAATTCTGCACGGCTTGATTGCCGATATTACCGACCGGGTTTCGGATATTCATTGGCCCCAACCTACATCCTTCGGTGAATTTATAGGACGATTGGTTGGACAAAGAACGGAGGGTGGTGGTGATATTTTTATCTTGCGATTTTGTAATCATCTTAATCTGAATAATGCTGTTCTACTTTTGAAAGATTTGTGTAACGTAAATCTTGTAAAATCTAAATTATGGGACGCTAATTTATGGGACGCTAATTTACGTGGCGCTAATTTATGTAGAGCTGATTTATGTGGAGCTGATTTAGTTGGAGCTAATTTACGTAGAGCTAATTTATGTAGAGCTAATTTACGTGGAGCTAATTTAATTGGAGCTAATTTAATTGGAGCTGATTTACATGGAGCTGAGTTATATGGAGCTAATTTAGTTGGAGCTAATTTAAATGGAGCTGATTATATGGAGTTGATTTAGTTGGAGTTGATTTACATGGAGCTGATTTAAATGGTGTTGATTTAAGTGAAGCTGATTTAAGTGAAGCTCTTTTATGTGGCACTGATTTAAGACTGTGCAAAGGTTTTGATAAAAGAATAGCCCAAAGGTTTTCATGTAAATTTGATGAAAATACAAAATGGTCGTGATTAGGGTCGGGAATAACATTGTTCCGTAGGAACAAAATAAAGGTAGAATCTTTTAATATAAAACTAAATATGCAACATTTGAATCGTCGAAAATTCTTAAAAACAGTGGCTGCCGGCATAGCTGTTGCCGGATTACCCGGATGGATTAGTTGTTCTCAAATGAGAACGAAAAACGTACTGCCTCGTTGGCGCGGATTCAATATTCTTGATTTTTTCCCGCCACGAACGATTGATAACTCGCATTTTTCCGCTACCGAACAGGATTTTCAATGGATGGCTGATTGGGGATTCGACTTTGTTCGTTTTCCGATCGCCTATCCGGGCTATTTGAAATACGACCCGACAAGCGAGATTCCCATTACGCCCGAACAAACCGTTGAATTTAATGAAGAAGCGATTGAAATAATTGAAAAAACGGTTGACGCCGCCAATCAACGGGGATTGCATGTGAGTCTGAATCTGCATCGCGCACCCGGTTTTTGCATCAATGCCGGATTTCGGGAACCGTTTAATCTGTGGAAAGACACGGATGCCCAACAAGCCTTTTATACGCATTGGGATATGTGGGCGAAACGCTTTAAGAATATTTCACCCAAGCTGTTAAGTTTCGATTTGGTTAACGAGCCTTGTTACAAGGAAGATATGAATGACCAATTTTCTCCCTCGTCGCCTATTCCGGGAGAAACCTATCGGAAAGTCGCATTAGGATGTTTGGAAGTGATTCATAACCAAACTCCCGATCGGTTGGTTGTAGCAGACGGTAATCAAGGCGGTTCATTGGTTACGTCGGAATTGGAAGATTTACCGATTGCTCAAAGTTGTCGCGGCTATTATCCTCATTATGTTTCGCATTATCGCGCCGGTTGGGTTTGGAAAAACCCCGATGACGCTCCCATGCCGGTTTGGCCGGGCGTAATTGACGGCAAAGAATTTAATCGGAAAACGTTGGAAGATTTCTATCAACCTTGGGTTGATCTTGTTAAAAAAGGAATCGGCGTCCATTGCGGAGAATGCGGATGTTTCAACGAAACGCCTCACAAAGTATTCTTGGCTTGGTTTAACGATCAATTGGATATACTTACTTCCGCCGGAATCGGGTGGGGACTGTGGAATTTTCGCGGCGCTTTCGGATTACTCGATTCGGGCAGAAAAGATGTATCTTATGAAGATTTTCATGGTCATCTGTTGGATCGTAAATTGTTGAATTTATTGCAAAAACATTAATATGAGAGTTAAATTATTAACCCTGTGTTTAATCTTTTGTTCTGCAAGCTACGGACAAATAGCAATGAATCAATTGGGATTTTACAGCCGGGCGCCGAAAAAGGCGGCAGTGACAGTCGAACCGGATGTTAACGAGTTTACGATCGTAACAGAGGAAGGCAAAGAAGTTTTTAAAGGAAAATTAAGCGAACCGATTCATTCAAGAAATTCATCGCTTACGATTTGTCAAGCCGATTTTTCGCCGGTGGAAATTCCGGGTAAATACCGCTTAAAAGCGGGGAATCGGGAATCGGAAATTTTTACCATTGGCGATCATGTTTTGAATGATGTTGCAAAAGCTGTATTAAAAGGGTTTTATTATCAACGGTCATCCGAACCGTTGGAAGAAAAATACGCCGGTCGTTGGGCGCGTCCGGCCGGTCATCCGGATACGCAGGTAGAAATACATCCTTCTGCGGCAACGCAACAGCGTCCGGCGGGAACAATCATCGCTTCGCCCGGAGGCTGGTATGATGCCGGAGATTATAACAAATACATTGTAAACAGCGGAATTACAACGGCTACTTTGCTGTCGGCCTACGAAGATTTCCCCTCCTATTTTCAACAACTTGAGGTTAATATTCCCGAAACGGGAAACGGCATTCCCGATTTGCTGAATGAAATCCTTTATAACCTTCGCTGGATGCTCACGATGCAAGATCCGAACGATGGAGGGGTTTACCATAAATGTACCAATGCGTCGTTCGACGGAATGGTCATGCCCGGAGTAACCCGAACGCCTCGCTACGTGGTACAAAAAAGTACGGCGGCGACGCTTGATTTTACGGCCGTAATGGCGCAGGCTTCGCGTGTGTTCAAACAATTCCCGAAAGAATTGCCCGGATTGGCCGACAGTTGCTTGTCGGCTGCCCAACAATCTTGGAATTGGGCGTTACAATATCCCGACAGTTTATATAATCAACAGGCGATGAATCGCCGATTCGAACCGCCGATTACTACCGGAGAATATGGCGATAACCGGTTGGACGACGAATGGTTTTGGGCTTCCGTAGAAATGTATGCCGCGACTTTGGAACCTTCCTACAAAGTCAAGGCAAAAGAATATTTAAACGATAAATGGCAGATTCCGGATTGGAAACAGGTGTATATGCTTGGGGTTTATACCCTGCTTCGGATAAAAGAACCGGAATTTACTCCCGATTTCTCCGAAAAGTTGATTGCGATGGCCGACCGGTTCACCGATTCAATGTCAACCAATGCTTTCGGAACAGTTATGGGCCGTGATTCTTCGGATTTCATTTGGGGAAGCAATTCCTTAGCTGCCAATCAAGGCATTTTATTGATACAAGCTTATCGGTTGACAAAGGATATAAAATACCTCGATGCGGCGCTTTCCAATGCCGATTATCTGTTGGGTCGGAATGCAACCGGTTATTGTTTTGTAACGGGTTTCGGTTCAAAGCGCGTGATGCATCCGCACCACCGTCCTTCGGTAGCCGACGGAATTGATGATCCGGTACCCGGATTACTTTCCGGAGGGCCTAATCCGGGAATGCAAGACCACTGTAATTATCCTTTTACCGAACCGGAAACCGCTTATATTGATGTTTCGGAAGCCTATGCATCCAATGAAATCGCCATCAATTGGAATGCGCCGGCCGTCTATCTTTTTAATGCGATTGAAGCCGAGCAAGCCGGTTGGAAATAGCTTCGGCTATTTCCAACCACCGCCCTGTGATATAAATCCCGTGATTCGGATTGTAGAAAAGAATGGTAAAACATATTATGTGAACCGGAAAAATTCAAAAGAAACGCGAGATACTTTTGTTGCATTAACCGACTATTTTAGAAACAAAGAATAAAAAATAATGAATAGAAAAGTGTTTAGATCTCGTATCAGCGTATTGCTTACTGGAATTATATTACCGGCGACCATACCGCCTCTTATTCAAATGATTCATGATGCTTTTGAAGGATTATTCTATATTATGGCTGGAATTTTGATTTTTGTGATATTAGTTTTTACAAAAATATATTATGTGATTTCGGATGATAAACTATATACAAAAGTATGGATTTTTTCCTACGGAAGTATAGATATTGCCGATATAGTTTCTGTGGAACGATCATACAACTTAACTTCGGCTCCTGCCGCTTCCTTAAAAAGATTGTGCATCCGTTTCAGAAAAGGAATGGAATATCGAGAGTGGTTAATTTCTCCCGATAGAGAAGAGGAATTTATTGAAACGCAAAAAATCGTCAATCCGTATATTTATGTCAATATCCCATATGGCGTATCCGAGATTGGGATATTTGATGATGTAGGATGAAAAAAATGAAGATGGAGATAGCTCCTGTCCGGTTAAATTATTATACTCTTTTGCTTGTTTGATAAAAAGCTATAACTTTGCCATACCAATGAATAATTTTTATATAATGAAAAAATGAAGTAATAACATACTTAAATAAAAGGCGTTAACTTTAGTTCTTGCTATTGAAAATCTGCAAATTTTTCATCAGCACACAAGAATGAGAAAGTTCAACGCCCGCGTGAATGCGCGGGCTTTTCTTGTTTGTGTGCACGGTTTTGCAGAGCCTCAATAGCAAATAGTTAAGTCCGCGTTTCTTATTTTTATAATTTAAGCTCTTATGAAAAATATACATATAGGCTCTATCATAAAACAAAAAGTTATGGAAAGTTCCATGACAATCAAAGAATTTGCAGACAAGATAAATTGCGAAAGAAGTACTGTTTATTATATTTTTAAACAAAAAAGTATTGATATCGAAAAACTGATGGAAATATCCGATGTATTGGATTATGATTTTATATCCGAAATTTATACAAAGCAAAACAATAAAATAACTCATTCTGCTCCAACCGTTTTTATTGCTGTTGAAGTGGACCCGGATTCTCTGCAACAGTTATCCTTACCGGACGAATTTATTCAATTATTAAAAAAATGAAACCAAACCGTTTGATTTTTCCACAAAAGTGTTGAAAATATCCACGTTGTAAAACAAAAAGTCATTCATAAAAAAAATACCTTTGACGCAATTAATTTTTATTTCATATATCGGGCTGTTTTTGATAAATTGATTACGAGACCATTTTTCCAACAGGAAAAAACAATTAAAGAAATGTATGCATTTGTCGCTTAACATAGGATTTAGACAACCGTCTTTTGAAAAAAAAGGAAAAATATTTTGCAACGGAATGAAAATATATTCATATATCGTGTCATTATTTTTCTTTTTACTTTGTTTTGGAACCTTATTTCTGAGCAGTTCTTCTTTTGTAAATACACAGACAGCCCCTAAATGGTATTCTTTCATATTCTGTTCAGCAGCTATACTGATAACATTTGCCATATGCGGTATTTTTTCGGATATAAAAAAATTGCGATTGAATAACCTTGTTTTACCGTTTTGTTTAATTATCACTACGCTTTGCGTTGTACAAGCTTTATACGGAATTGCGCAATATATGCGCCTGTTTCCTGCATTCGGCGGACACAGAATAACCGGGAGTTTTGATAACCCTGCGGGATTTGCAGCTTGCCTATGCACTGGATTTCCTTTCTTCTTCCGGTTTCTCACAAAAAAAGAAAAGTGGATACGCAGTGTATTCATAGGAGGAATGATGATAATCGGGTTAGCCGTTTTACTTTCCGGTTCCCGTGCAGGTATGTTAACTTGGGTAATTGTTTGTTTTGCCGGATTTTCTCATTTGTTTCGAATAAGCGCAAAACACAAAATAATCGTTGGAATTTTTCTTGCAATACCGGTTACCGGCCTGTATTTTGTAAAAAAGGATTCGGCTGACGGACGTTTGCTAATTTGGCGATGCAGTTGGGAAATGATAAAAGACAAACCGGTTACAGGTTATGGAATAGGCGGATTCAAAGCCGAATATATGAACTATCAAGCAAAATATTTTGAGGAATACCCGAATAGTAAACAGGCTATGCTTGCCGACAATGTAAATCGTCCGTTCAATGAATATATCGAACTGTTGGTAAATTACGGTTTGGTCGGATTCTTATTGTTCACGCTTTTGTTGTTTTATTTGATAAGGGCGTATAAACGTAATTCCGGCAAAACCCCGTTAACTCATATCGCTTGTTGGTGTTTGACAGCCGTTGCCGTATTTGCTTTTTTTTCATATCCGCTTCGATATCCTTTTGTTTGGGTAATGGGATTGTTGAGTTGTTCGATTATTCTGTTTCAAGGGAATAACCGGAGATTTTTATTCAAGAAAGTTTATATTTCGATTTTGATTTTACTTTTGATGCCGATGGTATGCCTTAAAAGTTATAATCGTCTTTCGGCAGAAATAAGATGGTGTGCAGTGGCGCACCGGTCATTGGCGGGACAAACGAAACAAATGCTGCCCGAATATCAATTGCTCTATTCCGAATTGCAAAATAATGAATTATTCCTTTATAACTACGCCGCAGAATTGAATTTCGCTCAATGTTATAAAGAAAGTTTATCTGTTGCTCATGAATGTGAACGTCTTTGGGCAGATTATGATTTGCAAATTTTGATGGCGGATAGTTATTTGCAAATAAAAGATTATGCAGCCGCGGAACACTATTATTGGAAGGCGGCGACAATGTGTCCGGTAAGATTTGTGCCGTTGTATAAACTGTTTCAATTGTATGAAACAATTGGCGATAAAGAAAACATGCGAAAAACGGCAAAAACGATTATTGATAAACCGGTTAAAGTAATGTCGCCGATAGTGAATCAAATTAAAAATGAAGTTAAACGAAAAACGGATTGCCTATGATAAAAATGACAAAAATTAAAGCAAGATGAACGGAGAGCTTCAATAACCCTTCAAGAACTTTGCAGCAAAGTTACTTGCTAATTTGAGAATAAAATAATAAATTTGCAAAACAATTTAATTTACAGGACAAATGAAATTAATTTATAAAAATCAGATAATTAAAATTTTTAGTTTAGGACTAATGTTGGCAGGTATAGTTTCTTTAGGTTTTTTAGAACAAAGTTGTACCCAAGACGATTTAGATAATGATATTAATGATGATATGAGCATTCATGCAAAATATCTTGACCTTGATGTAACGAGTACTGATTTATTTACACCCGAAGAATTGAATATACTCGGACAAGCTTCTTACAGAATTACCACGCACATGGTTTTTGATAGTAATAGCAATAAATATGTGTTTGATCTGAAATCGCCTGCTGAAATTAATATATCGGAAAGGTTATTTGACTATATATATCCGAATATGCAGAATGTACCGGTAACTACGACGAACTGGCCTCGAATTAAACCGGATAATTACCAAGAGAGTACGGTCAGTGACGGCGGGTTCGGTTGGTCTCAAATACAGGTCCATATGTCAGATCAACAAATGGTAAGCTATTTTCAATCCGCAATTAATAATCAAGGTAGCGCAAGTGAAGCTTTGGCTGCAGCAGGAGTGGGAGCAGGATTAGTACCTGGTGGTCTGGCAACCGGAACAGGGTTGAGTGTAGCATCATTAGGTATGAGTTTGCTGCAAAGTGCTACTCAACAAGACTATAACAGTTATATAAATCAAAGCAATAGAACAGGAGGAACTGCTACATTTACAACGGTTACGTCATCAACAGGTACCTGTACTATGACTAATACAACAGTTCAATACGGTTATACAAAAAAATAACAAATGAAAATATGAACAGATAATGAAAAAGAACCGACTTACATTATTAATATTAAGATTTGCAGGCATTTTTTTAGCTATTATAATGGCAGGATTATATATTTGGAATCCGATGAAAAAAAATTACATTTTTCCAAAGAGCATGATATTGCCTCTTACGGCAATTATTAGCGCAGTTATTAGCGCATTGCCTTTTTGGAAGAGTGAAATAATGCGGATACTGTTTCAATTATTAGTACTATTGATACTGACGATCCTATATTTTGTAATGTAAGTTTTTATACTATCGGGCGAAGAGCATAATTGCTTTTACCCGATAGTATAAAATGAAAATGAATGAAATTAAAAAGATACTGTTTACGTCCCCTTAGTTGACTTATTGCATTTGTTTACATAGAAATTTGGATACGTATTTCTGTTAAAAACAAAAAAATTATGGTAAGCTTTAAAAAAATAAAATGTATAAATATGCAAAAAGTAAGTGTAATCATATTATCCGTTACGATCGGATTATTTTACTCTTGTACGAGAAGTGAAAAAAATACATTTAATAAAGATGATAGGGAGACAGAGTTGGGATTCAAACTTCAGACAATAGCTAATACTCCCGACAGTCTGCGTTCGGCCGAAGATAAAGTATTATTTCGGAAACTTGAAGCAGTAATCTATGAAAAGTGTGTAGTAGAGAACGGCAGATTTGAGATAACTGTCAGTAAGAAGGACGTGAAAAAAATGGGCCTGTCTGAAATCTGGTATGACAAGATAAGAAGAGAAATAGATTACACAAATAATTTGCTTGATACAATATCTTTTCCGAAACAACAAATGATTTTTGATGCTTTCCGAAAATCCAAAGAAGAATACAGGGCGCGAAAAGAATCTCAACATTTGGAATAAGTATTTGCATTACTGTTTATTAGTTTCAAATTGGGCGGAGGCGATTTTGCACTTCGCTCAATTTTAAAAGAATGAGAATGAAAACAAATATGTTTATATTAAGCATGGTTCTGCTTTTGCTTGTCTTTAATGCTTGTCAAAAAGAAGAGTTATCGGAAATTGCGATTAATCGCACCATTCTAGCTTATATGGCTGCCGATAATGATTTGTCCTACGATGCTTTCGAAAATTTACAACAAATGGAACGAGGATTTTCGGAGACCGGCGTTCGTCTTATCGTGTTTTTTGATCAAGCAGATGAAAACCCTTGTTTGGCAGAAATTCATCCCGATAAAGACGTAATTGTTAAGTCGTATCCCGAATTAAACTCGGCAAATTCGGATGTATTGGGAAGTGTCATACGAGATGTAATTGATTTGTACCCGGCGCAAGAATACGGATTGATTCTGTGGTCGCACGGTTCGTCATGGATGCCTGCCGGAAGTATTCTTCGGTCCTTCGGTAATGATTCCGGCACGCGAATGAATATTCCGGATTTAGCTGAAAATTTACCGGTAAAGTTTAATTTTATTCTTTTTGACGCCTGCCTGATGGGGTCGGTTGAAGTCGCTTACGAATTGAAAGATAAGACGGATTATATAATCGCATCCTCTACGGAAACCGTATATACAGGCTTCCCCTATGAACAGGTTATTCCCCGATTGATACAACCCCGAATTGATTTCAATGCGGTCGCCCAATCATATTTCGATTACTATAACTCGCAGCAGGGCGCTTATCAATCTGCTACCGTTTCGGTGATTGACACTCGCTATTTATCGGATTTGGCTTCCGGTATGAAACAACTTTGTGAAAACAATCCGGTAAATCTGCAAACTTTTGACAGGACATCTGTTCAACGATTAGATGTGTACGAAGAGCAATACGTTTTTGACTTGTTGGATTTTACGGATAAACTTTTCCCGAATGCAAACAAAACTGACTTCATCGCTCAACTGAATAAAACGGTACTGTATAAAAACCACACGTCGCGATTTCTTATGGCGTATGACATCAATACATATTGCGGATTAAGTTGTTATATTCCTCTTGCCGACAGAAACGATTTAAATACATATTATAAGACATTGAAATGGTATAATGATGCGGGATTGAATTATTTATTTTGAAAACGGTACAATAAAAATTTATGCCCAATAAAAAAAATATTGCTCGCGGGGCAGCAATTATCATTTACATTTTACTATCCATACTCTATGTAATATGGAGAATCGGTTATACTCTGAATGCCGATCAAATGATTGCATCGGTCATCTTTCTGTTTGTTGATATGGTAACCTGTTTTTCAGCGATAGTGTTTGTTATTTCCCTTTGGCGGCGACCTGTTCTCTCGATTCCGCCTTGTAACGACTCTAAAGAGTTGTTTTCTGTTGATGTGCTTGTTCCGACCTGCAATGAGACTTGCGAAATGCTCGAATCAACCTTGCGGCATTGTATTGATATGGACTGTCCCCACAAAACCTACTTACTGGACGACGGGAACCGACCGGAAATGAAATTGTTGGCAAAAAATCTCGATGCAGGTTATATCGCAAGAGAAAAGAACATCGGCGCTAAAGCGGGAAATTTGAATAATGCGATGCAATATACTCAAGGAGAACTGATCGCTGTTTTTGATGCGGATTTTCGCCCGGAAAAGGAGTTTTTAAGCCGGCTTACCCGATATTTTCACGACGAAAAGACAGCCGTGGTTCAAGTACCGCAATTCTATTACAACACCGACAGTTTCCAACACCGGCGTTTATTCAAAAATAAAATATATTCCGATCAAGATATGTTTATGCATCTTGTTCTGCCGGCACGACATAATTGGAACGCAGCCTATTGGATCGGTACAAATGCTCTTTTGCGTCGCGAGGCAATCGAATCAATAGGCGGCTTTCCGACAGATTGCGTTACCGAAGACATTCTTACCAGCATGTTCATTCACGGTAAAGGTTGGAAGACCGTATATATAGATGAACCTCTTGCTTACGGATTTGCTCCCGTAAATATATTCGAATATTATGTGCAACGATTACGCTGGGCAAAGGGGGCATTCCAGATATTGCGATCGCACAATCCGCTGTTTCAAAAAGGATTGAGCTTGATGCAACGGCTTTTTTATTTTTCATCCGTCAGCCACTTTTTCGAAGAGAGCGCTAAAACAGTATATTACCTTTTTCCGGCATTTTTCTTTTTATTCGGAATCGTTCCGATTTATCCTTATCCGCCCGTCATCGTGGGAATGCTTCTTTACTTCGGAATTACACGTCTGTTGCTCAAGTTAATAACCGGTAGGCATACCAACCTTATCATGAATGATATTTATTCGGTTATCAAGTCATTTATATATTGTATGGCTCTGCCGGCGTTTTTCTTTAATAAAAATATTCGCTTCAAAGTAACGCCTAAAGGCAGAGGAAAATCAATCTCTTTTCAAGGAATTATCGGTACGGTAATCATTTTCGGATTTAATTTAGCCGCTGTCGTTAGGTCTGTATTCAATCTGTCCGTGATGAATCGGTTAGGCGTATTGGGTCTGATAGTCTTCGGCTGGTGCCTCTATATAGGAGGTATTGCTTTTTCAGCTTGCTTTTATTGTTTCAAACCGTTAATAAAAAAATCAAATGAATCTTGTGTTTAGATATATGCCAGGAATTTTTTTGATTCTAACGCTTTGTTGTTGCAGTAGGCCGACCGGTGAAACGATTGCTCTTTCCGATCTGCCTCCGGTAATCGTCGGAGCGGAATCGGATTCCATCATTGAAATAAAAAACTGGTTGGCAATAGGCCCGTTCGAATTTAATCCTCTTCTGACGGATCCTAAAAAGACATTTTTTCGCAAAGACTTGAAGCGATACGGAATCACGGAGGGATCTGTAAATGAGGAAGCGATCAAAAAACTGCAAAAAAAAGGGATAGACGTATTTTTGATAGATTCGCCTTCGCCGCAGATAAAATTATTCGAATACGTTTTCGAAAAGTTGAAAAAAAAGAGTAATTTTTATCTTGTTTCCCGGATTCATTCTGAAAAAGCCCGAAATGTTACGTTGATTATTGACGGTTCATACAGCTATGCCGTGTGGCTCAACGGAGACAAACTGATTGAGGTAAAAGGCAAATACAATACGAATAAAGCAGGCGACCGATTTGTAAATGTTTCGTTGAAGGAAGGAGAAAACACTTTGTTTGTAAAAATCAATAGAGGTTCCAATGTGCGTTCGTGGGATTTAATTTGTGCCGTAGCTCCTCGCGGGGAAGCCGAGAGAATCTTCCGGGTCAACTATTCGGGTGATTTTGTCGTTAATCCCATAATTACCGGTTCTCTCGAAGTATATGCCGGACCTTATATGAACGGGAAAGTTGAAATTATGGACGGTGCGAATCAAATGATTGCCTGCGGTTCTTTTGACGGTCAAAATACAAACGATCAACCGTTTATCCTTTCAAGTCTCCAGAAATTGGAAGAAGGCTTTTACAAAGCGATTCTGACAATTGGCGGTGAAAAGCTTGAGGAGACAATTTATAAAGGAGATTATCGTAAATTCGTAAATAATGCTGAGGCAAGCGTCGCTGAAATCAGCAGCGATAGCCCGTATTCCGGAGATTTGACGGCAGCCGTGCAAAGGGTAGCGTTTCTTAACGATAAACCCGGAGATCCCGATTCGTCAAACGAAACGCGCTTTCTCAACAGGAACAGAGTATTTTGGGGTTATGCTCTGTACAGAATGCTTCATAAAAACGCCTTGACGCAACTCATGACTTATACGGATGAAAATAATAATTTAGGTGTTTTTATTTTTCATACCGGCAGTAAACAACGGCAAAATATACCGTTGGTAATTATTGTTCCGTCTGCTCTGCAGGGTAATTCGATGATCGAAGATTGGTACACAAGCAACCTCGATCAAATAGAAACGGACAATGCTCTCGCTGGTCAATACGGATTTGATGTCGCTTGGATTTATGCCGAAGGAAAGAATTATTCGGCAAATAAAACCGAAAAAGAGATTACTGCCGTAATCAACCGGTTGCAATCGGAATATGCTATTGCCGGACAGAAGATATTTATTATGGGCGATTGCGAAGGAGGAAGAAGGGCATTGGTACAACTTGCAGCAACGCCAAACAGATATGCCGCTTGCGTTGTATCATCTCCGATCACATTGTCGGGAGGAATTGACGGGGTACCCGTTGATCTGTTGTCTCAAATGGGTGATATTCCGATATTGATTACTCATGGAACGGATGACAACGTTTCACCGATTGAAAACTCCCGTAGATTCTACGCCGAAGCGCAAAAATTAAATATGCCCGTAAAATATGCTGAAATACAGGGAAGTCATGTATGTATTTCAAAGGATAGTCATAGATTTGTATTCGAATTTTTCAGTCGAATAGAATCCGGGCAAAAATAAATAGATTATGAAACGATATTTATCGGCAGCTTTGTTATTATTTTTTGCTTGTAAAATTTGCGTTGCTTCCGTTCGGCCGGTTGATAATCACGGCCGGTTGCGCGTTGAGGGTGCAAACATCGTTGACCGGAACGGCGAGAAAACGGCGCTCAAAGGAATAAGTTTAGGCTGGCACAATTGGTGGCCCCGATTCTACAATCCTTCCGCAGTCGAATACCTCAGCAACCGATGGCATATTTCGGTAATACGGGCGGCAATGGGCATAGAAGTCGAAAGAGGTTATTTTGAAAATCCCGAAAAGTCGAAAGCTGTTATACGAACGGTTATTGATGCAGCGATTGCAAACGGTATTTATGTAATTGCAGATTGGCACACTCACAATATATATACCGAGCAAGCCGAAGCGTTTTTTTCCGATATAGCGCAACAATATGCGGAATACCCCAATATCATCTATGAGATATTGAATGAACCGGAAAGCAAACCGAGGAGAGATATAAAATGGGAGGAAGTAAAAGAATATTCGGTACGGGTAATCGAATCAATTCGAAAATATGACAGCCGTAATTTAATAATCGTCGGGAGCACGACCTGCTCGCAGGATGTTGATATCGTTGCCGACGATCCGATATGCGGTTATGAAAATATTGTTTATTCTCTTCATTTTTATGCAGCCTCGCATGACTATGTCAGAAATAAAGCCGAGTATGCCGTAGGAAAAGGATTGCCGTTATTTGTATCGGAATGTTCGCCTACTCAAAATAACGGGGATGGACCGCTTGACAAAAAGAAATTTTCAACATGGTTAAAATTTATGAAACAAAACGAGATCAGCTTCGTACTGTGGGGGCTTTATGACAAAGAAGAGAGTTCTGCCATGCTCAAACCGAATGCTGATCCTCGCGGAAATTGGTCTGCAGATCAATTAACGGAAATGGGAATTTACTCCCGGCAAATTATCGGCGGAGGAACCGGTTTAACCCGAATAATTATAATTGCCGGAGTTTTAATTTCGGCTGTTATTGCCGTTTTTATTATTCACAAGAGGGTAGGGCATAAACAATAAACCGGATAGACTTGCCGAACAATTCAAAAAAGCGATTAAAACCGAGCAAGCCGGTTGGAAATAGCCGAAGCTATTTCCAACCGCCGCCCAAGGCCCGATAGAGAATGATTTTCTGTTGAATAATCGTATTATAGGTTGAGTAAAGCGAAAGTTCGCTGGATAAAACGCTGTTTTGCGCAGACAAAACATCCAGATAGGTTGCATATCCGTTCACCAATAGTTCTTGCGAATATTCGTATGCCCTTTTCAAGGCATCCACTTGTTCTTTCTGATAAGCGGCCTGCTGAGTTACAAACTTGATGGACGCCAAAGCGTTTGATACTTCATTTCCCGCATCCAGCAAGGTTTGTTTGAAAGATATAAACGCGGCATCTTCCTGTAACCGAGCGACCTCTTTTTGAGTCTTCAAAGCCCTCCCGTTGAAGATGGGTTGCGTTAATCCGGCAACCGCATTCCAAAGCAAAGAACCCGGCATGTTGAACCAATTGGATAATCCTTTGGCATCCGGTCCGACCGAACCGCTCAAGGTTAATTGGGGATACATGGCGGCACGCGCCGCATTAAATTCTTCATGAGCGGCACGCAAGGCAAATTCCGCCGCCTGTACATCGGGACGGTTACTCAACAATTGCGCGGGTACGCCTATCTCCGGCGTTTCGGAATGAAAGATTGTCAAATCAAAACTGCTCGATCGCGGAACAGATGCCGGAGTTTTACCCAAAAGCAGACAAATATAGTTTTCCTCCATGGCAATGGAAGCATCTATCTGCGGAAGATAAGCCTTGGCCGCAGCCAACTGCGATTTGGCTTGCAATACAGCCACTTCGGTTACTTGAGCCGATTTTTTCAAATCTTCGACCGTCTGCAAATAACTGGTATAACTCTCTATGCTTTGTTCCGTAATCGCCCGTTGATGATCGAGTGTAATCAGTTGATAATAAGCTGCGGCAATGTCGGATGCTATTTGAGTTTGGGTTGCGCGAACCGTAGCCGCTTGTTCAAAATATTGGGCTTGTTGCGCTCTTTTCGCACTGCTCAATTTTCCCCATATATCAATTTCCCATCCGGCCGTTGCAGCCAATTGTAATTCCGTAAACGGATTTTTAGGTCGGATAGAGTTTCCGTATTTTGATACGTCGTAAACCGATCCGTTCACACCTACATTCAAAGTCGGGAAAAGGGCGGCCTTGCTCTGTTGCACGTATTGAGATACCTGCGCTAACCGATTGATCGCCAATCGAACATTAGTGTTTGAATCAAGCGCTTCGGTGATCAATTGTTGCAATAAAGGATCAGCATAGAAATCATATACCGAAACCGCGGCTAAAGTATTAGTGGTGTCGGCATCTGTAAAAGTACGGAACAATCCGCTGACAGGCAGCTGATCGGATCGTTGATAGGGGGTGGCGCAACTCCCCAAAAGCAGCGCCACAGTTATAACTGAAAGGTTTATATATAAAATAATACTATGTTTCATTCTGTTACTTTTTTATAAGATTACTTCTTTTACGCATGGCGGCATCCAACGATCCGAAAATAATATACAT
>JGI24699J35502_11133911_pt1 | contig 19050 bp, 21 predicted proteins | sample TergutMp193P4_FD_35502 | JGI IMG/M metagenome (IMG submission 35502) | reverse complement strand
TCAAGAATGTGCGCAGGGGGAAATATGACTCGATTGCACGTGAAGTAAGGGATGCAGTTAGCGGCGCGAAAACCCATGATGTGACTAAAAATAATTTCATAGTAATTCAACAATGGAGGCCAACCGCAAAACTTATAAACCAGTTAGCTCGGTTCAATCAAAGAAACCCAACAAATCAAATTTCTCGGCTTTGGATTTGGCACCGAATGGAACTAGTTGAAGTTATTCTTAAGTGATGACGTAGGGCGCTGTCCCCGCGCTTTTCTTTAAGCCTCATAGGGTCACCTATTATTTCAAGGCTCGCGAGGACGCCCTACAGGTATCATCGTACCACGTATTCAAGCTGCCTTCCAACTGCAATATGCCTTGTTTGCCGGGGGAAGTCTCCCCTTTGGCTCCAAACTGTGTTTCACAAAGTTGGCCTCCCACCCCCTCTGCCGGTTAAGGTCGAAGGTTAAGATAGTTTGTATATGCCATCATCGCATTTGTTGCTAGTATGCGTATATGCCAAAAGTACGTATTACTCTTTCGTTGGATGACGCGGTACTCACTGCCACCAAAGTACATGCTGCGCGAACTGGGCGCCCGGACAGCGAAGTTGTCGAGGACGCTTTGCGGCGGATGCTGGGGTTGGATTTCTTAGAATCCATGTGGTCTAAAGCAGTTCTTAACGATAATGAGGCAATGCAACTCGCCCTTGAAGCACAGCGTGCTGTTGACTAAGGCTCAAAGATGCATGCAGTCTTTGATGCCAGTGTAATTATATCAGCGCTCCTATCCGCAAATGGCACTCCACCTGCTTTGCTGAAACGGTGGCCCCGTCGGAGTTAATCTAGCCACTATTCAACGCTGCCTGCAACGCCCCCATCGCTTCTGGTATTGAGCATGAGCGGCAAGAGGAAGTGAAATTTGTGGCTACTTCAAACTGCACATACTACCCAGCATCAATTCGAAATTCGCCCGGAGATACATAAATCCAGCCAAAAGAACCTTCGTATAATACGCGAACCCAACCGGGGCTGGCGCAGGCCTCAAATGTAATGAATGATGTATTTGGTGAAATCGTTCCTAATAGCTGGGATGACGATGATGAAGTTGATCTAACATTGAATTGGACTTGGCTGGTTCCCCCGGCCCAATAACAGTTTGCGCCCGGCTCTGGCAATCCGGTCGACTGGTTCTCGCCTGAGTCGGAATCCGGCTGGTTCGGAACTGAGCTTGACATCTCCGACGGCGTAACAGAGGTGTGTAACGCCTGCCAAATCTCATCAAATTCACTCTGATGCCAAACGTAATGATGAGTTAAATTCTGCAGAGCAAAACAGGTTAAGACACCATTCGAATCACAAGCACCTACATGCCAGTCTAGATAGTCATTAGCTAGCATTGGGTCTGATATCGGGTGACCAGGGGCATAGAGCCGAAATTCCATACCAGCTGGAGCATCGCCAACACCATCTTCATGAGGAGCACGAAAACCATAAGCGGATTGCGTCTGCGCGAGTGTGAGAATTGCTGTTGTATCATCCAACATCCGCGTCATTTCAAATGAGCCAGTAAAATCGACCCACTCTGTGATGGTTCCACCAGAATGAGCACCTGCCCCCCGATATCGTAAGAAAACAGTAGGCTAATGGGCTCGGATAGCATCGCCTCAAGATTATCGGCAATTACAGGCGTTACGGCGGGAGATGCCTCCGTCGGGGTTGGTTGCACGCCTTTTGTCGTCAAGGGCGTCGGAACTTCTACTACCGCCTCGGGATCGGTTGGCAAACCATGCGTCCCACCCTCAAATATGTCAAGTGGCGCTTCCGCACTCTCCCCATCAGTATCCGCCGGGGGCTCGGGTAGCGGTTGTGAAGTGGACGGTGATGTGGGTTCTGCGATGGCTGCGTCCGGTTGAGGTGAGCTACTACCGGCACAACCAGATACGCCGAACGCAACCGCGATACTTATTCCACTTGCCAAAAGTCTACTTCGACTACCAAGATCCACGTTATTCTCCCTCTATCAAGCGCAACTCTGCGCTGTGGATTACAGCACTATAGGTTTCTGGCTTTGCTGCCGCATTGCGGGCAGAATTGGTCACCCTGCCTCATCTGGTGGTTGTTAATGCATACTAATTCTTCAACCACGACGCTTTCTGCGACAACTTCGGAAGGTTCCGCGTCTGTTATCTCCACTACAGCTGGAGCCACTGTCAAAACCTCGGTCACTTCGGTTGGCGTTGGCGCTGGCGGGCTTCCGCATGTCCGGCAGAATTGGTCGCCGGACGACATCGGATGCCCTGCGGTGCAATAGGTTGGGGTTGTTTTATTGGCGATTGATAATGCCGCAGTACGCACCGTGCCTTTTAGGGAATCTACGTTTATTGGTTCACCCGACTTCTTGCGATTCCAGAACCACCATCCCAATCCCGCTAACGCTACTAACGGCAGGATAATCGCAGCAGGATTTACACTACGGCGGCGAGAATATCCGTATCCACCAGCAGCCAGCCCACCAACCGTAGCGCCCGCCCCACCCATGATGCCTGCTAATACCAATATCGGCAATCCAAGGCCAATTATCGAAAGCACCAAAGCCGCAATTGCGGAGCCTCGCCCAAGACTATTGGGTAATGTCTTGGACCGCTTTAACCCTACCGCCCCAAACACCAAGCCGAGAATAGCAAGTGGAAACGAAAATAGGTTAAGGATGGGCACAAACGATATCCCAGCCGCGATAATAGCGCAGACCATCCCGGCAGTACCAAGCGAATTCTTGGCTGGTGCCACTAACGCAACCGGTGTAGCCACCACCGGCGTCGCGATAATTGGAGCTGCCACTACCGGCGTAACAACAACCGGCGCCTGCTGCTGCGGACTACTTTGCTCAGTCATGATTCCACCTAACACAATTCCCAAGGATAGATACGAAATACTCGTTACAATAAGCTCGTCACAAATACTGGGTAATTACCTTCTAATCCAACCGCACGCAAACTGTCATCTTTACCTTCTCTGAACTTAAGAGTTTCCGATAACCATTCATTGTCTTGATCAACCCGCCCGAGGGGAAACCCAAACTGGCGAGTTTGATACGGTGATTCGGGGTATTCCTCCCAAGGTTGGTCGTCCACGTGCCACAGATACTCGAGATGTGGGGGACGATGCCCCACCGTCATTCCGAGAAATAGTCGACCTTCTTTCGCCAAGCCCTGCATTGCAATAATCGCCGCATCGTGATCACGGCCAATATCCCAAAACCTCGCAGCTCTGGCTCGAGCCTTGCAATCACACCACGGCTGCAAATGCTCCCAGCCTTGCACCGTACAGGTTTCGGAGATAATCTGCGCGAACCGCGCGCGGTAGTCTTTATTTAGATCCTTGTATATCCCAACTTGATATCTCTTTATCGGCTCTGATTCTCCTTTAACAATAATGTACAGTTTCCGATTTCCCAATTTGTTGGCAATGTAATCTGCCAATTCGGAAATTGGAATTTTCTCTACTTCTACTGTGTTCATGTTTAGCGACATGATTCATGCCTTCCAACTAATGCGGTAGAATAGCGTAAAATCCCCTCACGTCCTCACTTGTGCACTCACTCGGCCAACCACGGTAGTCCTCGCAAAATGCTACCTGACCTTCTATGATTTGGATTTGTGCCATCTGATTATACGGTACAGCAAGGGTCGCAAAGTCGCCATAAAGGCTCTTGATAGTCTGATAGGTTTCAGAACTTGGAATCTCCCGAGAAACAATATTAAATTGGTCATGTAATTTACTGGTGAGTTCACTATCATGCCCGTAGGTTATCAAAGGATTGACGTCGGAATGATACCCAGACCCTTCATCACCATCATATTGTGTCGAAATAATCCAATTAAAACCTTCATCTAGGATAACATCGTTTCCTACACAACCAGTGTCGAAATCCTCCCCGTAATTGCAGATGACAGGTAACCAGTTGTCAATAATTGCTTGGGTTTGTTCCCATTGTTCCCATGCTTGGTCAAACTGAGTTGTCAGAGCGGCGTAGTCGCTTTGCAATTGTTCTTTCTCTTTTTTGTCCTTCTCGAGCCTGAGATCATCAGCGTCCTTCTCATCCTTAGACGCTTGTTTGTTCAATGCCTCCTGTGCTATGGGGCGAGCCAATGCTGCGGCTTGGGCATACGCCGCAGTTCCATCAACTGCTTCAGTCCATGAACTTTCCTGGGCTTTAAGGGCAGCTGTGGCTTGATCGTATTGCGCGGCAGCTGCGATAATGCCGTCCTCGGTGGCCGTTCCACTGGAAATCGCCGGTTCAATGCTGCTCTCTAACCGCACTGGTAGTTGCGAGCCAAAGGCGCCCCATTGTTGATGGAGTCGCAAAGCATCCTGAATAAGCGGGTCGCTTTCGGGTGAGTAATCGGTGGTTAGCGAGCGCTGGACTAGTTCAATATGATCCTTCGCGGCACTGATATTTGATGCGACCAAATCCCTTGTCGCTTCTAGGGAATCATATTCCGCGTTATAAACGGCTTTGGCATCGTAGTAGTCAGCGACCGGGTCACCCCCGGAACAACCGACCGCCATACTGGCGCTGACAACCACCGCTGCGAGTGCGGAAAACAGCTTAGTGCGGGTATTCGACCCAACTTTTCTCATCATATCCTCCAGTTCCGGCGCAACTCTGCGCTGTGGATAACCCCATCACAAATAAGGCTACCCCCCCCCCGAGAATTGCAACTCGAACAAGGGAGTGTCGGGAAATTGGCGTTATGAACTGTGGATTTATAGATTGGTCAGCGAGACTAAGTACACCGTTTGCCTAAGATTTAGACTTTTGCTTACCGTACCGTGCTAAGTAACAAGCACGCGCACAAACCGTCGGTCAGCTGGACGCAATACCGCTGGAATCCGCTTATCGAACGTGACCAGCTTTCCGTTATGCCGCTTCGCGAGTTCCAAAAGGTGTAAGTCTGATATTTGCCGATATCCATAAGCTGCATATCTAAAATTACTAGTAACACCTTCGATATCATCCGACCAAAACGTCGCGCCTTTTCCGTGCCGTATCGCATCAAGAGCTTGCCATGCCTCGGCAGCATTAAACTCAGTCGAACCGCTTCGCGGGTTCATTAATAGGCGAACCAATCCCGACTCGGTTATTGGGGTGGTGGCATAATAGGTGACTGAATTGAACCACGTAATAGCAGCATCATGCGATTCGTAATCCGGCTCATGCAAGGCAAATAAGACATTGACATCGGGAAGTTCAATCATCGTAAAGCGCCGATTGCACGTCAACAAAAGTTACAACATGACCAGGAACTTTCGGCAGCATTTTCAGCATCCGGCTCCTTGGTTCCGCTGGCATGGCTTCTTTTGCAAGGGCGACCAAAACAGCACCGGGCGGTTTATTAGGCCACCGCGTTTGGCCGTAGTCAATAACGCGTTGCACATCAGGGGTCAGCGTTACCTGAGCTCTCGGATAGGTAGTCGGCACGGACAATAGTGTACCACCTAGCCACCTGAGATGGTACTCAGAGACCCACGCCAGTTATGCTTTCAAATAGCAATAACGCCACCCCGATCCGAGACTCTTAAATCAACTTAGCCTATATAACCTACGAAACCCTGTTAATCAGGTTGAATAATTATGGATTTGGCACCGTGGAGAGCTTACGGAGATTGCGCTCGATTGCATTGGTAGGGCTATTCGCCTTCATATACGTTGTCGGACTGCGATTGCTTACGACTAGTCCGCTGCATGAGCGCCGCATTGCGGACAGAATTGGTCGCCCTAACTGAAGTAAGGTACCGAATGAGGTTCCATACTGGTTTAGAATCGGTAATAATCATTAAACATGACGGATCATACGTGCGAATCGAACGAGATAAAATCAATTAGGCGATGATCACCCTGTGCAATAACGGCACTGGGAGCCATCGCCTAATCATCTTAGAATACCATGAGAGAGGATTTCATGCAACAAGCGCTAAGCCTAGTTACTTTTTTAGGATGCCGGACTTTTGGTCGATGACGCGGAAATCGTCGGATACCAATAGGCTGCTAAGCATCTGATGGTCGGACTCATCGAAATACTCACGCATCGGCTCATCAAGCGCATCAAGCACGGCATAAGCCTCTTTGCGCAACCGCCATCTGGCAATAAACAACGCGGCGGCACCCACAATGGCGACCGTCAACAATACAGCCCCAAAACTTAACGCTACCCCGATTAGCAATGGACGCACCGTCAATAAAACTAATACCGCAGCAACAGCCGCTAACACAAAAGCGATTAAGGTAAGTTTCGCAACCCAAGTAGCCGGCATTGCTTCGGGTAGCCGCCAGCGCACGCGTGACATCGGCACACGCACGTGGGTGACTAATCGGCCTTCCACCGGGCGGTCACCGACATTCCAGGTGACACTTCTTGGCACTCGCTTGGTCAAGGTTGTCCCCTTTCCCTGTTGCGCTACTAGTTGCTTTCGTCCACTTTAGTGGAATCGCCCGCCGCATTTCTTGCTTAGTAGCGAGATACGATACCGGCTTGGCGCCCCGTCGTCAATCAACTGCTAAGTGCGCCGCGAATCTGGTACGATTGGGGCACTTTGTAAGGCTTAGTAAGGCTTCGTACAGCCAAGTACGGCTCAGTACGGCTCAGTGAGGTGAGTATCATCGACCCTATCCAACTGCTGTCGCCAGTGTTTTCCGGCGACACGCCCAAGCCCGTGGTCGCGGTGGCAGCAGCGGCGGAATCCCATGTGCTGCAATCGGTAGCGAGGGCTTACAAAGATGGCATTGCCGACTTTATCCTTATTGGCGACGTGGCCGCGATGCGCGCGATTGCGACCGTGGACGGCCTCGATTTGGACGCGTTTGAGTTGGTGGACGAGCCCAATGCGTTGGCTGCCACCAAGGCCGCCGTTTTGGCGGTGCGTTCGGGGCGGGCTAACGCTCTAATGAAGGGGCTGGTGGAAACGACGCCCCTGCTGCGCGCCGTGTTGGATAAAGAACATGGCATCCGAGGTGACCATCGGCTATCGCACTTGGCGATGTTCTTGATGCCAAAGGCGCTTTACCCAAAGCCGCTGTTCCTCACAGATGCCGCCGTGAATATCCAGCCTGACCTCAAGCTTTATACCGATATCATCGAAAACTCGGTGGGCGCGATGCGAGCGTTAGGCGTTGCGCATCCCACGCTGGCGTTGGTATGCGGCAAAGAAAAGGTTGACCCGAATATGCCTGTCACCGCCGACTATGCCGAGTTAGCGGCGCGTAATGCGGCTGGTTGGCTGCCCGAGGCGACCGTTTATGGGCCGGTGGCGTTGGACGGCGCGGTCTCCCCTGCCGCCGCCCGCACTAAGGGGATTTCCCATGCCGACGCTGGAAATGCCGACGCTATTGTGGTGCCGGATTTAGCTGCCGGGAATATGCTGCATAAGTCTTTGACTATTTTTGCTGGGCTGCCGGTGGGGAGCGTGGTATTAGGGGCTAAAGCACCGATTATTATTTCGTCGCGGTCGGATAGTGCTGAGAATAAGTTGTTGTCTATTGCTTTGGGTGCTGCTATTTCGCGGGTGAGCGATTAATGGGTAAGTGTGAGATTGCGGGTCCAGCCCGCAATGACGAATGGCGAGATTGCGGGTCCAGCCCGCAATGACGGTTGGTAAGATTGCGGGTGGTAGCTCGCAATGACGGTTAATAGTTTAAGGACAAGAAATCATGCATATTCTAGCAATAAACCCTGGTTCTACTTCGACCAAAATTGGCATTTATCGCGCCGATGGGGATGCCGATGGGGATAAGTTGCATTTGGTGGCTCGCGAATCTATTAACCATTCGTTAGATGACTTAACCCACTTCACGGAACTTAATGACCAAATAGACTATCGCACCGGACTCATCATCCAAGCGATACATAATGCCGGCCTAACGCTTGACGATATTGACGTATTCGTCGGACGCGGTGGTTTGGTACGCCCGCTAGAGTCGGGAGTCTATGGCGTTAACGATGCCCTGCTGGAGGATTTGCGCGCCGGGATTCAAGGCAAACACGCCGCCAATCTGGCCGGTCAGATCGCACATGCGTTAGCCGCGCAGACTGGTAAGCCAGCATATATTGCCGACCCCGAGGTAACGGATGAACTAGCCGACGTGGCGCGGCTCTCAGGCCACCCGTTGCTACCCAGACGGAGTATGTTCCATGCGCTGAACCAGAAGGCTATCGCACGCCGCTATGCCTCTGAACAGGGAAAACGTTACGAGGATACCAATGTGGTGGTAGCGCACATGGGTGGCGGGGTGAGCGTTGGAGCGCATCAACAAGGCCGCGTGATTGACGTCAACGACGCTTTAGATGGCGACGGGCCGTTTTCGCCAGAACGTACTGGTAATGTGCCGTCCGGGCAGTTAGTAGATTTGTGTTTTTCCGGCGAATACACTTACCCCGAAATAAAGAAAATGCTAGTAGGCGGCGGCGGTTATGCCGCTTATTTTGATACTAACGATGCGTTACAAGTTTCGATTGACGCCAAGACTGATCCGGAAAAAGCGTTAGTGCAAGATGCGATGACTTACCAAGTCGCCAAATATATCGCGTCCATGGCGGCTGCGCTAGAAGGTAATGTGGACGCTATTCTGCTGACTGGCGGCATCGTGCATAATGATGAGATAGTGGAGGCAATAAAACGGCGAGTTTCCTTTATCGCCCCCGTCATCGTTTATCCCGGCGAGGATGAACTATTGGCCCTCGCCTCCGCCGCCCACCGCGCCCAAACAGGCATCGAGCCAATCAAAACTTACTGATTTAAGAACCGGCATTTGTGGGGGCGACTTTGGCTAGTAAACCTGCGGCTTTCGCGCGGAGGGTTGCGGTGTTACCGCCTTGTTGCTCTTGGACGGCAGCCAGCACAGTGAGCATTGAGGCCGGGTCGCCTTGGATAAGCAATGTATCCACCGCCGTGTCCTGCCAGCGCGCGAGGTCTTGCGCTACTCTATCGGCAGTGCCCACTAAAGCGACTTCTTGGATCAACTCGACCGGGATAGCTTTGGCCGCTTCGTCCTTGCGGCCTCCCAAATAGAGTTCTTGCACATCGTCAAGCTCTGACTTATAGCCTAACCTGTCTAGCGATTGCTTATGGAAGTTAGCGCCTTTGGCTCCCATGCCGCCCACATACAAGGCGAGATGCGGGCGCACCATGTCGGCGGCTTGTTCTAGGTCATCGCGGATGACCACCGGTACCGTCGCCAATACTTCAAATTCACTTACCGGAGCTCGCTCGGCGCTGCGCTCGGCAAAGCCCTCGGCCAATAAGCTGCGAAACTCGGCGTCAAGGCGCGGGGCATAAAAGCCCGCCATCCACCCGTCCGCGATCTCGGCAGCCAGCGCGATATTCTTTGGCCCTTGCGCTGCCAAAATAATCGGTAAGTCTTTGCGGTAAGGATGGACGGTCGGCTTGAGCGCCTTGCCTAACCCCGTGGCCCCGGGCGACTCGCCACTTATGGGAAGCTGAAAAAACTCGCCGTCCATAGCCACCGGCCGTTCCCGTTGAAAAACCTCGCGCACAATCGCCACGTATTCCCGCGTCCGGGCGAGAGGCTTGGCGTATGGCTGGCCATACCAGCCCTCCACCACTTGCGGGCCACTCGCCCCCAAGCCCAGCACAAAACGCCCGCCGCTTAAGTGGTCGAGGGTGATAGCTTGCATGGCCGTGGCCGTCGGCGTGCGCGCTGCCATCTGCGCGATGCCGGTGCCCAAGCGCAACCTGTGCGTCCGCGACCCCCACCACGCCAGCGGCGTAAACGCATCCGACCCGTACGCCTCCGCCGTCCAAACCGAATCCAGCCCAAGTGCCTCACCAGCCAGCAAGGCGGGCACGATGCCGCTCGGCGGCTTCCTAGACCAATACCCCGTCTGTATGCCGATTTTCATTCATAACCTACTTAAAAGGTATCCATACTCTCACGACAGTGTTGTGCGGATGAGATTCAAGGAACGTGACCTACGAGCGATAGAGCCGAAGGCGTCATGCCATCGGCGGGCAATAGAAATAGTGCCCCGCAGGACTGCTACGAGCGCTCGGCCACGTCTACAGCGCGCGCCCACGCCACTATCTCGGGCGGAAGTTCGGGCGATTCCGGTGCGTCGCCATGCGAAAGCAAGTTCACAACTTCCTCCGGCGAAATCCGCTTGCCGCCCACCTGCAAAAACCGTCCCGCAATCCAGACAGTCGCATAAAGCTGGTCGCCAACCGTAAAGATATGCCGCATATAGACGATGCGCGAATCCCAACCTAAAACTTCGGAAGTAATGGTGACTTTTTGGTTTACCTTTAGCGACTTTTTGAACTTGACCGATGCCGCCGCGACAACCGGATACCACCGCCGTTTGCGCAGCCGGTTCAGTGCGCCCAAATCTGCTAAGAAATCCCACCGGGCGACGTCGGCCATTTGCAAGTAGACGCCGTTATTGACGTGGAAAAGCAAATCCAAATCAAAAGGATTCACCCGAAGTTCGGTGACCGAGGTGTCCAGCACCGACATTCCGGGCACTGGCCGCCGAGGGGCAACCGTTTTCCAACTCATTTGCAGCACGCGCGACATAGCCCCTACCCTACCGGCTCAATACCAAAACTCGCAATTCATACTTCCGGCTTACCGCAAAAACTGATTCGTTCTTGAGCCCATTTACGGAACTAAACCCGCACATCTAAACACGCGAAACCTTCTGCACATACATTAATCACAAAAAGATTGGAACTCTACTCGGTTTGTAGTCCACCACTCTTGCTATCTCAAGGGTGCAATGCGAGTTAGTTAAATAACCTGAACTCAATGATATTTAGGGCTTCTATTGGGATTCCACGTTGAGTAGCGTAATCAATTATAACTTCGGAATCTGAGAGATTTCTAGTCCCGATGGACACGCGATTTGCCCGTTCGTCGGCATCAATCATCGTGACTAATTCTGTAGAGAATAAGGGTAACAACTCTTCACGCCAAGCGTCCAGTTGAGCGAAAGTGTACTCAACGCTGACGTATCTAATGATCGTATCGTTCTCTTGGATAGCAAGAATTGCCGGCACACTTACATAGCCATCTCTCGATGCTTGAATCAATTGCTGTAAAACATTGCCGGTGCTGATAACTTCCTGATAGTTGCTATTAGCAATGGCGATCGTGACAACCTCCATTCCATCTACCTAATCAACCCAAATCCCACCGAAATAAGGAATATCAAGTTCAAGTAGCGCTGAATCCTCACTACGGTAAGTTATCGTGTCAGGGACTACTGTCGACAGGATATCGCGCGCGGCTTGCTGTTTTTCAGGACTAGCGGCGTAATCTAGCGGTAACCCTTCAATATCGATTGTACCTTCCTCTAAAATACTAAGTGAAAACCTCGGAATCGATGAATAAGGCGCGTTATCAGTCGGATACTGGCCTGCCGAATCGATTGGTTTGGTAGCTGTCGGAATACCTACCAATGCGACGAAAACAGCAATAAATGACAGGCCTAAAAGTGTTTGATACGCTTTTCTAGAGATTTTCATAATCCACCTCTTTTTATGTATTCCCTGTATGCGTTCATAATACACCTATATTCGTTGTGAAACCGATTTTACTCGCGTTCTTGATCGCGCAACCTAACTGCCTCTCGCGATCATTCAGATACCCAAGGGATAGGTGGTGCGCGTGTCGCCCGCGCGATAAATGTCCGTGGTTGGCGATAGCATGATTATGTGACGACAGCCGCAACCGCCAAGCGTGGAATTCTCGCTTTGGGGATTGGGCTGCTCGCGCTGTTGGCGATGGGAGGGGTCGCTGTGGTGCTGCTGTTGCGGCCATCTGCTAATCCGGCGCGCTTAACTAGTTTCGATGCACGCGATGCCGTGGTCTATTTCGACCCGCTGGCGGTTACTAATTGGCTTCGAGCCGGGGGTTATCTGGTTTCGTTCGATACCTTAGGTGACCATTCGCGATTCCAGACGGCTGGAATGGCCGCAAGTTCAGTTAGCTGGACTCACCATGGTTTGTTTTTCGCTGACCGGGACAACGATTATCTGGTGACGGACGGTATCGTACAGGTAATTCCAAGCCCTAAGGCCAGTAATCAAGATGGGCTAGTAGTCTTGGAGAACGGCGATTGGGTTGGAGTGTACAATGCTGGCGCCGATACCGAAGTAGTGATAACCAATACCGAAACAGCCGATAAGAGTTTAGTCAATATCGCCGTGGCACTAGTAGTAGCCGCCTGCGGAAATGATGTGTTCGCGGTATATCCAGATTTGGATAGTCCGATCCTGTTACCAGGCTCCGACAGCAATACGCTAAACCTGGGCTTGACAAGAATCGTCCACAATGGCAATCATGATGAAACCCTAATCGCTTATCAACCGCCGATATTCGCCGAAACCGACTTTATCAACGGCACCGCCCCCTGCGTCAATAATGAAGTGGTATATCTTTCCACCGCTTTGTTGGCATACGGTTCCAGCCGTGACGATTATGGTGGAGACGTCAACCATCAGGCAGTTGTTGACAGTTGCCTCATCCAGCAAAATACCACCGGGTTGTCCGGTTGCGCCACCATTGAACGGTGGAATGTCGTTACCGGCCAGCGCAGCGTAATTGCGCTTAAAGACGATACTGGTTTAGCGGTTGACCTCACCTCGTTTAGTGGACCGAATAACTATTCCGCAGATTCTTTGCGCGGTGACGAGTTGTACTGGTGGCATCCTGACGGGCTGCTCTTAGCCACTAACATATATTCGGGCAGCACCCGTTTAATATCCGAGCATGAGCATCTAGCATCGGAAAGATATCAATACCTGTTCGACGTCGTAGCTAACTCCGCATTTGTGCTAATGATGCCGATGGACGCAACAGGTACCGGAATAACTGGTCTAGTCAAACAGATTTCGCTGCCGACCGGTGAACTCCTCGCAGAATATGACTACACCAACGTCGATATCGGCATCGGAAACAACCAGATACCTTGGTCATTCGCCGTCAATCCCGATTTCAACTAAAATAACACCCTAACATATCAGTTAGAGTCCATTGGTAAAAGCCGCAACCTTTCCATCTTTTGACCAGTTATACCTGCAATCAAGTCGAAATCTTAATGCAATATTCGTAACAAATATATATAACGCTATATCCGTCATGCTGCGCGTAGTCGCAGCATCTCACAGGTGCGATAGATCCTGCGACTCCACTACGTTCCGCGCAGGATGACGTTTAAAATTGAAGTTACCACCAACAATTATAGCGAAAATCACGAAACTCTGCCGTCATGCAAGACAACTAGTTTGTGCATCACAGCCGCTGCAGCTACTAAAAAACCAACTTACTAAGCTTCTCGTATGCTGACTTATCGATTATCCATTCAGTCATGCTGGGATCAAGCCTTCTTGCCGCAAATCCGCAAGATCTTGACCAATACTAGTAATACGCCTTATCGCTTCCTCGTCCGAGATTTTCCACTCTTTTTGGGTATGCTCACGTCGTTTTATCTCACGAAACAACTGCTTCCGGATAAACTCTACGCGGCTCATGCCCATCTGTGCGGCATGTTTATCAAGACTAGCTAGCTCATCGTCGCTGAAATCCACAACAACATCTTTCATGGCGCCATCCTCCTCGATTCCAATAGCAAGCCCGCAGAGCTGAACTCGAATTTATCTAATAACACAGCTCAGTCTAGCATCGTCTGCTATAAGGTAAGTATATGGCGGTTTTGAACTTTGGGCAGGTTACGATAAATGCGATCAACCCCAAAGCGTTGGCGGAGTTTTATGCCGGGCTGATGGGCGGGGTGGTGCGCGACTTCGGTAACGGCTATGTGGCCGTCACTCCCCCGGACCCCGAAGGTCACGCCGACCAGGAATTTGATGAGTTAGAGTTCCGAGCGCAGTTGCCGCAGCCGGTACCCGGCCTTGTCATCGGTAATCTACTATTTCAGCCTGCCGATGCACCCTCGCCAGCACCGGGTTGGGTACACCTCGATTGCGAAGCAGCTGATGGTGACGTGGACGCTGCCATAGCGGCGGTGGTGGCCGCTGGTGGTCAACTCGTGGAAAAGCGCGGCGGCGGGCCGGTGTCATGGACGGTAATGGCCGACCCAGAGGGCAACCCGTTCTGCATCGTCGGCTGAGTGCACCCCCAAACCGCCGCGCCAACGCTCAGACCTCTTGCGCGTGCCGCAGATGGCCGTGTCACACAGTGTTGACTGAGGATGCCAGATGCGGATGAGATGCAAGCGCGAGCGAAGCTAGTACGAATTAGTACTTGCGAGCGATACTACGACAGTGTCGCACCAAAGGTGCGCCATAGGCGTGGTGCCGCAGGTGGCGTTCTCAGAGTCGCATCATGCCTTCTTGGGCAATACTCGCCACCAGCGCACCGTCCTGTTTGTAAACCCGCGCTTGGCCTAATGTCCGCCCACCTTGCGATGACGCCGCTTCTTGCACGAACAACAACCACTCATCCACCCGAAAATCCCGATGCCACCACATCGCATGGTCCAAGCTGGCCATCGGAATCCCCCGGCCCACATCAAACCAACTCTTGCCCGCGCCGCGCACCGACGGCTCTAACAGTAGTTGGTCGCAGGCGAACGCCAAGAGCGCCCGATGCCAAAGCTGCTCGGACACGGCAGGGTCGCTGGGCGGTGGCACCGTGCCGCGCGCCTTCACCCACACCATCTGGCGATCCACTGGCACCGGGTCAGCGGCGAGATAGATGGGCGGATTAACCGGCCTAATCTCGAAGGCCGCATCGCTCCCCCACCACTTTGCCGCCGGATGGTCTATCTCATCCACAAAAACGCTGGCCGGCACCTGCAACTGCGGCGGCGGCACGTTATCTGGCATCGGGCGTTGTTGGTCGTAACCGGGTTGGTCGAGTTGGAACGATGCCTCGGCGGCCAAAATGGGTTTATCGTCTTGCAAAGCATGGACGCGCCGCGCCGAAAATGACCGACCATCACGCAAGTTTTCCACCTCAAACTCAATGGGCTTGCTGCGGGTGCCTTGCCGCAGAAAATAAGCGTGCATCGAGTGGGGCACGTGACCGGGTGGCACGGTTCGCCCTGCCGCCAGCAACGCTTGTGCTAAGGCTTGGCCGCCATATATCCGGTCGTCAAACGGCGTTTTAACGGATTCGCCCCGGAATCGCACTTCCTCTGTCGGCGCGGTACTGGCCCCCAACTCGGCGTATGTGTCATCTAAGGCAACTGGTTCGGCTGATGCCACATCAAGCACGCGCAGCAGCGCAGCTAAGCCGCCTTCGGGCATATCGGTCTCAGGTGCCGGTGTGTGTTCGCTCGTCATCCGCCGTGCCACTCCAATCTGTCCTTGTCCAGTTCACCCGATATACATTGCCGGGCGCCACCAAAGTATTACGCCATGCCGTGATGCACCGCTTCGATGTTATTCCCATCTGGATCGCGCACAAACGCAGCATAGTACACGGTGCCGGGCGCCTCATATTCCGGCCAGCGGCGCGGCTCGTGTAATACCTCGGCGCCTAGAGCCACTGCGGCCTGATAAAACGCATCCACCGCGGCTTGGTCTTTGGCAAATAGTGCGATGTGAGTCTGCCGGAACCCGTCGCCGTCCTGCTGAGCGCCAATCCATAACTGCGGCATCGGGAACGGATCGGTTACGCCATAACCGATGACCTTCGGCCCATGCTCGCCGCCCGAGAAATCAAGTGCCCGGCCCACGCCTAATGCTTGACAAACAGCATCATAAAACTTTGCCGAAGCTTCGAAATCGGCGCATTGGATCGAAATATGGTCTAGAAACACGATGCCAGCCTATCAGGCATCATAATGACTCATCAACCGGGATGCCGCCTTGGTCGGAGATGATTTCGGCTTCGATTTCGTCAATAACATCTATCGCTACCCCGCGCTTCCGGGCATGAGGTTTAGCGAGCCGGATTAAGCTCAATAACCACGCGGTCACCACTAAAGCCAATGACACAAAAAAGGCGATATGCATGCCGCGCACAAACAATAGCGGTTCATCGGCGGGATAAGTGGCGACGGTGGTGCCGCGCATAATAGACATCGCGGTAAAAGCGGCGGCGGTGGCGAGTGTTGTACCTAAGACATACGCCGAGTTGCGGGCTAACGCATTAACCGAACCGGCGATACCAAGATATTTGCGGTCAACCGTTTCCATAATCAAAGCGTTATTAGGGCTTTGGAAAAACCCCATCGCGGCGCCGTATAGCGCCAAAGTTGCTACTAACTGAATTCTTGGGGACCCCGCGCCTAAAAATAGGTAGCTGATTTGCGCTAAGACGATGCCACATATCCCGATAAAGGTGATGAGTTCTTTGTCTTTCCGGTCGGCAATGCGTCCGGCAATAGGCGAGGCTATCAGCATCGCCGCTGGGAAAGCCATCATAATCAAACCGGCTTGGCCCGCAGAGTATTGTCGAAAGTCTTGTAAATAGAACGGCAACAAGATAGACGGAAACACTTGAGCGGTAAAGTTCAGCAAAGCCGTGATGACGGACATCCGCCATAAGGCGTTTTGGAAAATATGTAGGTCTAGCAGCGGCGATGGCGAACGATTTTCGTATCGGATAAATAATGCCAGTAGCACGATGGCGAGGATGATGCCGCCTAACACAAAGGGATTAGTCCACCCCAGTGAACTCCCAAAGTTCAGCCCTAAAAACAGCGACACAATGGTAAGCGTCATTAACAAGGCGCCAACCTGGTCTAAATCGCGGATACTCCCGTGCTTATTATCGGACGGCAGCACGCGCATCCCAAATATCAGTGCCGCTAACCCGATGGGTACGTTAATCCAAAAGATATAAGGCCAAGTGGCGATTTGCAGCAATAACCCACCTACGGCAGGGCCGGCAATCGCCCCTAAAGACACAAACATTGACATCATCGCCAGCGCCTGCGCCCGGCCCGCGACCGGGAACAACTCGGATATTAAGCCAAAGCTGGTCGCCATAAACATCGCGGCGCCCAAACCCTGAATCACCCGCGCGAACAATAAAAAGGGTAGCCCAAGGCCGATGTCTAGCCCGCATAAAAACGAGCCGATAATAAAGACAATCCAACCAGCCCGGGTAACGCGAGTTTTGCCGAGTAAATCCGCCAAGCGCCCAAACACTAACAGCATGGAGCTAATCGTGATTAGGTAAATAGTGACTATCCAAGTAATTTGTGCACTTGGCACGTCCAATTCGCGCGCCATCGTGGGCAGGGCAACGTTAACAACGGAGCCGTCCAGCGTGGACATAAAGCTAAAGATGCCCAGCGAAACTAGCGCGAGCGTGGCGCCACGACGTAGCCCGCCTAGCCTGCCGCCACCTTCAAGGTCAGGGATGACTACCGGGGCGTCTATTACCTCAATTTCCTGCGCCACAACCACCATCATAGTGCGCCACACTAGGCATTTCGCGCCAATGCGTCGGTATATTGGTTAATCGAATCGTTACGAATATATCTGATCTGGATGTTGAAGAGTTGAAAAATCTTACTGTCGGCTCGCCGGTAAAAATGTTGTTGCTATTTACGTTGCCCTTATTAGTTGGCAACGTATTCCAGCAAGCCTACCAATTCACTGACGCTATTGTGGTGGGGCAGTTTGTTGGCGTAGAAGGTTTAGCTGCCGTAGGCGCGGGCGGCTCCCTTATTTTCTTTTTGATGGGAATGGTGTGGGGGTCAAGTTCCGGTTTAGCTATTCCGGTGGCTAAGGCTTTTGGCGCCCGCGATATGGCCGGTACCCGGAAAGCGATTGCCGGTGGTGCTTATGTGGCACTTGGTATTGCATTTTTTGTGACCTTTGTTGGGTTAGTATTTGGCCAATCGCTGCTGCGTTTAGTGGGTGCCCCAGCTGACATTATTCAACAGGCTTGGGTTTATTTAGCCATCACCTTTGGCGGCTCGGTTACCGCCGTGGCTTTCAACTATTTGGCTGCCGCTATCCGGGCCGTTGGGGATGCCAAAACTCCGCTATACTTTTTAATCGCATCCTCAATACTTAATGCGTTACTGGCTATCTTGTTTGTCGGCGTTTTCCATTGGGGAATGGCCGGGGCTGCCGCCACCACCATCGTCGGGCAAAGTGCCGCGTCTTGGGCTTGCGTGGTTTATGTTAAGCGCCGTCACCCGTCCATCATCCCTAGTAAATCTGAATGGCGTGAAGGCCTGAAATATGCTGGCGCTGCGGCTCGGATGGGTTTGCCGATGGGCTTGAATGTGTCCGTTATCGCAATTGGCGCGGTTATTTTGCAAATGGCAGTTAACGGCCTTGGTACCGATTCCGTGGCGGCCTTTACTGCTGGCGTGCGCGTGGAACAACTCGCCACTAGCATCGTATTCTCGTTTGGTATTGCGATAACCACCTTTGTGGCCCAAAACCGGGGCGCCAAAGAATGGGCGCGGATTCGGATTGCCGTCGCGAAACTTACTGCGATTGCTGTTGGTACCACGTTAGTGGCCGGTATGTTGATTATGGCGTTCTCATCGCCGTTAGTATCGTTATTTGTGCGCGATGATGCCCCCGCGCAGGTTTATGAGCTCGCTAATTTGTTCTTAAGTCTAAACGGTTGGTTCATTTGGGTGTTCGCAGTTAAGTTCATTGTGCGTGGCGGTATCCAAGGCTTAGGCAACGCCTTAATCCCAACCATCGGGAGCGCTTTTGAACTGGTTGCCCGCGCGGTTATCGGGATATTCTTTGTGGGCACCCACGGCTTTGCGATTGCGGCTTTGGCCGGACCAATCGCTTGGGCTTCCTCGCTATTTATCCTGATTCCCACTTGGATTGTGCTGCGCCGCCGCCTGCTGGTCAAAGAGCGCGATGCCCTAACCGAATCGCTGACCGTACCCACTCATGTGCTAGTCGCCTAAACTCTGGCGGCTTCGACTCGCTTGTGCGTGGGCACCACCCTCCAGATCGCCCAAGACAGTAGGCTCAGCTCATGGGCTATCGTTCTTGTCCGACGTGGATGTTAGCGTTGGCAGCATGACGAACGACCCCGCCACTCCGCCCCGCAACCAGCTATTTTACGGCGACAACCTTGAAGTCCTGC
>JGI24699J35502_11133912_pt1 | contig 19082 bp, 15 predicted proteins | sample TergutMp193P4_FD_35502 | JGI IMG/M metagenome (IMG submission 35502) | reverse complement strand
TTCGCCGATGCGCTCCAAATCCAATACGATTTTCACCCGGTGGTGGTCGTTGAAGCGCTGCTTAAGCTCCAGACTGACAAATTCAAGGGGTTTGGGGCTCAGTTTTTCAATCTTTAGTAATGCATTTGTCTGAATCATCTTGTTATAAGTAATAAGTTGTAAGTTATAAGTTATAAGTTTTCTTTGCATTTCGCGCAATGAAAATTAAGATACTTAATATTTCGCTTCAAATGTAATTATATTTTTTAATAATTACAAGGATTTGACAAGAAAAATTCATTTTTTGTTTTTTTACAATAAAATAATGGTTTTATTTGGTTTTTCTTGGCTCGAAATGACAAGTTTCGACCAATATACAAGCAGTCCGAAAAGATTATTCTCCGCCTCTCGTACATCGTACACCTCGTACCCTGTCCCGGTAAACTTAACCACCTTCTACTCCAGTTCTGTTTCTTGATTTTCTTAACAAAAATTAACCTTAACACCCCATAGATTTAATAATATTTCATCTAATAGTCTAAAAAAATAGACGTACATTTGTACCCGATATTAAACTTGTGATGTAATGATACAGTTAACAAGAGCAGAGGAACAAATCATGCAAGTCCTGTGGACGCTTCAAGAAACTACAGTACAGGATATAAGAGAAAGGTTCGATGATCCCAAACCGGCAAGGACAACGATAGCTTCCGTACTGAATATTCTGGAAAACAAAGGGTTTGCCACACACAAATCATTCGGAAGGGTGAATGTATATTATCCCGTTGTAGCTAAAAATGAATATTCCAAAACGCAGTTGTTCGGAATGATTAAAAACTATTTCAACAATTCGTTACCCGCTATGGTTTCATTTTTCGCCAAGGAAAAGAATCTTTCCGTGGAAGAATTGGATGAACTCCTTGAAGAAACAAAAAAAGAATTAATGCAAGAAGAAAAAAGAAAACAATCATGACTGCATTTTTCATTTATCTTTTCAAAGCCGGTTGTTGGATTGCCGTATGGTGGCTAATCTATCATTTATTTCTCCGAAAAGAAACATTTTATGCTTTTAATCGTATCTACTTGATGACCGGATTGGCGGCTTCCTTTTTGATTTCACTTATGAAAATTCATTATCCGGTGGAAGTCTTTATGCCGCAACCTTCGATTGCCGTTGCGGAAAACGCTGCCGCACAAGCTCATTCAATCAATATCTATTCGATTCTGTTTTACTTTTATATATTCGGCGTTATATTTTTAATTATGCGTCAGTTGCTTTTATTGTTGAAAATAAACGGCTTGATTCGTTCTGTCGGTTATACGATAGTGGATAATTACCGCTTGGTGGATTCGCCGGAAATAAAAATGCCCTTTTCATTTTTCAACTGCATTTTTGTTAATTTACGGCAGATTTCCGAAGAAGAAAGGAAACTGATTCTTGCTCACGAACGTTCGCATATCTCCCAACTTCACCGGATTGATCTTACCGTTACCGAAAGCGCTTGTATCTTTCTATGGTTTAATCCTTTTGCGTGGCTATACCTGCATTCGGTAAAAGAAAATCACGAATATTTGGCCGATGAAGCTGTGATTCGCAACGGATATTCACCGGCTTGTTATCGCGCCGCATTAATCAATCAAAGTCTAAACACTTCTGTTTTTCCGTTAGTTAATTCATTTACTTATTATAAATTCAAACGTATATTCATGATGAAAAAAGAAACTTCTAATCCGCTGAAAAAGTTGGCGGTTCTGTTGTTAATTCCTGCCGTATGCTTTTTCTTTTGGGCTTTTTCCGAGCCGGAATATCGGGTAACAACCGGTGAATCCCCTCAACAACCGGTTATTCCTCTTCTTATTATTGACGGGCAAGAATCTTCCGCCTCTATTGAAGAACTCGATCCCAACCGAATTGAATCTGTTGATGTACTCAAAGGTGAATCAGCCGTTAAGGTTTATGGTGAAAAAGGAAAAAACGGCGTAGTCGTTGTCACAACCAAAAAAATGGCTCAATCGCCGAAAAATCAAGACAAGGCAATTTCCGGCGCTAACGCCATGCCTCCTCTCGATTCCCTTCTCGTTATTATTGACGGAAAAGAATCGGCGTCTTCTATTAAAGAACTTAATCCCGAACAGATTGAGTCCGTTTCCGTATTAAAAGATAATGCGGCAATTTCCGTCTATGGTGAAAAAGGAAAAAACGGCGTAGTCGTTATTACAACTAAAAAAGCAAATAATCCGCCGGAAAGTAAGTAACGGCTATCCCCTTTTCGTCCATTCGCGTTCGATTTCTTCCAGCGACTTACCGGTTGTTTCGGGAACGAGAAACCAAGTAATCAACAGGTACGGGATGCACATGAAGCCGAAAAGCCAAAATACACCCGATGCAGACAGTCGGGTCGTGAGCCACGGAGTCAATTGACCGATGAGGTAAGTACCTACCCACAGCGAAAATCCGGCGACGGACATGGCCGAACCGCGTACCTTGACCGGATACATTTCGGACAATAGTACGAAAATGACTGCACTGATGGAAATGGCGCTGCTGAACACATAAGCGAGGATTAATCCGAATAAAATCCAAGTGGCCGGATTTTGCGATGTTACGCCGGAGAAAAACAGTCCGATAGCGGCTAAAAGAATGACCATGCCGCTGACTCCGATATAAATCAATTTCTTACGGCCAATCTTGTCAATCACAGACATGGCGAGAATGGTAGAAAGGACATTGACTAATCCGACCCAAACTTGAAAGTCGAGTGAAGCCGTTTTTTCGAGTCCCGCGTGCGAAAGAAATTGGGGACCGTAATAAAAAACGGCGTTTACTCCCATGAATTGGCCGAGTATAGCCAAACAGACGCCTACAATCAGCGCGATGCGAAAGCCCGGCTTGAACAACAATCGCCAATCGGATTTTATTTCCATGCGAAGAATATCTTGGACTTCGGCAATTTCTTCACGGGCTTTTTCGAGCGGATAAATCTTTTCAAGCGTCCGCAGGGCTTTATCGTCTTGTCGTTTGACTATCTGCCGGCGCGGACTTTCGGGAATCAGGAACAATACAAGCAGAAACAACACCGCCGGACCGGTTTCCATACCCGGCATACCGCGCCACACTTGATCGTTGAAGGCAAGTTTCATGAAACCGCTTTCGTATTGCACGGTTTGCGACCATTTGAGTACGGCCGAGTTCGACAGGTACGAACCGAGAATACCTATGGTAATGGCTAACTGATAGCAGGAAACCATACGTCCCCGATACTTGGGTATGGAAATTTCGGAGATATACAAAGGCGCGATGATGGATGAAATGCGAAAACTCAAAGGTAATCGCCTTTTGATAATTCGCTCGTTTGGCCGCTTCGAGTTTCATTCGGAGTTTATCGAATTTAATCGGTAAGAATTTAATGGGCATGTCGCGGTCGAACGACTCGGCATTGGTCCAACATTCCAACCCGTATTGATCCGCTATTTTTTTGTTGACTTCAAAAAATGCATCCAACTCATCATAATCAATATGTCCGTCTTGAAAAGCGCAGGCATCCACCGCGCCGCTGATTCCGGCGAATATTTCACCCCATTCGCGTTCGTGTTCCCGCACCGATACGGCATCGGCCTTGGTCAGTTGGCCGGATGCGGCCATAACCGCTTTTTTCCCGTCAATCCACGGAGAAATAAGCGTAGGCAAACCGTCCGATACCTCTTTGCATTGTTGTCCCATGACGCGGAAGGCATCAATAGCGCCTTTGGTATTCCGACTGATTTCGGTACTGATATACCATCCTCCGAAACTTTTGTGATGTCCGTATTTTTTCCATACTTCGTCAATTACGAATTTATTATCTTCTATCTCCCAAGTCAAGTCGCCTGTATCCCGGTATTTTCCGGAATCGTACAGTCCGAACCAAAACTTCATGTCGTATTTGGTCGCTAAACGCAGAAACATATCCGTTAAATCCATTGACGGTTTGTAACAACCGTGTTTTTGCATGAGATATTCCAACGGATAAGCGATAAATTTGCGATATCCCGAACGAATCATAATTACGGTATCTATACCGATGGCTTTCATGTAGCCGAAATCGGCATCCCATTCGGTTTCACCCCAATTTTGGTGAGGAATGTCGTGCGAAATCTCGTCAAGGAAGGTTCCCGTAATTTTCAGACCTTGTTCGCGCGGAACAATCAACGGATCGGGTGCGATTACGGACTTTGCCTTTGCGGTCATTTCCCGGTTTTCGGATAAACCGCTGCAAGCCGTTACGGCGCCGGTTGCAACTACGACTCCGGCTGCCGCCATTTTCTTCAAAAATTCTCTGCGCATTGAAGGTTCTATTTATTATATTATTCTGACTCTTTGAGATATTTGTTTCCGAAACGATCAATTACTTCTATTTTTATCTCGGCATTCGGCGACGTCGGTTCGGCAAAAAACAAATGCTCGGTAACGCCGGTAGTGATCCAATCGTATCGGAATTTGCGCTTGTTTTTAACGATATAATCGGTTGCATAAGGATCGTGACCGCTGTATTGCGTCATTTCTCCTTTCATGCAGATGACGACGATTTTGCATCACATTGAGCATATTTTCCCGCTCTTGCGTTTCACGTGTCGAAGTGGGTATATGTAAAATAATCACCACCGTAGAACCGGCAGGCGCTGCGGCCAAATCTTGTTGCAGCCAAGCCAATTGTTTTTCCGGAAGATAAGCAATATACCAATAAGAGCGTCCCAAATAAAAAACATCGTCAAGCGCCACATAGTGAATCTTTCCGCGATTAAACGAATAATAATCGGGACCGAAAGCCTTTTTATAGGTAGCTTTAGACCAATCGTTCGATCGGACGTTCAATGTCATGTCGTGGTTTCCGGGTACGAAGAAAAAAGGAATCCGGGTGTCGGTCAATATCGTTTTGATCGCATCGTAATATTCCGGGTGGTCGCCGACAATATCGCCGCATACTACTCCGTAAACAGGCGTATTCGATTGTCGCGCCAAAACTTCGGCATCTTTGGCGGCATTTGCGGCCAAAGGTAATTCTTCCTCATAATAAATTTGCGGATCGGCCCAAGCAATCACGGTATGACGATAATCGTCCCGATCGGATTTCTTCAACTCAAAATTAACGGTTTGTTTCGATTGGGATTTATCATTAATCGGAACGTAAAAACAAGGTGTTCCGTTGACAATTGGAATATCGTAACCCGAAGGCAATGTGATGTAAACAAATTCAGCCGTCGTATCGCTCGGCAATCGGTATTTTCCCTTTGCATCGGTATATGTGATGTTGGTACCGTCCGTAACCGCGACTCCGACTATTCCGGAGTTGCCGGCATATACTTTACCGGAAAACAGGATGTTCTGCCCGAAAACAAATAGGCTCAGTGAGAGCATCAGTATTGAAATATAAAATCGTCGCATCCTATTCATATTTTTCCAACGTCTTCAAGATTTGATATAACCCTCGCGGCACATGGAAACAACCTTTCCATTTTCCGCCTTTGAGCGTAAGCAACGGATCGCCTTGACGGGTGAGATAGCCGTACCATTCGGGATATTCCGCATCGCGGAAATGTTCCCAAGTGTAATTATGAATTATCAAAAACCGGTCTTTACAACGGCTGTCGCCGGTTAATGCGTATCCTTTTATCAAAGCGATGAGTGTTTCAATATGTACCCACCAAAGCTTTTGATCCCATTCCAATTGTTGCGGCGGATAATCTTTAATGTCCTTGAAATAGAAAATACCGCCGTGTTGAGTATCCCAACCGTACTCGATGGAACGCAACAGAATATCGGTTGCACTTTTCATCAGTTCGCGGTTGTCGTAACGTTCGGCCAAGTCCATCATGAACCACATGGCTTCGTTGGTGTGTCCCGGATTAATTGTCCGGCCCTCGAAACAGTCAATAAACGATCCGTCGGGCGTTACATTTTCCAGTATTAAACCCGAATCCTTTTGGTAGAACACTTCCATTATTTCCCCGATTAAAGGTTGAATCGTTCTATCCGCTTCGTCTTTTCCGATGACGTCTTCGAGTATCAACGAAAGATTACACAAAATCATGGGCAGTGAAAAGCTTTTCATCGGACGAACGCCCGGAAAAAGCTTGTTGTACTTTCCTTTAGGATTCGAAGAACGGGCTTGAATGTTTCGGAATGTTTCTAAGGCAATATCTTTATAGTTTGCGTCTCCCGTTGCTTTGAACAATTCGGCAAATCCCATGCAGGCAAAGCAATCGGAAAAGATATTATAGGGTTGCACCAACGGTTTTCCGTCTCGCGTAAGCGAAAAATACCAATTTCCACCGGCATCCCTGCCGTACTTTTCCATGAAGCCAGCGCCGAGTAAAGCCATATCCAACCACTCCTTCCGCTTTTCAATCTCATTGTAAGCCATGGAGAAAAACCATACTTGACGACCTTGCAACCACATAAATTTATCGGTGTCAAAAACTTTTCCTTCCCGGTCGAGACAAGTGAAATATCCCCCGCATTCGGTATCGGGCGAATTTTTTTCCCAAAAAGGGATGATGTTTTCAAATAGTTCTTTTTTATATATTTCTTTGTAAAGAATTAAATCTTGCATGCTTTTATTTTAAAATGAATGAAATAATTTGAGGATACAAATACTCGGCGTATCGAAGGAATCCCAAATCGGTAAAATGAATTCCGTCAACCGTGGCCTCGCCATCTGTTCCTATCATTCCGGCTGAGGATATCAGCCGAATGTTGTTTTCCTTTTTCGCTTTTAATCCGTCGAAAACGGTATGCAAAACTTCGTTTAATTCACGGACTTTGCTCTGCATATCCAAATCATATTTGGCAGGAGGAAATATCGGTTCTTCAATGAAAACGATGGGCGTATCCGGTCGCTTATCTCGCAATATCCGATAGAATTTTTCGGTTTTTTCGTTGATTTGTTCCACGTTCACGTTAGGCATGAAATCCAAAATATACAACGAAGCGTCGCATTCGGCCATCAATTCGGCAATTTCGTAATCCAATTGTCCGTTTCCGCTGAATCCTAAATTAATAACTTCACGATTCAGTTTTCGCGACAGGATGTTGGTATATGCCATACCGGGCCGGGATGCGCATCCGCCTTGCAGAATACTTGTTCCGTATGCAACAACGGGATTTGTCCGCCGGGGGAGATCAATCTTCGGTTGCCCGATAAAGGCCGACGAATCAATACCGATTTCGATGGATACAATGCCGTCGTATAACGGAAGATAGAGCATCAATTCCCGTTCTTTCTTTTCCATATTCGAAATAACGGTCGCTTCGCTTTTCTTCGCGACAGGACGGGCTGTATTCACGTAAGTCCACTCGTCGTTTTCCAAACAATACAAATCCAATCCTTTGATTCCGGTCGGAGCCATGTGATTCATTGTAAAATCGTTAAGCGTTTCCCACCGAACAGAAATTTGCCGCGAATCGGTACAAAATCGAATAGCAAGTCCTGCGGTATTTTTTTCCAAAGACCAAACCAGAGGCCTTGACAAATCTTTAAGGCCTGCCGGCAGTCTTTCGTAACGCGTTTCCGTCGCATCGGATATTTTACCCAAGAGGGGGAATACCGAAGCGTCATAAAAAACGGTTTGCGCTTTCATGATAAACGGCAACAACAACGCAATAATAATAACAATAAATCGTACGTTTTTCATGGGTATTCTTATTTCAGTCCCCGATTAATGCCGTCTTTAATTGCGGCCCATTGATTATTGTTGATTACATGGGACAATTCAAACACCATCACTCCGTCGGTATTTTTCAAACACAAGTAAACGGCATCGGAGATAGATGCGGCTTTGCTTCCGTAGGCATAAGTTCCGATGGAACCGACTACTTTACAATCGCCCATGGTATAACGATCATAGGTAGTGACAAAATTTTCCACGGACCAGTCGGAACCCGGATTTTCCGATTTCCAAACGGCTTCGGCATACGCGCCTAACGAAAAAACGTCCAATTGGTCGGCAAAGCCGGTCGTATTGTATGTAGCGGTATATGGCAAACCGGAAGGAACGTATTTTTTACTTGCCCAGTTTTGCGCTACGCCGTAACGCGAAGCCCAGTGAGCCGAAGCCCACAGATGAAGTTCCATCTCCGGATGGATCGCTTTTATCTTTGAACGGATATTCGTAATCAGGTTCGTTATCGTCATCGAACGAAATTCGGTCCACCGGCTGAATAGCGGTCCCATTCCGCCGGCAGAGGTAATAATATCGTTCTTACTCGTTAATTCCACTCCGCTGTGTGCTTCAAATGCTGCGAGAGTGGCATCTTCAAATCCGTAATACCGTCCGCTATCGTTGTTGTACCAACGGCAATAATCGAGGCAAATGCCTTTCAATTTCGGATATTTTGTAATGATTTCCTCAATAATTGAAATAACGAACGACTGCACTTCGGGCAAAGCCGGATTCAAGAGCGCCGCGTCCACGTCGGATCGCGTGCGTATATCCTCAATATTATCGGGATTCTGATCCACCATTGCCATTTGCGTTTTTCCGTCCCACCGGTTATCGTCGTACACCAATCCCTGTTGCGCTCTCGTGTAACCGAAACCAAGGGTTGAGATACTTGCAATCACATTGATTTTCAAGCGTTCCGCTTCTTCGATAATATATCCGAGATAATCCCAATCGCGGTTCACGGTTTCATTGTCCCATTGAGTCAATTTCGGTAAAATATCGCTGTCGTACAGAGCATAACCTATACCCGGTTTCACATCAACGTAGATTTCATTGAATCCGGTTTCCTTTATTTTTTCCAAATACGATGTAATGTTCGCTTGGGTTGCAAAACGGCTGAAGTTTGCATGCGCATCAATCCACATCTGGATTGACTTGTTCGATTGGCTATCCGGTTTTTCCATGTCTATCGGAATTTCCGGTTTCATTTCTTCAACGGTATTGTCCTTGGAACAAGCAAGCGTAAAGGTAAATACAATAAACAATGATAATAGGTATCTTAACATAATTATGAATTATGAATTATAAATTATGAATTATGAATTATAAAATTTATTCGAAGCAGGTCATTTTGTATGTGAACAATCCGAGCCTGCCGAACCAGATAGCCAAATAGGCTTCATTATTGTCGTCGCTCCAATACCAATCCACCCATTCGCCAAAGCTCCAGTTGCGATTTACGCTGACGGCAATGTTCAGATTTTCGTGAGCCAACGATTGCAGGTCGGAAGACAATACGGCAGCCGCAAACCACCATGCCGTACCGCTTGTTACCGTTACATACGTTTTACCGTTGATAGGCAGCGCCGAAACAACCGGTGAACGACCGCCCGTGCGAGCGGTGGAAAATCCCGTACCTACCCACCATGCTTGCAATATATTCTGCCAGTATCCCGGCATGATATTAACGGTCGCGCCGGCAGGCGAAATAATATAACAGTGATTGGAATTTGCCGCTCCCGCCGTACCTTCGGAATCGCCTACCGCAAAACTCGGCCGATCCGAATCGTTCAAAGGAGAAATCATTTGAAAACCGCTGCAATCGCCGCTCGAATAGCCGGTTTCAACAATGGAATAATCAGATGCCAATCGGCCGCCCGTTACTTTTACGCGATAATGCTCGCCTTTCGGTCCGCGCGGAGCCAAAGCCGTAATCCATGCATTATCGGTAATGTCGCCGGCCACTTGGAAATTGTTTGACCCGTCGGTATTCGGCGCCATGTTTACGGCGATTGTTCCGACGGATACGGGAGCGCCCGTCGGCGTCGTCCAATAGAAAAATCGGGTTTCGTTGCCGGCATCGGGGACTACGGCGGCTACGCATCTTCCTTTATAGTCGGAGGTAATCATTCTTATATCGGAAACGGAAATGGATCCTAAATTAAGAGCGCCTGCCGCATTCAAAGTGTTTTTATCCACTACTTTCACGCAATACGGCGAAGAAGCGTCCGCATTAATGTACGCGCGTGAAAGAAGCACGATGTAATCGCCGCAATAGGCGTGATACATCTGGAGGTCGCCGTAAAGTTTAGAGTCTGGTAAATCAAAGTTCTTTACTTCACCCGGATACCCCAATTCCACGAAATCCTTGGCTGTTCCGATTTCGGCATAACTGAAACCTTCGCCGTATGGCAATTGGTCGGAAATGCCCCAGACTACGGTATATACGGTTTGAGTTTTCCCGTCTTCGGCGGTAACGGTATATTTCACGCCTCCCGATTGTGCAAAATTCTGTGGAACTGCCGGATCCGGCGTTACCGTTGCTCCTTTTGAAAGATAAAAGATCGGTAATGCGGAATTTAATTCTTTTTCCGCATCCAGGTAAGGAGAAACTTTAATTGTAATCACGTTGTTATCGCCGATAGACGCATTAAAAACCGTACCGCTTGTATTTTTAACCTTAAAAGAAGTAATTATTTTCGCTTCGTTGTCCGACTTGTCGTCGTTGCAGGCGCTAAATAACAGAACGCATCCCAAGACAAGTATCGAATATAATTTAAAACTTAATTTTTTCATTCCAAAATAATTTTAATATTCAATTACTGATAATATCCTCTCACTCGGTATTGGCGTGTTGTGCCGACGCCGGATTCAACGGTAATTATAATTCCGTCGCCGGTAATATCGTGTCTTCCGGACAGCGACGGCGTAACGGATTGGTCCCAAGTCAATGTAGCTACCAGATAGATGTTCGCCAAATTCACATCATCTTGCAAAGATTTGGAAATCTCGAATAGGATGATACCGTATCCGCCTTCCACGTCTTGCTGAGTAAATTCACCCGTCACTTCTTTCTCATTCTTATCAAATTCGTGAATCTCGCCTCGAAATTCGCTGCTCCCGTGCGATGCTTTGCAAATCATTTGAGAGATTGTGTTCGAATCATGCACAAATTCTTGGTCCGCCTTGTCGCAGCTCCACAACAAAATCATCATGAAGATACCCGAAATGAATCCTGTTTTATTTATTATTTTCATAATGTATAATTTTTTATTGCTTTGATTACCAATACGGATTATTTTTACACAAATTATTATTCGCTAATTCGGAAGTAGGTAACGAAAAATAATAATATTTATCGAGAAAGATACGCGGAGTTCCTCCGTCACAAGCCACTGTTTCGTAAGAGAACGTATTATCGTCGTTTTTTGTAACCGTTACTCCGTGCGCATTTTTACCGTTAATGACGCTTTCGGCTAATTTCCAGCGACGCAAATCCCAGTAACGGAAACCTTCGCCGGCTAATTCCACGCAACGTTCCTTGCGCAACAATTCCATGAACCGGTCTTTATCGGGAGCGTCGGCTGCCGTTTTTGCAGGCAGGCCTACTCTGTTCCTGACTTCATTCAGCGCTACCAAAGCCCGGTCTCGGTATTGATTATAATCCGATTGCGCATACGCTTCGGCTTTGTTCAGCAGTACTTCGGCATAGCGAAGCACAGCGTCGTATTGATAGCTTTGATCCGTAACAAATTTGGAATAACCTTCCTGCAAATATTTACGCAGGTAATAGCCCGTACAAGTATGTCCGTTGGTTGATCCGTTTTGCGTAAATGCGACAAATGCATCACTTCCGCCCGGATACGTTTGAATTTCCCGATTTTCCCAATTGCAACCGTTATACAGGATTGTCGCTTGGAAACGCGGTTCTCTGTCCGTATAGGGATCTGCATGCGATGCGGACCAGCCGTTCCAGTCGAACGGCGTTCCATCCTTAAACTCATAAAGATCGGCCAATTCGGAAGTCGGCACATGCTCGGCATACACCGGCGTTCCATATACGGCAATATCGCCGAAAGGACGATTGTATTTGTCGTAATTATGAGTTACGGTATTCGCTAAATAATACAGAGCAAACAGAATTTCCTTTGAATTATCCTGTCCGCCGTCCACCTGAAAAACTTTTGCATAATCGCTTGCCAAAGCTCCTCCCAATTCTTTTACTTTTTCGGCCGCATCTATGGCTGTTTGCCATTTTTGGGCAAATAACGCCATACGGGAAATCAAGCCGTAAGCGGTTTTTTTGGTTGCACGACCTTCCCATGTCGCAGGCCACGATTCGGGCAAATGTTCCGCAGCCCATTGCAATTCACTGATTACGAAATCCCAGCTTTCGGCTTCGGAGGCGCGCGCTTTGTTAATGTCCGCCGGATTGGCGCCATCGTCCACACCGCCGTCGGCTCCGGAAATATCGGTACGAATCACGACTCCTCCATATACGCGAATCAAACGATAATACGAAAAAGCGCGGCAAAGACGAACTTCCGCCCGACGAATGTCGCACCATTCTTCACCGAAATTGCCGACGCCGTAACGTTTGATTTCATCCAATAAAACATTGGCGCGGCGAATGCGAACGTAAGCATTATCGTCGCCCGACGCCCAACATTCCAACGAGCCGGCGCTTCCCGTCGAGAAAGCGCTCGCTTGCAATAACGCTTTGTTATACGGATGATTGTATTGATCCCAAGAGGTGGACTTCATCAAATCGGAATAACTATCGTAATACACGGTACGACTATTCGCTACTTGCGAAACATCGGTAAATGTTTTATACGATGCCGTAATATACATTTCCGCAGCGGATTCGGTACTCCAAACCGCAAGGTCGGATATTTCCCTGGTGTTGCTCAAATCCAATACGTCGGTACATGAAAATGTAGTCCAACCGAAAGCAACGATACTTAAAAATAATATGATTCTTCTTTTCATGTCTGTCTTCAATTAGAATGTTATATTTGCGCCAATACTGTATGTTTTTTGTTGCGGATAGTATCCGTTACTTACCGACGGACTTTCCGGATCAACATACTTGAAATGACTGAGTGTAAGCAGATTTGTACCGGCTAAATACAGATTTATCCGGCTGAACGGAGTTTTTTTCAATATTCTTTCGGAAATATTGTAGCCGATATTCAGATTTTTCAAGCGTAAATATTCTCCGTTAACCACCCACCATGTTGACTGCCAAGCGTTGTTTCCGTTCGCTTGCGTACTGAGACGCGGATATTTCGCATTCGTCGTATTTTCCGGCGTCCATGAGCCTTCGATACGATAATAAGGCGAATTTCCGGATTCTGCGAATGAACTTGTGTAAACGGTAGAAGCGGTTACTCCCGAATCATATACCCCCGATAACTCATAGTCGGTATGAGAGACGCCTTGCCACAACAGGGATACGTTGAAGTTTTTATACGACAAATTCATATCGAAAGAAAAGTTGATTTCCGGAACGCCTCCGTAACCGGTTTTTACATAATCATATTGAGAACTAATCAGGCCGTCTCCGTTTATATCCTTATATTTAAGATCTCCCAACCGAATCATGCCCGACGGAGCCGCCGGATAATTATCTATTTCTTCCTGAGTTTGGAAGAGGCCGAGTGCGATGTAACCGTATCGCGCATTCATGGACGTACCCACTACCGGACGATAATTCGGATGATTGTCGGACATCGCCCGATGCAACACTTTGTTGCGAGCGAATGAAAAATTACCTCTCAAACCGTAGCTCCAATCCGAATTGATGCGATTGTTGTGTTTTAATGTGATTTCAAAACCTTTATTCTCTACTTTTCCCGAATTTCCGACCGAAGGATAGTATCCGCCCAACGAGGGAGGAAAGTTTGCGCCTACATTTTCCAGAATATCGGCGGTATATTGATAAAACATATCCAATTCCGCGCCTAATTTTCCGTCCCACATATTCAAGTCAATTCCTAAATTGTAGCTGTTTGTGGTTGACCACGTCAAGTTGCGATAAACATACGCATTCAAGGTATAAAACTGGGTTATGCTTCTGCCTCCGAGCGCCATGCTGTTAGCCGCCATTGCGTATGTCGAATTGTAGAGGAAATTTCGTTCATCGTTACCGATTATTACCTGGTCTTTACCGGCTTGTCCGTAGCTGGCGCGAAGTTTCAGATATTCGATTTTCGGGAATGTTTTGGAAAAGAAATCTTCCTGCGATAGAACCCAGCCCAGCGAAGCCGACGGGAAGAAACCCCAACGGTTTCCGGGAGCGAACTTGTAGGAACCGTCGTAACGGAAAGCAAATTCCGCCAAGTATTTTTTGGCAAAAGCATAATTGACTCGTCCCACATACGATTTTTGTCCCGAATATACATACGAACCGCTTTCGATAGGATTATTCGGAGTTTCTACGGGATACTCCGTACCCAATGAAATATCTACGGGATCATCGCTGTAATAACCTCTTTTTCTTCCGGTCATCGTATTCGAATAACCTTGTCGTTCTTCAAAAAGCAAAGTTGCTCCCACGAAATGTTTGCCGAAATCGCGGGAATAATCAATTTGCGGACGAAGCATCCAGTCGTCGCCCCATGACGATGATTTCGTATATGAATTACCCGGAGTGTATCCGCTTGCTCCGGCCACTCCTTCATCCAGCGTGCTGTTTACGTAATATAATTGGTAATAACGATCATAATTGGAGTCAACGGTTTGTTCGTAATTATAAGCTCCAAAAACAGATACTTTTAAACCCTTTAGCAGGTTCGTCAATTCGGAAAAGTCGTATTCCAATTTGTAATTAGAATCCAGATGCCAACGAGTTTGTCGTTTATACCCCGATTCGGTCAATGCGGCATAACCGTTTACCAAATAAGATGAGCCGTTCCATGCGGTAGGCAAATCCTGATATACCGATTTAATGATCGGTATCGCGGTAATCGCTTGTCTGACCGGATTAAATTCGCCTTGATTGCTGATATCCGTACCCGGCCAATTTCTGTCGGTCCGATATCCGGATATATTCGTAGTGAATTTTAAATTTTTGGCAACTTGAATATCCAAGTTCGTACGCACATTATAACGTCTGAAATTTGTGTTAATCAACGTTCCCTTTTGATCCATAATACCGATACTTGTATAGTACTTTGTTCTTTCCGTACCGCCTGCGGCTGAAATATTGTGTTGCTGCGTATGACCGGTTCTGAAAATTTTATCCAACCAATCGGTTTGCCCCCAAATGCTGTTCGGATCATTATTGAGTACGCGATTTTGAATGTCGGCCGTCCATAGCGGAGTCAGACCATCCATTTCACGGGCTTTATTGTGCCAATACATATAATCTTTGGCATTCAATAGTTCCGGCATTGCCGTGTTCTGCGTTGCCGAATACGATCCGTCGTATGAAATTTTAGCCGGCCCTTCGCCTCCGGATTTGGTGGTAATCAAAATAACTCCGTTTGCACCCTGCACGCCATAAATAGAAGCCGACGCATCTTTCAATACCGATACATTTTCTATATCGTTCGGATTCAAATAATCAATCGTGCGCGGCACTCCGTCCACTATAATCATCGGGCCGTTACCTCCGACGAAAGAATTTAAACCGCGCACATATAAGGCTGTTCCGTCATCGCCCGGTTTTCCCGATTGTTGAATACTCGTCAATCCGGATATTTTCCCGGTAAGCATATTCGATACGTTCTGCATCGGCGCTTTCATCAATTCCTTAGAATTAATTTGCGATACAGAACCCGTCAAGGTGGCGCGCGATTGAGCGCCGTATCCGACGACGACCACTTCGTCCAATCCTTGTACATCTTCCAACAGAATAATGTCAATTACATTACGGTTACCTACGGTTACGGTTTGATTTTTAAAGCCCAAGTATGAAAACTCGAGAACCGATTTGTCGGAGGGAACCGAAATTTCGTAAACGCCGACTGCGTTGGCAGATGTTCCCGCCGAGCCGCCGGATAATACGACAGAAGCGCCGGGCAAAGATTCACCTTTATCGTCGGTAATCTTGCCCGTTATTACTCTCTGCGCATAAGCGCCCGAAATACATGCGAAAGCGCATAGTAACACCAATAACGTCTTTCTGCATTGTCCCGAAAAGGCGGCGCCTTCTTTTACGATTCGTAAAAGGACAAAACAGCGACTTAAAACAGTCGTGTTCGGAAAGTGCATTGACTCGGTCAATACATTTGGTTTTTCTCTTTTTTTGTTGAATAGAACCATAATTTGAGGTTTTTTGCGATCAAATTTATTATTTAACAGTACAAAAAATTTCCGGAGTTATAGAGTTCCGAATAACTTTCGCAAATATAATAAATATTTTTAAAAGAAAACAAACATTTAATAAAAAAATTTATTATTTAGTGAATATTTTCTTAATCATATTTTTTATATAGAAATAATCTTGAAACCCGAGCAAATCAAATTTGAAATAATTCGTTTATTAATAATAAATTTTAATTTTTTAATTACGATTTCGAATAAAAATGTTTAACTTTGCTTAATTTTAAAAACAACCCGCTTTGAGCATTTCATTTTTATTTAACAATTCGGACAATATTCCGTTATCGGCACTGAAGACAATCAATCTGAAAAAGGATTTGATTCGGTCTTTAACCATTGGCGGTGAGAATACAATACCGAATCTCAGTAAAGAGACCGGATACAGTATCCCGACCGTTACCAAACTGATTGGCGAGTTACTTGAAGAAGGCATCATTCACGATTTCGGTAAAATTGATACCACCGGAGGACGACGCCCAAGCAGCTATGGAATCAATCCCAACGCTTTCTACTTTTTGGGCGTGGAAGTGACGCGAACAGCCGTTACCATCGGGTTGCAAAGCGCCGATAATAAAAATGTGAAAATATCGGAGAATATTCTTTATTCTTTGGAAAATAATCGCGAATCGTTGGATAAACTGTGTGATATCATTAACTTCTTTATTGATGAATCGGAAGTTCCGCGCAAAAAAATCATAGGCGCATGTATCAATCTCACGGGACGAATCAATTCACGCGAAGGATTCAGTTACAGTTTTTTCTATTTTGAAGAAAAGCCGTTGTCTTCCATCATCGAGTCAAAGATCCGTGTAAAAACCTATATCGAAAATGATTCGCGAGCCATGACCTACGGCGAATATAATTGCGGCGTGGTAAAAAACGAACAGGAGGTACTCTTTGTCAACATCAGTTGGGGATTGGGCATGGGAATCATTTGCAAAGGCGGATTATATTACGGGAAATCGGGATATTCGGGCGAATTTGGTCATGCGCCGCTTTTCGACAACGATATTCTTTGTCAATGCGGAAAGAAAGGTTGTTTGGAAACCGAAGTATCGGGTTGGGCGCTTGAGCGAAAAATCAAAGAAAAATTACGTTCGGGCGCAACTTCCGTATTATCCAAAAACAAGAATATTGATTCCATAAACATCAATCAAATAATATCCGCCGTAGTGGATCATGAAGATGTGCTGGCCATAGAAGTACTCGAAGAAATGGGTGAAAAACTCGGACGTTATCTTGCCATGTTGGTCAATATTTTCAATCCGGAATTGGTCATTATCGGCGGCACGCTGGCCGCGGTGAGCGATTATTTACAACTTCCCGTGCAAACGGCTCTTAAACGATATTCATTGAATTTGGTGAATCAAGATGTTCGGTTCAAAACATCGAAATTAGGAGACAAAGCCGGAGTTGTCGGCGCTTGTTATATTGTGCGAGACAGATTTTTCGGCTTAATTTGAAATGACAGACGTTAAATCCATTCGTATTGACGATTTTGACTATGAGCTTCCGGACGACCGGATTGCTAAATTTCCTTTATCGGAACGAGACAAATCCAAATTACTGGTTTGGAAAAACGAACGGATTACCGAGAGTTCGTTCCTCAATTTAAGCGAGTTTATTCCGGAAAAGGCGCTGCTTGTTTTCAATAATACCCAAGTGATTCAAGCGCGGTTGATTTTTCGAAAGAAAACCGGAGCGCCCATTGAGATTTTTTGTTTGGAACCGAAAGAGCCTTCGGATTATGCCCAAGCGCTTGCTCAATCCCGATCGTGCACTTGGTTGTGTTTGGTTGGGAATGCCAAACGATGGAAAGAGGGAAAATTGGAATGCGTAATGCCCGGCGTGCGATGTACGGCGGAACGAATCAACCGTCGGGGCGAAACGCATCTCATCCGTTTTGAATGGGATCATCCGGATTGGACGTTTGCCGATGTATTGGAAAAATGCGGCGAGTTACCGATACCGCCTTATTTGAATCGTAAGACCGAAGCGAGCGATAAAGAAACTTACCAGACCATTTATTCCAAAGTTAAAGGTTCGGTGGCGGCGCCCACTGCCGGTTTACATTTTACGGAAGCGGTTTTTCAATCTTTCCGGGAAAAGAAAATCGAACGGGAAGAATTGACGTTGCACGTGGGAGCCGGTACGTTCAAACCGGTGAAATCAAAAACATTGGCTGAACATGAAATGCATTCGGAGTGGTTTTCGATAAAAAAATCAACCGTTGAACAATTGATAAAGAAAGAAGGACAGGTTTTTGCCGTCGGAACGACTTCGGTTCGTACCTTGGAAAGCTTGTATTATTTGGGACTTATTTTAGAGAAAAATCCAGATGCCGGTCCGGCAGAATTGACGGTCGGTCAATGGACGCCTTATCCCGAAAGCGAAAATCAAGATATGTTCTCCGCTTCCGATGCTTTGAAAAATCTGCTGAACTACATGGAACGAAATCATTTGGAAACGCTGACGACCCATACGCAAATTCTGATTGCTCCGGGATATTCGTTCAAAATAGTCAACGGAATGATTACCAACTTTCACCAACCGAAAAGCACATTACTGCTGTTGATTTCCGCTTTTGTCGGAGACAATTGGCGGAAAATCTACGACTACGCCTTGGCAAACGATTTTCGCTTTTTGAGTTACGGAGACAGTTCGTTGCTTTTCAAAAATCAGTCATTCCGCACTTGACGCGGGATTCCCATGTTAAAAAAGCAGGGGATTGCGGGTCAAGCCCGCAATGATATAATCGAAAAAAAAGCCTATTGAGCGGTCACCTTTTGATGTACAATCCAAGGGTATAAAGGTATCTGTTTTTTACATTTGAAAACACTTTTTGATGAAGTTTAGAAATAAATGAATTATATATTCTCAATTGTCACTTGTAGAGAAAATATCAAAATGTCAACGAAGAAAGAAGAAATGAAAAATTATTTGACAATCGCATTGTTAAATTCGAGAAAAACATCTAACTTTGCAGAAAAGTAATTACCAATTTTTATTAATTAAAACCTGCGACAATGAAAAAATTCGATGAATTTGAATCGAGATATTTGAATCCGTTA
>JGI24699J35502_11133913_pt1 | contig 19105 bp, 12 predicted proteins | sample TergutMp193P4_FD_35502 | JGI IMG/M metagenome (IMG submission 35502) | reverse complement strand
GGGGGGGGGGGGGGGGGCTGATTGCTGGGCCAAGAAGTATCAAAAACATGCACGAGAAGGGTTGACCTGGCCGATTTCTTCTGACTATATTTATATCCATTAGCAAGTGCCCTGGGAGGCTTAAATGGCTAGAAGTACGTTTGGTGCGCTGTCAAAGAAAATTTCCTATGTCCTGATCATTGGAATCCTGACCACATTCGCGGGTATGGGAACTGCGATGGCGTCCCCGGACGATCAGACTGGGACGACGGCCACAGCCGATGCGGGCACAACCGCGTCTGACGACCCGGACCAGAGTCTGACCATGCCTGTGCCGTCATTGGATCCGGACACTTCTGAACAAATCCCGGCAGACAGCCAGGACGCCACATCTGTGGCAGATGAGGGTCAAGTCGATTCTGGACCCGACCAGGGGATCGTGGCAGCCGATGATGAGATCCCAGCAGAGCAGGCGAGCGACGACGTGGCCACCAGAGATATCGTCGACGTGAACCAGATCCCGAACTCGGGAAACTCCTTGCAGAATCCCGAAGAGGCGAGGAATCCTGAGTACAAAGAAGTCGGCACCCCCGTCCCGCACGAATTCGACGTGGTCGTGGCCAACATATACCTCGCGAGTGAACAACTGCCAGGCGCCGACGCCGACGTACCCCAGCCAATCAGCACCGATGCCATCGCGGAGATCCTGAAAGAAGCCGCGGATTGGTGGTCGGAGCAGACTGGCCTGGTTTTCACCTTCAACCTCTATGAGGACAATGATCTTAGCCAACCTCGAGTGAAAGCCATCAACACCACCTGCACGAATGAGAACAGGGAGGCATTGGCCGCGTACGGTCATCCCTTCAACGCGCAGCCGTACACCGACACCAATAAAGATCTGTTGATCTTGGAGGCCAGGAACCCGTGCGGCAGCTATTCGGGGGTCGCTCTCACAGTCGCCTACCCCGGCAACGTCGCCCAGGGCGGAATCTTCAGGATGTGGACCGCCGGGTGGACGGGCAATCCCACCCAGTACGACTATCGCGCGTCGGTCGTCGCACACGAATTCGGGCACACCATCGGACTCCTGCACTCCAACATCCGGGATTGCGCCTCATTGTCGTTGTACGGCGACGACACGATCGGACTGTCATGGAACGGCACGTATCTCACGAACCCGGCGGACTGCACCCTACGTGAGTACGCCGACACGACGACGATCATGGCGGCGGCGTCCACGCTCAAGGGAGCGGCCACGCTCAACGCCTTGCAGCGATGGTACCTTGGGGTGCCGCGGAACTCCACGACAGTGGTCAATCCGAACCCCGGGGTCACTCCGGTGACTCTGGCACGGGCCGACTCGGGAGGTCCGTACTCACCAGAAGATGTCACCGGGGCTGTCGTCCCTTTCACCACGGATGACTACACTCTCGCCCTGGGATTGGAATACCGATGGCCCACAGGTAACAATGATTCATCAGCCGGGGTCTATATCACGTACGGATTGGGTGACACGGGAATGCAGTCCGATGTCATCGTCCCCGTGGTGGGCTCCAGAGGTGTTGTCAACAGTTTGCAACAACCGTTGAAACCGGGTGAAGTCGCCGTGTCCTCCGATGGCCAGATCAAGGTCGAGGTCATATCTCAAACCACATCCAATGCTGTCGTGCGTGTCACGATAGGCTCACAGCCCGGAGTGAGCGGAGGAACCGCGATAGTACGATCCGGGCGTACACTGAACGCTTTGGCGGCGAGCATGCAGGCGACGACGAGCGCGACGACGTACCGGTGGTTGCAAAATGGCAATGTCATCAGTGGCGCCACATCGTCCAGCTACACCCCGCCGGCTGACGCTGCCCCCAACACGGTCTATCGGGTCGAGGCGACGATGAGTGGGCCCGGGCGAGGCCCCACCACACGGTACAGCCGGGGGGTCATGACCGATCCCCAAACCTTCACCATTGAGGGTGACACTGCCAGATTCGTGTTCCTGGACCAGAACGGAAACCCTGTTCCATGCGGGGGCGGGGTGATGGGAATATCTGTCTACACCCCCACGAATGCTTTTGTGACCGCCGGCGACACGGTTTTGCAGACAACTGACACGATTGGTGTGTGCCAGGCCCAACTGGACCCGCGGCTGATTGGGACCTTCAAAGTCACGGCAGCATTCCCCGACCGAGGTCCGAGCGCTCCAATGAACTGGTTGTCAGCTTATTGGACTTCGGCGACAACCCAGTGGACGCATCTGGTTCCGGGCACGACCGCCTCATTGTTCGTGGGGCGTGGGGATTACCTGGATTCCATCAACGCGGCGACTCCCACTCTGGTGGCCGGAGTCGACCAGACGCCGTTGCAAATGACAGTGTCCGTCAGTGACATCGATGGGCAGCCTGTCCCCGATGTTCCTGTGACCTTCAACGTTCCGGCTCAATTGGTGGTGACCCCGGCATCATCTTCCACTGATGAAAATGGGTTCGCGTACGCACAATTGGTGTGGAACACGAGTCCGACCAACCCGATTCCGGAGACTTCCCAACCCCTCAGTGTCTCTGCCACTGTCGGGGGGATCCCTCAGGTGGCGGGCAGTCCGTCGTCGGTGATGCTTCTGGCCAATGACTCTGATGGCCACCTTGAAGGTGTTTTCGCAAATGGGGAGACAAGTGCCACTGCTGACGGTTCTGACCCTGTGACTTTGTACGTACGCGCCTGGGACGAGGGTACGCTCGTTGAAAACCAGCCAGACCGGATTCAGATCAGGTTCTCGCCCGCTGACGGTTCTGGAATCCAGCCCACTATCAGCGATCCGGTGTGGGACCCGGCCAACTTGCGGTATGTGGTCACGATCACGTCCGACACCCCCATCGAGGGCGGAATCGTCGTCGTCATGTTGACCGATGGGGGAGAAGTCTCACTCGAACTGGATCCGGTGGTGACGTTCGTACCGGGTGATCCCGTTGATTTTGTGGGAGAGTCCACCTCCGTGTTCGCGGCCCCAGTCGGCGGTTGCAGGGACGGTACTCGGCAGATCGCCGACGTCTATGTGTCACTGGTGGATGAGTACGGGAACTCGGTGACCGCGCCGGGGGCAGGCGTCACGTACTCGCTGCCGGAGGGATCTCCGCTGAGATTCCTCTCGAACATCAGTGGGCTGGTGTTGGTGCCGAATGCTCAGGGCCAATACCATATCAGTGTCGCGTCCAGTCTTGCGGGGACTTTCGATGTCATCGCCACTTTGCATGGCACCCTCGTCGACAGTGTGTTGAGCCCTCTGACCGTCCATGTGACATTTGGCAATAATTCTCTTGACACGACGAGATCGAGTGTGACGGTGAGCAGCGGCACAAAGCTGGCCGACGGTGATGAGACCCAGACAGTGACCGCGACGCTGGTGAGTCTCTGCGGGGCTCCGATGACCAATTTGGCGTCCGACGGCAAAGAAGTGGCTGTTCGCGTGTCCCCAGACACCGGAATTGCAGCCAGCGCCCTGGTGGAGGATCCAGCCAACCCCGGCACGTACACGGCGACCATCGCATCGACCGAGCCGGGAACGTACAATGTCAGTATTGATGTGACCGAGCGTCCGGAATCACCGTCAAACCAACAAGACGTGAGTGTGACCACAGCAGTGGCCCCGCCATTGTCGGTACAGTTCGTGCCGCCGCCGACTGACGCATTGCCGCCGATTGTGCAGCCGACCAACGGTTCGGTGGTCTATGGCTCCGCGGAACCGGGGGTCACCGTCAGGGTTCGCAATTATGACACCGGCGTCACACTGCCAGGATGCAGGGAACTCCTCGTTGGTGAGGATGGCACGTTCAGTTGCCCGATCAGTCCTCGCCTGCCAGATGGGACCAAGGTCGGCGCCGTCGCGACAGGTGTCACACAAGTCGTATCGGATGCCACCATTGTCATCGTGCATCAGCCCTTCGCCACCACCTACGCCTCACCTGTGAGCGTGGGTTCCACCCAGCAGATCACAGGGTTCAAGTTCAATCCGGGCGAGTCTGTGAGCGCCGTGATCGGGGACAACCTGCGTACAATGGGCCCGGTGATCGCCGATCCCGCTGGCACGGTTGTCTTCAGCCCATTCACAATCGACAGTGATTTTGCTTCTGGAAGCTATGACGCGGTTCTGACGGGTGAGACAACAGGAGACGTGTCCATTTCCTTCACAGTCGTGTCCATCCCACCCGCTCCTGTGCTGCTCATCACCAATGGAACCCGCATTTCCGGCACCGCCGATCTGGAACTCACCATTCAGGTCAAAGATGCCTCGGGCGTGCTCGTGCCGGGATGCGAATCGGTGCCGGTTTCAGAAAACGGCAGTTTCAGTTGTACGCCAACAACCCAGTTACCAGATCTCGCGTTTGTGACGGTGACCGCCGTCGACACGCTGGGAACCTCCTCAGCGCCGGCATCCACACAGGTACACGCGGCATCCGTGGCACTGACCCCTTCAGTGGAGGTGGGCGCCACCCAGCAGATCATCGGGCGGAATTTCAACCCGGGTGAGTCTGTGACAGCCCTGGTCGAGGGCGTGCCCTATCTGTTGGGCCCGATCACTGCTGACAGTACGGGAACCGCGTTGTTCACCCAGTTCACAGTTGAGAGCGATATCGCCATTGGCGCCCATGGTGTGGATGTAGCCGGCCCCATCACCGGGACTGTGCATGCAAGTTTCACTGTCACATCTGGTTCATCATCCTCGGCATCAGCGACAAGTTCGAGTGCCAGTCCGACGTCTACGACGACCAGCCCCACGTCTTCGACGACGAGTCCCACGTCTGAGACGACGAGCCCGACGTCTTCGACGACCAGTCCGACAGGGAGTACAACCAGTCCCACGTCCTCGACAACCAGTCCCACGTCCTCGACAACCAGTCCCACGTCTTCGACAACGAGTCCGACTGGGAGCACCACGAGTCCGACAGGGAGCACGACCAGTCCGACTGGGAGTACGACCAGTCCGACAGGATCGACCACCAGCCCGACTGGTACAACCACCAGTCCGACGGGCACGACAACGGGTCCGACTGCGGTGACGACGAGCCAGACTGGGATGAACAATCCGACTGAGTCCACGACAAGTCCGACTGAGTCCACGACGAGTCCGACAGGTACGACCACCAGTCCCACGTCTTCGACGACCAGCCCCACTGAGTCCACGACGAGCCCGACGTCTTCGACAACGAGTCCGACTGAGTCCACGACGAGCCCGACCAGCACGACGACCAGTCCGACCTCGGAGACAAGTTCAACGTCGGCCACGGCGAGCACGGGCCCAACCGGGATGAACAATCCCACTGGAACCGCCACCAACGTGCCGGCAACCTCTGCGGTCACTGCGACCGGGGGCGCGCTGACGAGTCCGACTGTGGCGCCACCTTCGGGCGGTGCGGCGGTTGCCACCGGTGGTCTGGCCGAGAACAAGACGGCTGGGGTGTTCTTCCTCGTCGCCCTGATCGCTGTCGGCGGTTTCGCCCTGGCCCGGACCTGTCGTCCATCACGTCGATAGGAGCCTGATCGATTCGGGAACCTGCCTTGTGTGAGCTCGGCGGGTGTCGTACTCGACCCGTACCACATTCAAGTGAGACACTTGTGGGGTGAGAGATGTCATCATTTTGGGGTCGACAGGATCCATCGGGACCCAGGCAGTCGATGTTGCGAACACTCATCGCGACGCATTCAAGGTTGTGGGACTGTCCGCCGGTGGCGGGCACATCGAGACGTTGGCCGACCAGGTGGGTTTGATCCACCCGGCCCGGGTCGCCCTGCCGACCGATGAAGCCGCGGAAGCATTGAAACACGCCTTGACAAGCAGAGGTGTGAAACTGCCCTCTATCATCGCCGGTCCCCAGGCTTCCAGCGACCTGGCACGCTTGGGCGCGGACGTGGTCCTCAACGCGATCACGGGGTTCGCAGGCCTGGAACCGACATTGGCCACGTTGTCATCGGGGTCCACCCTGGCACTCGCCAACAAGGAATCCCTCGTCGTGGGCGGCAAACTGGTCACCGACGCGGCCAAGCCGGGCCAGATCGTACCGGTCGATTCAGAGCATTCAGCCATCGCACAAGCCCTCCGGTCGGGGAAAGAAGAGGAAGTGAAAAGGTTGATTCTCACAGCCTCGGGCGGACCTTTCCGCAGGCGTACGCGCAAATCGCTGGCCACAGCGACCCCTGAAGAAGCCATGGCCCATCCCACCTGGCACATGGGACGGGTGGTGACGATCAACTCGGCGACACTGGTCAATAAGGGGTTGGAACTGATCGAAGCGGCATTGTTGTTCTCCATCGCGTGGGACCGGATCCAGGTTGTCGTCCATCCGCAATCCATGGTTCACTCCATGGTCGAATTCCGCGACGGGTCGACCATCGCGCAATGTTCCCCTCCAGACATGCGTCTGCCCATCGCCCTGGGCCTGAGCTGGCCCGATCGGGTCGGCCATGTCACACCGCCGTTGGACTGGACCAAGGCCTCCACCTGGACTTTTGAGCCGCTGAACAACAAAACCTTCCCTGCGGTGGAGCTGGCGCGTACCGTCGGCGAGAGGGGAGGCACCGCCCCGGCGGTGTTCAACGCGGCCAATGAGGTCTGCGTCGATGCCTTCTGCGAGGGGCGGATTGGATTCTTGGGTATCGTGGATACTGTGCAGAAAATAGTGACGGATTATATGGGCCGCCCTGATGATGGGCATGCGCTGACCCTCGAAAAGATCCATGCGGCAGATGCGTGGGCCAGGCAGGCGGCGCAGGACGCCATCGGAAGTGGGTCATGAACTCCACCGTGGTGACCATCCTGGGCGCCCTGCTCTTCTTCGCACTGATACTGATCAGTGTGGGTCTTCACGAACTCGGCCATTTCATTCCCGGCAAGCTGTTCCATGTCCGGGTCCTGCAGTTCTTCATCGGGTTCGGCAAGAACATCTGGAAAACTCAGAAGGGCGAGACCGAGTACGGGGTGAAAATCCTGCCCCTGGGCGGATACGTGCGCCTGCTGGGGATGTACCCTCCGTACAAAGAAGGCAAGAACACCTGGTTGAAGCGAGTCGCGGACGATGCCCGCGAGGGGGAATGGGAAGAGATCACCGACAAGGATGTGGAAGACAAACGCCTCTTTTACCAAAAACCCCTGTGGCAACGGCTCATCATCATGTTCTCCGGTGTGGGGATCAACATCTTGTTGGCTTTCGGGCTCTTCCTGGGGGTCAACCTCGCGTACGGCCAGCAGCAACAATCAATGACGATCGCAACGGTGTCCCAGTGCGCGGGCACGACCGACCCGACTGCGCCGGACTGTGTCACGACCCCCGCGTACGCCATGGGGCTCCAGCCGGGCGACACGCTCGTGGCCTTCAATGGGACGCAGTACGACACGTGGGCCGATCTGACTTCGGCGGTGAGGGCCAATGAGGACGGCATGGTCCAGATCAGCGTCATCAGGAATGGGGATCGAATCGAGCTTCCCCAGGTCCATGGGCTGGTCTCCACGGTCGCTGATCCGAACGATCCCAACCAAACCATTCAGGCCGGATTCCTGGGGGTGACAGCGCCGTACGAACTTGTCAAGGTTGGCCCGATCGGTACCGCCAAACAGATGTGGACGATGACAGTCCAGTCGGTGAAGGCCATTGGCAAACTGCCCGTCACCGCTGTGACAGTGCTCGTCGACATGGTCACAGGACAACCCAGGGACCCCAACGGGCCCATCTCCATCATCGGCGCCTCGGTCATCGCGGGCGATGTGGCCGCCATGGACGCCCCCATGGAATCCCGGGTTGCGACGTGGGTCCAACTGCTCGGTTCGATCAACCTGTTCGTCGGATTGCTGAACCTCGTGCCCTGTCTGCCCTTCGACGGCGGCCATGTGGCGGCGGGGATCTACGAGGCGATCCGTCGTGGGATCGCGAAGCTCAGGGGCAAGCCCGATCCCGGACCTGCCGACACAGCGAAGCTGATACCCGTGGCGTACGTCATGTTCGGTTTGCTGACCATCATCGGCGTGATTCTCATCGTCGCGGACATCGTCAGTCCTGTCTCCATTTTTTAGTCACCCCACGAAGTGGAAGACTCATAGGAACCAAGAAAGGACCACTATGAATATCGATCTTGGAATGCCAACACCAGCGCCTGCCGTACTGGCCGGGCGTCGTCCCACGCGCAAGGTGAAAGTGGGGTCGACGTGGATAGGCGGTGACGCGCCCATCACCGTACAGACGATGACCACCACGCCCACCCATGACGTGGACGCCACCTTGCAGCAGATCGCCGAGGTCGCTGCAGCTGGGTGTGACATTGTCCGTGTCGCTTGCCCGCGGCAGGAGGACGCCGACGCGCTGTCTGTCATCGCGTCTCGCTCTCCCATCCCGGTCATCGCAGACATCCACTTCCAGCCGAGGTACGTCTTCGCCGCCATTGAGGCGGGCTGCGCGGCGGTACGTGTCAATCCCGGAAACATCAAGACCTTCGACGACCAGATCGCCTCGATCGCTGCCGCCGCGAGGGACCATGGGACCGCGATCCGGATCGGGATCAACGCGGGTTCCCTCGACGACCGCTTGATGGCCAAGTACGGGAGCGCGACCCCCGAGGCCCTGGTCGAATCGGCGTTGAATGAGGCACGGCTGTTCGAGGAGGTCGGGTTCTACGACTTCGGGATCTCGGTGAAACACCATGACGTGGTCACCACGGTCCAGGCGTACCGCCTGTTGTCGGAAAAGTGTGATTACCCGTTGCATCTCGGGGTCACGGAAGCCGGGCCGACCATGCAGGGCACGATCAAGTCCTCGGCGGCGTTCGCCATCTTGCTCTCCGAGGGGATAGGCGACACGATTCGTGTGTCCTTGTCTGCCCCTCCCGTCGAGGAGGTCAAGGTGGGCACCAAGCTGCTGGAGAGTCTGCACCTGAGGCCCCGTACTTTGGAGATCATCTCCTGCCCGACCTGCGGACGCTGCCAGGTGGACGTCTTCTCCCTGGCCGACCAGGTCACCGAGGGACTGAAAGACCTCACCCAACCTCTTCGCGTGGCCGTCATGGGCTGCATCGTCAACGGCCCCGGTGAAGCCCGTGAAGCAGACCTCGGAGTGGCCGCCGGCAACGGCAAAGGCCAGATCTTCGTCCACGGCGACGTGATCGAGACCGTGCCGGAATCAGAGATCGTCCCCACCCTCCTCGCCCACGCCGACCGTATCGCCGCCTACATGGCCAAGGAAGACGAAGATTAAGGCTCAACCGTCAATTTGTAGACGATTCATCCGTCAGTTTGCAGAGAATCTAACCGTCAGTTTGTAGACGATTCGTCGGATGGCTTGTGAATTGTGGGTACGGATGTGTGCCATGGCGGTTTTCCTCTAAACTCATGGGTGAAAGGAATCCGATGGGTGACATCCGTGTGATCACCAGGCGGGACACGCCCGAGGTGATTCGTCTGCTCAACCTGCGGCCAATCGACAATATCGTCGTCTTGTCGAGGGTCCGCAAACTCGGTGTGGAGAAGGCCGGATTGGGCAATGACCTCGTCGGATATTGGGAGAATGGGACACTTGTTTCTTTCATCTCCAATGGGTACACGCTGCACCCGGTCAATGCCACTGACGCCGCCCTGGATGGGTTCACCGGGCTGTTGGACCACCGCCGGTGCGGGTCGATCATCGGTGTGCGCGATGAGACGATGGGGCTGTGGAGAAGGTTGTGCGACAACAGTTATGCCCAGTGGGCCTCTCCACGCGAGGTGAGGGATCATCAGAAGGTCCTGGCCATCTCCTGCGATCCCGTGGTCGCGCCTGACAGAAACGTCCAGATCGTCCCCACGCGGTACCTGGATTCCTACCTCAGGGCGGCCACGGCGATGTACACCGAGGAAGTCGGCGTCGCACCCCTCGACGTCCAAGGTTCGTACCGCGATCACGTGGCCTCCATGATGATGAGAGGGTACACGATGGGCGTGGTCCAGTCCGGGCGGGTCATTTTCAAAGCCGACATCGTGGCTGACGCGGACCAGATCTGCCAAGTGGGTGGCGTCTGGCTCGACCCCGGGCTGCGCGGCAGGGGATTCTCCGAGACCCTGGTGGCCGGTGTGGTGAGACGCTGCCGTGAGCGCTTCTCGACTGTCACGTTGTACGTCAACTCGTACAACCATCCCGCCCTGCGCTGCTACGCGGCCATCGGTTTCGTCCAGGTGGGCGAGTGCGCGACCATCTACTACTGATGTGATTCCGGCGGCCAAAACCGTTTATCCAGTCACGATAGACTAGCCTCATCACACCACACAAGGAGATGCACGTGCCGTACGCCACAATGTCGCAGTTGTTCGTCAGAACGTTAAGGGAAGACCCGGCCGACGCCGAGGTTCCCAGCCACAAATGGCTCGTGAGAGCGGGGTACATCCGCCGCGCCGCGCCGGGGATCTACACGTGGCTCCCGCTCGGACTGAAGGTCCTGGCCAAAGTCGAGGCCATCATCCGCGAGGAGATCGAGGCGATCGGCGGCCAGGAGGTCCACTTCCCGGCCCTGCTGCCGAGGGAACCCTACGAGCAGACCAACCGCTGGACGGAGTACGGCCCGAACCTGTTCCGCCTGAAGGACCGCAAGGGTGCTGACATGTTGTTGGGGCCGACGCACGAGGAGATGTTCACCCTGCTCGTGAAGGACCTCTATTCGTCGTACAAGGACCTTCCGCTGATCCTCTACCAGATCCAACACAAGTACCGCGATGAGGCCCGCCCCCGGGCTGGCATCCTTCGCGGGCGTGAGTTCATCATGAAGGATTCCTACAGTTTCGACGTCGACGACGCCGGGCTCCAGGAGGCGTACGACAAGCACCGTGTCGCCTACCAGCGGATCATGGAACGGCTGGGGCTGGAGTACGTCATTGTCAAAGCCATGTCGGGGGCGATGGGCGGCTCCCGTTCCGAGGAGTTCCTGGCCCTGTCCGAGTATGGCGAGGACACTTTCGTACGCTCTCCAGGCGGCTATGCCGCCAATGTGGAAGCCGTGACCATCGCGCCTGGCCAGATCCAGGATTACTCCGACGCGCCCCAACCACAGACAATCCACACACCGGGGGCGGGGACCATCGACACCCTGGTGGAAGCCGCGAACGACACTGTTCCGCGTACGGATCGGGACTGGAAGGGCGCCGACACACTGAAGAATGTCGTCTTCATGAGGGTGACCCCCAAGGAGGAGAAAGTCCCGTTGATCATTGGCTTGCCGGGGGACAGGGAAGTGGACCTGAGGAGACTGGAAGCCGCGCTCAGCCCTGACACTGTGGAGCCGTTCACCGATGAGGATTTCGCCTCGTGCCCGATGCTGGTGAAGGGCTACATCGGGCCGGTGAGTTTTTCCGGTGAGCCGACCGCGCTCCTCGGCAAAGAGAACTTGTCGAAGATCATGTACCTCACGGACCCGAGGGTGGTCGAGGGCACCAGTTGGGTCACGGGCGCCAACATCGCCGACACCCACGTCGTCCATCTCGTCATGGGGCGCGACTTCACCTCCGACGGGGTGATCGACGTGGCCGAGATCCGCGAGGGAGACCCGTCCCCCGACGGTTCCGGGCCGCTGAGCCTGGCGCGCGGGGTCGAGATGGGCCACATCTTCCAGTTGGGAAGGAAGTACGCCGAGGCTTTGGGGCTGAGGGTCCTGGACGCGAACGGCAAACTCGTCACCGTGACGATGGGCTCCTACGGGATCGGGGTGACCCGGGCGGTCGCCATGGTCGCCGAGGCGACCTGCGACGAGAAGGGATTGGCCTGGCCGCGCAATCTCGCCCCGTACGACGTTGTGATCGTGGTTGCCGGCAAAGACCCCGAAATGATGGAGGTCGCCCGTAAACTCGCCGCCGATCTGGAAGTCGAGGGCGTCGACGTGGTGCTGGACGACCGCAACGTTTCACCGGGTGTGAAGTTCGCCGACTCCGAGTTGATCGGATTCCCCACCTGTGTCGTCATCGGCCGGGGCCTCAAAGAGGGTGTTGTCGAGGTACGCGACCGGGCCAAATCCACCAGCCGTACCGTCCCCGTCGAGGAAGCCCTCGCCGAGATCATCACCGAGGTACAGTCCTGAGCCATGGGGAGCCACGGGTGGGGAGCCACGGGGACGGTTCTTCTGTCGCAGGTTGTCAGCATCGATTTTTCCGAGAATCTAGCAAGAGTGAAGAGATCCTGCCTTTGGCAGGATGATACAGGGGACGCGGGATGACAGTCCTGGTAGCAAAACTCCCTGGGAGTTTTGCAATGAAATGACGCAAACTCCCAGGGAGTTTTGCAAATCTTTGTCCCGAACCAGGTACATTGCAAGTATCCTCGGGGATGTGAGGAGGGGTCATTCCGAATCGGGCCAGCCCGGCCAAGCGGCGGTGCCCAGACCGTAGTCCATGGCGAAGGTGGCATTGCTCATGACATACGGGGTGGCTGTCGCCGGGGCGGAGGTGGACGCGGCCCAGACCACCGAAGCTTCGGTGAGGGCTTTCTGGGTGGAGGCCAGCATGGCGAAGGCTGCATCGTGGCCACGGCCGTCGGGCAGTTCATAGATGCCGTGAGGGGTGGGGGTCGCCTGCGCTGTCACGGCCAGGTCTGTCAGGTCAGCCAGATTGGACTGGAGGGTGGACAGCAAAGCTTTGAAATAGGACTGGTCGGGGTCGGCGGGGTCGAGGAATCCCATGGATGAGCGGATGGCGAAGATCGCCTCGTCGTACCGCGAAATCAGCTCCGACAAGGCAGTGGGCTCATCCACGATGGTGACTGTCGCGTTTGAGTCCGGCTTCGGGGCAGGATCGTACGCCCCCGACAAGCCAAGTCGGACTTGTTCGAGACCCGCGGCGAGGCTCGCCCAGAAGGCCGTGGCCAGCCCGGTGGATGAATTCGCTTGTGAAAGGGCACTGTCACGAGCGGTTGTGAGCGCGTCGTCTGCGGCTGTTTTCCCATCATCGACGCTGGCGAACGAGCCGGGGTCGCCAATGTCGGCTCCCTTGGCTTGGATGCGATTGAGAGGATCGGGTCCGACCAGGACGATCCATTGCGAGGCCAGGGTTTCAGTCATCAAACCCCATTGCTGGTTGCTAGGATCGAGGGCCGCCATCCCTGCCACAGCCTCCCATGCGGTGTGGACGTCATCACCAGCCTGGGAGAAGTCGCCCATGGAGGACGGCTCGGCTGGTACCGCGCCCTCGATGCGCGGATCAGAGAAGGCGCACCCGGACAACACGGACACAGCCAGAAGGGCCGCAACTGAGATTTTCACCAGTTTTCGCATAGTTTGATCGTACTCGAAGCTGGCGCGGCACGCAGGTGATGCGAATAACACCTTATAGCGGGTATCTGAGATAATGGTGATCTGTGCTGAAAACAAATGAACCGGACAATCGTAAAGGAGACCGACGATGGCATCGTTGAAAGACGTGGTTGAGTCGGCGCTGGCACGCCAGGGCATCGACTGTGAGGAGATCAGTCAGACCAGGGCTGGGTCGCGTACCGTGCTCGGTGTCACCATCGACGGGGATGGGGCCGAGGGCCATGGACTGACCCTGGACGATGTGGCTGAGGCGTCCCGCGAGATATCGCGCGCCCTGGATGACAGCAACGTGATGGGAGATCGGCCCTATGTCTTGGAGGTCGGTACTCGCGGGGTGGACAAACCATTGACCAAACCCGCCCACTGGCGTCGTAACATTGGTCATTTGGTGAAGATCCAACAGCACGACCAGGCCCCCGTCATGGGCAGGATCCAATCGGTGGGCGAGACCGGGGTTCACCTGTCGGACGGCGAAACCATCGATTTCGGTCAGGTGGTCAAAGCCGTCGTCCAAGTCGAAATGAATCGTGACGAAGAGAAAGAAGGATAGCCATGGATATTGATTTGAGCGCATTGAGGCAGTTGGAGCAGGAGCGTGGGATCAAAGTCGATGTCATGGTCCCCGCTCTTGAGGAAGCATTGCTGCATGCGTACGAAAAGGTCCCCGGACATGTGCCGGGCGCGCGCGTGAGCGTGGACAGACGTACGGGCAAGGTGGTCGTCTGGGTTCCCGAATTGGACGAGGACGGCGAGCAGATCGGTGAGGTGGACGGCACCCCGCACGATTTCGGACGTGTCGCGGCTGCGACGGCCCGGCAGATCATCATGAACCGGATCCGCGAGGTCGAGGACGAGCAGAGGTACGGCCATTTCCTCGCCAAGGAGGGCGATATCGTCCTGGGCACCATCCAGCAGGACAAGGATTCACGCACGGTACGTGTGGATCTCGGTTCGGTCGAGGCGATCATGCCCCAGGCCGAACAGGTGCCCGGCGAGGAGTACGTCCACGGGATGAGGCTTCGGGTGTACGTGGTGGCGGTGCGCAAAGAGCTGCGCGGACCCCAGATCGTGGTGTCGCGCACCCATCCGGGCTTGGTGGAGAAGTTGTTCCGCCAGGAGGTGCCCGAGATCGCCGAGGGGATCGTGGAGATCCGCGAGATAGCCCGCGAGGCCGGGCATCGCACGAAGATCGCCGTACGGTCGAAGTCCCCGGAGGTCTCAGCGAAAGGCGCTCTCATCGGGCCGATGGGTTCAAGGGTACGGGCTGTGATGAACGAGTTGAACGGTGAGAAGATCGACATCATCGACTGGTCGGAGGATCCGGCTGAGTTCGTCGCCCAGGCCTTGTCGCCGGCTCGCGTCTCGAAAGTGAACATCGTGGATCTGGCGGCCCGCAAGGCATGCGTCATCGTACCCGACTACCAGTTGAGCCTGGCGATCGGCCGCGATGGGCAGAACGCCCGCCTGGCTGCGAAACTCACCGGGTGGAGGATCGACATCCGTCCCGACACGGCCGAGTCCGAGTGAGCGAGCCGGTCCGTACCTGTGTGGGGTGCCGGGAGCGCGCCCCCCAGTCTGAGTTGGTCCGGCTGGTTTGGGACGGCGCGTCTGTGTTCGTCAGCCGTACGGCTCCCGGCCGGGGTGCCTGGGTCCATCCGTGTCAGAAGTGCACGGGCAAACTCGCCCGCAAAGGTGTCTTGTCCCGGGCTTTCCACACCACGGTACCGGTCGACGCCATTGGTGGTGAACTTCTATAGTCGCTCGCCGTCGAGAGTCGCCCCATGTACATTTGGATGAGCGTTGACTGTACATGCGACGACACTCGGCAATGTCTCACTATGCACATTGTCGTAATGCATACTGTTGTCACATGGTGAGGCCTACCAAGGTCGGTTCAGGCTCCAATGTGATGCCGTAAGTGGCGCGCACCCCGTCGCGGATCGTACGGGCCAGAGTCAGCACGTCGGACGCGGTCGCCCCTCCTCGGTTGGTGAGAGCCAGGACATGTTTGGTGGACAAGGCGGCTGGTCCGGTGCCGTACCCCTTGTGGAAACCGGCATGGTCGATGAGCCAGGCTGCGGAGGTTTTGATCGTGCCGTCGGGCTGGGGAAAACGCGGGGCTTCCGGGGGCAGAAAGCCGGCAACGTCGGGGGAGATGATGGGGTTGGTGAAGAAACTCCCGGCGCTCCATGTGTCGTGATCGGATTCGTCGAGGACCATGCCCTTGCCTCGGCGCAGGTCAAGGACCGCGCGGCGGGCATCCGCGAGCGGAACCCTGGCTCCGATCTCAACACCCAACTGGTGAGCGAGTTCGGCGTACGCGACAGGTGTGGACGACGAGCCGAGATCCAGGTGCAAATAGACGGTGAGAACGACATACCGATCGTGTTCTTCCTTGAAAACACTGGTTCTATAACCGAAGTGACACTCATCGTGGGTGAAGAACGTCATGGATCCTGTGCGACGGTCGAACACCTGGACCTTGGTGATCGCTGAGGCGACCTCGGCCCCGTACGCCCCGATGTTCTGTACGGGTGCGGCGCCGACCAGACCTGGGATTCCGGAGAGCATCTCCACTCCGTGCCACCCCATGTCGACTGTGAGCCCGACCAGTGAGTCCCATGGTTCTCCGGCTGCGACTTTGAGAGTCACTCCAAGAGGCGACTCGTGCGTCGCGACCCCTTGGGTGGCGACGACCACCGCCGTACCCCGGAATCCCTCGTCCGCGACGAGCATGTTGGACCCCCCCGAGACGATGAGTACCGGCGTGGACTCGGCGTCGGCCTGTCGTACCGCGTCGATGAGTTCTTCCTCGGTACGGGCCACGACCAGCGTGTCAGCAGGTCCACCGATCCTCAACGTCGTGTGCTCGGCCAGGGTCCGCGAGTAAGGAATAACATCAGCCATGTCTCTAGCTTATCTGGTGGACACTCAGCGTTTTCTCCGCTTCACTTCAGCGTTTCTTTCTCTGACGAAGAAAACGCTAAACTCATGGCATGGCAGATTTGGTCCATCGGAATGCCACTGACCTCGCTCGAGAAGCACTTGAGCACTTTCCAGTCGTCGTCTTGCAGGGAGTACGTCGCTCGGGAAAATCGACGTTGGCTGGCAAGCTCGCATCCACAGTGCCGCATGAAGTGGTGTCCCTAGACGATGATGAGACAAGGGCTGGCGCACTTGAGGATCCCCGGACTCTCTTGGAGCCAGCCCGTACCGGGCGACTGATGGTGATCGACGAGATCCAGCGAGTACCCGATTTGATATTGTCCGTGAAGGCGGAGGTGGACCGTCTCAAGGAACCTGGGCGGTTCATTCTGACGGGATCCTCCGATTTCCTTGCTCTGCCGACGATTCCTGACTCACTCGCCGGGAGGGCCGCGACCATTCGTTTGCGACCTTTCAGCCAAGGGGAGATCCAAGGGTACAAAGAGGACTTTGTTTCGCATGTCTGTGAAGAGCTCGATCGGGTGCCCAACTTGACCACTGGGTGGACGAGACAGATGTATGCTGACGTGTCATGGCGCGGCGGATATCCTGAACCACTGGAACTCGATGAGCCCTGGCGATCCATGTGGCTCGATTCGTACCTCGAGCGGATGACCTCCCGAGACGCCCAATCGGTGTCAGAGAGGGTGTCCAGTCCAAGGTTGCGTACTGTCCTTCGGCTCTTGGCTGCCAACCAAGCCGGAGAACTCGTCAAAGCTCATCTGAGCCGAGACGCGGGCATCTCCGATAGTTCGGTCACGACCTGTCTCGATACGTTAACAACGCTTTTTCTTATGGACTCCATACCACCATGGACGGCGAATCTCGCTAAACGGGAAGTGGGCAGGGCAAAAACAGTGGTGTCCGATCCTGGATTGGCGCTGCATCTGACCCGCGTGACACGGTCTCAACTCGTGTCGGATCAGGGCGGCACCTGGATGGGCCACACGTTGGAGGGACTTGTGGTCACCGAACTGTTGAAGCAACGTACATGGTCGGCCACCCGGTGGGATCTGTCCCATTTCCGGGATCGCAACGGGCTGGAGGTGGACGCCGTCGTGGAACTTGAGGACGGGAGGGTGATTCTGATCGAGGTCAAATCATCGGCCACATATCGCACTGAATATTTCGAACCAATGAAGAAACTTGCTGAGGGGCTCGGTGATCGACTGGTCGCCGGGATAGTTATGGGCACCTCTGACCATGGATGGCGGTACAGCGAGAAGATGGTCGGGCTTCCCATTTCGGCGTTGTGGCAAGAATGGTGAGCAGATTTCGATGAGTACGGACATCAACCTCCAAGTGGATGGGGATCTGCCCATCGCGGCGCACGCGGATGAGATCGCGGGACTGATCCGTGCTCATCAGGTCGTGGTCGTCGCGGGGGAGACCGGGTCGGGGAAGACGACGCAACTGCCCAAAATCTGCTTGTCGTTGGGGAGGAAGCACATCGGGCACACCCAACCGCGCCGGATCGCCGCCCGCAGCGTGGCGGCGAGGATCGCCGACGAGATCGGAAGCCCGCTTGGTGACATTGTCGGTTATCAGGTACGGTTCACCGCCACGACGTCGCAGGCCACCCGGCTCAAGGTCATGACCGACGGGATCCTTCTGGCGGAGATCTCCCACGACCGGATGCTTCGACAGTACGACACGATCATCATCGACGAGGCCCATGAACGCAGTTTGAACATTGACTTCTTACTCGGCTATCTCAAACAACTCTTGCCCAAAAGGCGGGATTTGAAGGTGATCATCACCTCGGCGACCATCGACACCGCACGGTTCTCCGCCCATTTCGGCGACGCTCCCATCGTGGAGGTGAGCGGGCGGACGTACCCGGTGGACATCAAATACGTTCCCACAAGCGACGACGATCCGATCCAGGCGATGGTGGGAGCGATCGCATCCTTGCCAAGGCAAGGGGACATTCTTGTTTTTTGTACGGGGGAGCGCGAGATCAGGGACGCCGCCAAGGCGATTTCGGGGGCGAGGCGCGACGCCGAGGTGTTGCCCCTGTTCGCAAGGCTCACCATGGAGGAGCAATCACGGGTCTTCGCGCCCCACCCCGGGCAGAGGATCATCCTGGCGACGAATGTGGCGGAAACCTCGCTGACGGTGCCGGGGATCCGGTACGTCGTGGACCCCGGTTTCGCGCGGATCTCGCGATATTCGTCCCGTACCAAGGTGCAACGACTCCCTATCGAGAAAATCTCCCAGGCCAGCGCGAACCAGAGGGCCGGGCGGTGTGGTCGTGTGGCGCCGGGGATCTGCGTACGGTTGTACTCCGAGGAGGACTTCCTGGCCCGACCGATGTACACCGAGCCGGAAATACTTCGGACCAATCTGGCGTCAGTGATACTGGCCATGGCCAATGCCCGTTTAGGGAACATTGAGGATTTTCCCTTTGTGGAGGCGCCCGACCGGAGCCACATCACAGACGGGATGCGCCTGCTCACCGAACTCGGGGCGATCACGGGCGAGGGCCGCGAACCACGGCTGACAGGTGTCGGGCGGAAGTTGGCGAACCTTCCCATCGACCCCCGGCTTGGCAGGATGCTCATCGAGGGATCCAAGCAGGGGTGCTTGAAAGAAGTGCTGGTGATTGTCGCGGGCCTGAGCATCCAGGACGTCCGGGAACGTCCCCAGGACCACCGGGAGGAAGCGGACAGGTTGCATGCCCGTTTCGGGGATCCTGACTTCGTCAGGATGACGAACGGGACGAGCGGGACGAACGGGTCGAGCGGGTCGGACAGAGCGACCGGTGTGCGGGGCACGAATCGGGGTCCTGAAGGGGTTCAGACCCCGATTCGCGCCCCGCACACTGATCCCGGCGGGGATTTCGCCG
>JGI24699J35502_11133914_pt1 | contig 19129 bp, 17 predicted proteins | sample TergutMp193P4_FD_35502 | JGI IMG/M metagenome (IMG submission 35502) | reverse complement strand
CGATTTCCAAATTACCTGCATCAATCCGAAATGAAGCAAGCCAGATGATGACGATAGATAATCCATTCATCGAAATAATCATGATGGGATCCAGTACAGCCATCAAACGCCCTACCCGCGTGGCAGTCATTGCCAAATCGCGGTTAGCTTCCTTAAACCGACGTTTTTCATAGCCTACCCGACTAAAAGCCCGAATAATACGTATTCCCACCAAATTTTCACGCAATATGAGATTGATTTTGTCTATTTTTTTCTGAATAGAACGGAATAAAGGCATGGCTTTTTTGCTTACAAACAAAATGACTACAATCACCACAGGTAAGATAGACAACAGAATGATCGAGAGTTCTTTATCTTTATTAACAGCCATGAATACAGCGCCGATACACATTAACGGAGAACGCAGCAACATTCTAAGCATCATAAACGTTGTATTTTGAATCTGCGTAATATCGTTTGTTGTACGGGTAATCAAAGAAGATGTACCAATACGGTCATATTCAGAAAGTGAAAAATAAATTGTACGGGAAAATAAAGCATTTCTGATATTTTTCCCGATACCTAAAGCCGTACGGGAAGCAAGAAATCCGGCGGAAATTGCACAAATGATTCCTCCAAAGGCTATGACCAACATAATTCCCCCCATCTGTAGAATAAACGGGATATTGTGCTTCGTGATCCCCTCATTGACAATCCGCGCCATGTAATTCGGCAACGACAAATCGGCAATCACCTGTATGAAGGTAAGGGCTATAGTAATGAATATAAGTGCTATATAGGGTTTAAAAAATTTTCGAATCATCTAAAAAAAATTTCCTGCAAATATAATGAATTTTTCTATTTTATTTTTTTACCTTTGTACTCGAAATAAATTATTTTTCTAAAAAATTATGATTATGAAACGTATTAGTTTATTATTGACAGGCTTGATTTTATTTTACGGCTGGGTAGCAGCGCAAAATGATAAAGTAAGTTTTAATGAAATGGAACACGATTTTGGAGTTATCGGAGATAAAGACGGATATGCTACTTTCGATTTTGTTCTGACCAATAATTCGAATACTGCGCTTATGCTAACTAATGTACAGGCTTCTTGCGGATGCACTACTCCTACTTGGACAAGAGAACCGATTGAACCGGGAAAAACGGGAACAATTTCCGTTTCATATAATCCGCTAAGACAAAGCGGTTCGTTTTCCAAAAGTATATCGGTTTATACAAACATAACTACCCCGATTTATTTAAAAATCAGAGGAGAAGTCGTCAAAAGTGAATCTATTATAAGGAAATTACCTCCAGAAAAGGAATATCCGGTTGCAGTTGGTAATTATCTTTTGAAAACTAAAGAACTATCATTTAATCAAGTTAATTTTAATGAAAAGAAAACCATTACGTTGGAAGTGTTTAATAATTCCGATAAACCAATTACACAAAAGACGCTGAAATTACCTAATTACATGACAGTCGTATTTAATCCTGCTATTATTCCGGCTAAAACAGCGGCTACCATTGATGTAAATATGGACGTGCAGGATTATAATTTTTACGGTGATTTATCAGGTGAAATAACACTTTTGATTAACGAAATTCCTCTTTCTTTTCCTTATTCTGCAACAGTTTCGGAAGATTTTTCCAAATGGACGGCTGTGAAAAGAGCCAATGCGGGAAAGATTAATGTAAGCGCTTCTGAAATCAATTTCGGAAATCTTACTTCAGGAAACAGTAGAATATTTAAAATTTCCAATTCCGGAAAATCGGCATTGAATATACGTACAATTAAAACTTCCGATCCGTCAATTACCGTATCGAAAACTAATTTCGTAGTCAATCCGGGGGAAATAGCCGAAGTAAAAGTTAATGTCGATAATAAAAAAGTTAAATCGGATATGTCATCGACATTGACGATTATGACGGACGATCCCTCGATGCCAATTTACAAGATAACCGTAAAAGCTAATAAAAAATAGAGTGGAACATCCGGAAAATGACCCTAAATATAAGGGATTGAATGTGAATAAAGGTATTTCTCGACCTCCGGTTGTTAATCCCTATTTAAAATTGAAAGCGAAAAAAAAACGACGGGATTATTCTGCAGCTGAATACACCGAACAAATCCTGAAAGGAAACATCACCGTTTTAAGTCAGGCAGTCACGCTTTTGGAGAGTCAGAAAAATGAACATCAATCCGTTGCGCAGGATATTATCGAAAAATGCTTGCCTTATTCCGGAAAATCGGTAAGGATAGGAATTACAGGTGTACCGGGAGCCGGTAAAAGCACTTCCATTGATGCGTTTGGTATGTACCTGATTCGCCAGCATAAGCGAAAGTTGGCTGTTTTGGCTATCGATCCGAGTAGCGAACGCTCAAAAGGAAGTATATTGGGCGATAAAACCCTTATGGAAGAACTTTCACGAAATCCTGACGCTTTCATACGACCTTCTCCTACCGCAGGTTCTTTGGGTGGCGTAGCCCGTAAAACGCGGGAAACTATCATTTTATGTGAAGCAGCCGGCTTCGATACCGTTTTTGTAGAAACTGTCGGAGTAGGACAGTCGGAAACCGCAGTTCATTCTATGGTCGATTTTTTTCTACTGATTCAAATATCAGGAGCGGGCGATGAATTACAAGGAATTAAACGCGGGATTATGGAAATGGCCGATGGAATTGCCGTAAATAAAGCTGATGGAAACAATATTACAAAAGCAAAATTAGCTGCTGCTCAATATCGAAATGCTTTGCAGCTTTTCCCAAAACCGGAATCAGGCTGGACTCCAAAAGTTTTAACTTATTCCGGATACTACCAAACAGGAATTGCAGAAATATGGGATATGATTGACGATTATATTGCATTTACTAAAGCCAATGGCTATTTCGATTTTAGAAGAAATTCGCAAGCTAAATACTGGATGTATGAGAGCATCAACGAACAGCTTAAAAATCATTTTTATCAATCGCCGAGAATTAAAAAAGAATTAGCAATCAAAGAAGTCCAAGTCCTTAATTCTGAAGTGAGTTCTTTCAAAGCAGCTGCTCAAATGCTTGAAATATATTTTAAAAAATAAATATAGAGTGATTAAAGCTGAATTCCAATTGCTGGTTTGAGAGTTTTGAGAGAGAGATGAGAATATATTCTTTCTATAATATCCACCACTTTATAACCTTCATTTGCGTTGGTTGTGATTTCTGATTCTTTGTTATTCAACACTTTCACTACATTATCGATTACTAAGTGATGGTTTTGCGCAGAACCTTTGTAAGTTCCATAATCATTTCCCGGATTGGTTGGCGGTAAGACCGGCAAGGTATAATCTTTGACGTGGCAATACGTGACTTCGTTCATGTATTGTCCGCCGATTTTAATAGTTCCGTTTTCCGCAAGAATTGTTACCGAACTTTCAAAATTCGTATCATAAACGGATGTTGAATAATTGAAAATACCGCATCCGCCGTTAACGAAGTCAAACATAACCATTCCGGAATCTTCAAAATCCGTTAAAATCTGATGATTAAAATCCATGAAACGGGCGCTGATATTTTGAATATCGCCGAATAACCAATACATTAAATCGACGAAATGCGAAAATTGAGTAAACAAAGTTCCTCCATCAAGCGTTTTATCTCCGTGCCAAGAATCGGATTGATAGTAGCGGGCATCACGATTCCAGAAACAGTTAATTTGTACCCAAAACAATTTTCCCAACCGTCCAGAGTCAACCATCTCCTTAATCCAAACGGAGGGTGGAGAATAGCGGTTTTGCATCACGCAAAAAACTTTTTTGTCAAATTTTTTCGATGTAGAAAGAATTTTTCCTGCATCTTCCGTATTTAACGCCATTGGTTTTTCAATGACTACATGATGACCCGCTTCCATTCCCCTTATAGCCATTATCGCATGTAAACCGTTCGGAACGCATATATTCAAAACATCAAAAGGTATGTCGGATGATAGCAGAGATTCGAAATCGGAAAAATAAGGAGTGACCGGGAAGCGGTGACAGGGAAGCGGTGACCGGGAACCTGTTGCCGGGACCCTGTTGCCTGTTGCCAAGTTGAGACCTAAACAGTCGGGAGGCAGGATGTCGCAAATAGCTGTCAGTTCTGCTTCCGGATTTCGTTGAATCATTTCAATATGACGTTTCCCAATATGTCCGCAACCCACTACCGCAAACTTCACTCTCCGTGTACCGTGTACCGTGTACCGTGTACCCAAATCATCTGTTTCCATACATCTGGCGATAGTATTTCCGATAATTCCCTGAAGTCACTTTTTCTACCCAATCCTGATTTTCAAGATACCATCGGATTGTTTTTACAATTCCTTCTTCAAACTTGGTTTCGGGATACCATCCCAATTCATTGGTAATCTTTGTAGGATCAATAGCATAACGCTGATCGTGTCCCAAACGGTCTTTGACGAAAGTAATCAGATAATCATCGTTTATCCAGTTTAGATCGTCCTGTTGAGGCTCGTTGCTCCCTTTTAATGCATTCTTATAAACGGGATTTTCTTCCATCAGCCGTTTAACAGTCGTAATAATTATTTTGACAATATCTATATTCTTCATTTCATTATGCCCTCCGACATTGTAAACTTCGCCGGTACGCCCGTGAAGCAACACACTGTCGATTGCTTTGCAATGATCTTCTACGTAAAGCCAATCGCGCACATTGGAGCCGTCGCCATACACCGGAAGTTTTTTCTTTTCGAGAATATTTTTAATAATCAATGGAATCAATTTTTCAGGAAAATGATAAGGTCCGTAATTATTGGAACAACGAGTGATATTAATCGGCATTTTATATGTTTCGGCATAAGCCATGACAATCATATCGGCAGCAGCTTTAGAGGCCGAGTACGGACTGCGCGGATCCAACGGCGTCGTTTCTGTGAAATAGCCGGTTTCTCCCAGACTTCCGTAAACCTCGTCTGTTGAAACCTGAAGGAATTTTACTCCTTTCCGGTACGTCGGATAACCGGATTCATCTTTTCCTGTTGTCCACGATTTTTTGGCGGCATCTAATAAATTTTGAGTTCCTAAAATATTCGTTTTCAGAAACAATTGCGGATTTTCGATGCTTCGATCGACATGACTTTCGGCGGCGAAATTAACCACAAAATCAATCGGATAGTTTTCAAAAATATTATTAACTACTTTCGGACTACTAATATTTCCCTTAATAAATGTAGCCCGTTTATCAGCTAAATCATCTTTGATTGTCCCCAGATTTCCTGCGTAAGTCAGGTTATCCAATATCACCAATCGGATGTCCCGATGTTTCTTCAATATGTATTTTACAAAATTTGCTCCGATAAATCCGGCGCCGCCGGTCACTAAATATGTATTCATTTCTTAATTATTTTGATGCTTTTAATAAATAAAACGCACAAGTTGTGAAAAAATTACGAATGTAAGGAATTGAAGCAATAAAAGTAGCTTGTTTTCTTTCTTTTATTTTGAATTTGTACTTGTAAATCGGATTAATAAAATATAAATCTTTGTTTATAATTTTATAGTTAGTCTTTTTTGCCAATCTTTCTAATTGTTCGATGGAAATTCCGGTTTCTTGAAGTTCGCAAAGATGTTCCGGATTTTCTTTAAATGCTTTCAAAATGCTTCTATACACTGGTGTCGGTAATAAATGAAAATAAGGCAAATGAGATAAGAATTTACTTCGACAAATCTGTTGATGTCCTCCGAACGGCATTTGCCAAGGCGGAAATCCAAGAAAAATCACCCCTGAAGATGTTAAAAGCGATTGCATTTTTCTGAATAATTTTTCATGATTATGTATATGTTCAATGACATCTTTTAAAATAATAATATCAAATTTGGCTTGATATTCTGTTTCAAAATCAACCGAATAAATATCATTGTCTATAAGCGTCAGTTGCTTCGATTCAATATAATCGAATAATTTTTCACGCGCATATTCTAACGATTCAGTATCCAAATCTACGCCGAATCCTTTATGTCCTCGTTCCAAAAAAGCGCTTAATACTCCCGCTGTACCACAACCTATTTCTAATATTTTTGCATCATTATCGAAAGGATATACTTTTTCAATAAAAGGAATAATGTTTTCTTCACAAACCATTTTCTGCATTAGAAAATAATTGTCGAGGTCGGAATGAAATTCATACATTTATTATTTTTAGTTTTAAGTTTTTAGTTTTTAACTTTTAGTTTACTAAGGAAAGAATATATTGCCCATATTCGGTTTTATTTAGTTCTTCTCCTAATTTTCTTAATTGCCGGTTGTCAATCCAACCTTTTCGCCACGCAATTTCTTCGATGCAGGAAACATAAAATCCCTGTCGTTTTTGTATAGTTGCCACGAAATTGGAAGCGTCTAAAAGGCTGTCGCAATTACCTGTATCCAACCATGCAAAGCCACGGCTGAAAATTTGTATTTTTAACCGGTTTTCTTCCAGATAAGTCCGGTTGAGGTCTGTGATTTCATATTCGCCCCGCGCCGAAGGCTTCAAAACTTTAGCACGTGAAACTACCGAATTGTCATAAAAATACAAACCGGGAACAGCGTAATTGGATTTTGGATATTCAGGCTTTTCTTCAATGGAAATCACATTTCCTGCATCATCGAAATCTACGACTCCGTAAGCTCTTGGATCTTTTACACAATAACCGAAGATGCGTGCGCCGCCGGATTCAAGCGATTTTGCTTGCCTGAGCATTTCACTGAAACCTTGTCCGTAAAAAATGTTATCTCCCAATATCAAACAAACGCTATCATTACCAATAAATCTCTCACCTAAAACAAAAGCCTGCGCCAAACCGTTGGGCTTATGTTGAATAATATATTCAAACTTCATTCCAAGATTTTCTCCCGTGCCAAGTAACTGCTGAAACATTGGTAAATCGCGAGGCGTAGAAATAATCAAAACTTCATGGATTTCGGCAAGCATAAGCGTTGATAAAGGATAATAAATCATCGGTTTATCATATACCGGCATAATTTGTTTTGAAATAGATTTAGACAAGGGAAAAAGCCGTGTGGCGCTTCCTCCTGCTAAAATAATACCTTTCATAATTATATTTCTTTTAATAATTTTCCTTTCTGATCTTTTTCCGACAAACGAATTAACGATTGGTCAAGCGGCCATTGGATAGCTATATCGGCATCCATACAGTTTATAATTCCTTCATGTATTGGAGAATAAATATTATCTACCTTATAAGAAAAAATAGCCGTTTCACTCAACACCAAAAAACCGTGCGCGAATCCACGAGGAATAAAAAACTGCCGTTTATTTTCTTCCGATAATTCAACAGCGACATACTTTCCGAAAGTGGCGGACGTTTTGCGAATATCAACAGCAATATCCCAGACTTTTCCTTGAATCGCCCTAACTAATTTAGCTTGAGCAGTTTCTCCTTTCTGATAATGCAATCCTCTAAAAACGCCAAATGATGATTTTGATTCATTATCCTGAATAAAATCCACCTTACCGATTTTTTGTTCAAACTCCGCTTTTTTATAACTTTCCATAAAATAACCTCGATTATCTTTGATAATTAGAGGTTCAATGATCCATAAACCGTTTATTTCGGTTTTGATATATTCCATAAACTTACTCGTATTTGATATACAAAGGTAGCATCTTTTGTAATATATACCAAAAACAATTATTAATTATTAAAAAATTTCTATATCTTTGCCGTCAAAAAATATATTAAATTAAGGTATAATATGGCAAATATAACAAAAGAAAAGGCTTTGCTTTATCATTCTGAAGGCAAGCCAGGTAAAATAGAAGTAGTACCAACCAAACCACACAGTACGCAAGCTGATCTCTCGTTAGCTTATTCTCCCGGAGTAGCGGAGCCTTGCCTCGAAATCGAAAATAACCCTGAACATGCTTATGATTACACCGCTAAGGGTAATCTGGTTGCAGTCATATCTAATGGCACGGCTGTATTAGGTCTGGGCAATATAGGCGCGTTGGCAGGCAAACCGGTAATGGAAGGAAAAGGTCTTTTGTTCAAGATTTTTGCAGGCATCGATGTGTTTGATATTGAAGTCAACGAAAAAGATCCGGAAAAATTTATAGCTGCCGTTAAAGCCATTTCGCCAACTTTCGGCGGAATCAATCTGGAAGATATAAAAGCTCCTGAATGTTTTGAAATCGAACGACGTTTGAAAGCCGAATTAGATATTCCCGTGATGCACGACGACCAGCATGGAACAGCGATTATTTCTTCTGCGGGATTGTTGAATGCTTTGGAAATCACAGGCAAAAAAATTGATGAAGTAAAAATTGTTGTCAATGGCGCCGGAGCGTCGGCTTGTTCCTGCACGCGACTGTATATAGCTTTAGGAGCAAAAAAAGAAAACGTTGTGATGTGCGATAGCAAAGGCGTGATTTCAGTTCGCCGCAAGGATTTGAATGAAGAAAAACAGTTTTTCGCTACCGAGCGGAATGTTAATACATTAGAAGAAGCTATTGCGGGAGCCGACGTATTTCTTGGCTTATCTGTAGCCGATGTATTGACTGAAAAAATGGTACAAAGCATGAATTCCAATCCTATCGTTTTTGCTTTGGCTAATCCCAATCCGGAAATTTCTTATGAGAAAGCCCAAGCGTCCCGTCCTGATATTATCTTTGCAACAGGTCGTTCCGATTACCCGAATCAAATAAATAATGTATTGGGATTTCCATATATTTTCCGCGGGGCATTGGACGTCAGAGCGACTTCTATCAACGAGGAGATGAAATTAGCTGCTGTAAAAGCGATTGCAGCTTTAGCCAAAGAGCCTGTTCCAGATGTCGTAAATTCTGCTTATGGATTAAGCGTTTTATCGTTTGGAAAGGAATATTTGATTCCCAAACCGATGGATCCTCGTTTGCTGACTTGTGTGTCGACAGAAGTTGCCAAAGCGGCTATCGAATCGGGAGTAGCGCGGAAAACAATAACCAATTGGAAAGCCTATGAAGATCAATTACGCGATTTAATGGGATATGACAATAAATTACTTCGCGAATTTACGGATATGGCGAAAAGCAATCCCAAGCGGGTTGTTTTTGCTGAAGGAAGCCATGAAAATATGCTTAAAGCAGCTGCACAAGCCCGTGACGAAGGTATATGCTATCCGGTTTTATTGGGAAATGACGAACGAATCACCAAATTGGCGAATGAATTGCATATCGACTTGAATGGCATCGAAATTGTTAATTTACGGCACGATAAAGAAATGGATAGAAGAAAACGTTATGCTGAAATTCTAGCCGAAAAACGTGCACGGGAGGGAGCTACTTTCGACGAAGCTATGGATAAAATGTTCGAACGAAATTATTTCGGCATGATGATGGTTGAAACCGGCGATGCTGATGCATTCATTACAGGCGTATATACCAAATATTCCAATACAATTAAGGTAGCCAAAGAAGTTATTGGCATTCGCGAAGGCTACAAAACTTTTGCAGCTATGCATATTTTGATTGCGAAAAAAGGAACTTTCTTTTTGATGGATACCTTGATAAACCGCCATCCAACCACCAATATTTTGCATGACCTTGCCAAGTTGGCTGTGGAAGGGGTTCGTTTTTTTGCGAGGGAACCGGTGATAGCTATGTTATCCTATTCCAATTTCGGCGCAGATACGGAAGGAAGTCCTGCCAGCGTGCACGAAGTGGTGAGAGTGATGCAGGAAGAATTTCCCGATTTGGCTATTGACGGGGAAATGCAGGTAAATTTCGCTTTAGACAAAAAGTTGCGCGACTATAAATATCCTTTCACCCGCTTGAGTGGAAAAGATGTAAACACTTTGATATTCCCTAATTTGACTTCAGCTAATATTACTGAGAAATTATTGCAGGAAATGGGAGACGGGGAGATAATAGGTCCAATTCAGGTTGGATTAAAAAAGCCAATCCATTTCACCGATATTGAAAGTTCGGTTCGCGATATTGTCAATATCACGCGAATTGCTGTTGTGGATGCAATTGTTGAGGAGAAAAGGTCAAAAATTAAATGAATAAAAAATGAAAAAATGTGTATTTATTTTAAGTATATTGTTGATGACTTACTCATGTAAACAAAAAGAAAAAGTGATTGCATTCGACGCTCAGAATCCGTTTTATTCCGAGTTTAATACGCCGCGGGCAACGCCGCCGTTCGATTTGATTAAAACGGAACACTTCAAACCGGCGATTTTAGCTGGAATTGAACAGCAATCAAAGGAAATAGACGCAATTGCCGGCAATCAGGAGCCTGCAACATTTGAAAATACGATTGTCGCTTTAGACGAAAGTGGCAGTCTATTAAACCGGGTTTATTATGTATTTAGTGCATTGAATGAAGCGAATACCGACAGCACGTTGCAAGCTATAGCTAAAGATGTAACCCCTTTGATTTCGGAACATCAGGATAATATTTATTTGAATGAAAAGTTATTTTCCAGAATAAAAACAGTTTATGAAGACTCTGCAAGCACTTCTTTGACAACAGAACAAAAACGCTTGTTGGATAATTATTACAAAGGCTTTGTTCGTTCGGGAATCGCTTTGGAAAAAAAGCAAAAAGAACGATTACGGGAAATAAACAAGCAATTGAGTTTACTTTCACTTTCTTTTGGCGAAAACCTACTGGCTGAAACTTATGATTTTAAATTAATTATAGAAAATCAGGATGATTTGGCAGGATTGCCCGATGATGTAGTAGAAATTGCTGCTCAAACAGCTAAAGAGCAGGGATTGGAAGGAAAGTGGGTATTTACATTGAGCCGTCCGAGTTGGGAACCTTTCCTGCAATATGCAAAAAACAGGGATTTACGTGAAAAATTGTACAAAGCGATGTATAATCGCTGTAACAATGGAAATGCATCTGATAATAAAGGGAATGTAAAAAATATTGTCAATTTGCGGATCGAAAAAGCTCAATTATTAGGTTACCCAACTTATGCCGCTTTTGTTTTAGAAGAAACGATGGCGAAAACGCCAGAAAATGTTTTCAAATTATTGGACGATATTTGGCAATACGCTTTACCTCAAGCTAAAAAAGAACGTGATGCCTTGCAGCAATTAATCAAGGAAGAAGGAAACGATTTTAAATTGGAATCGTGGGATTGGTGGTATTATACTGAGAAATTACGTCATCGCAAATTCGATTTGAACGAAGAAGAAATAAAACCTTATTTTGTTTTGGAAAATGTGCGGGACGGCGCTTTTGCTGTTGCTCACAACTTGTATGGACTTAATTTTAAGGAATTGAAAAATATTCCGGTTTATCAGAAAGATGTGAAAGTCTTTGAGGTTAGCGATGGCGATGGTTCTTATATCGGAGTGATTTATTTGGATTATTTTCCTCGTCCTGAAAAACGGAATGGTGCATGGATGGGTAATTTTACAGAGCAATCAGTTAAGCAAGGGCAATTTATTCATCCAATAGTTTATAATGTCGGTAATTTTTCGCTGCCATCTGGAGATAATCCTTCGCTTTTGAATTTAGATCAGGTGAATACCTTGTTTCATGAGTTTGGACACGCTTTGCATGGATTACTTTCCAACTGCAACTACCAAGGGATTTCTGGAACGAATGTTTACCGCGACTTTGTTGAACTACCGTCTCAGATTAACGAACATTGGGCTACTCATCCGGAAGTGTTGAAAATATATGCTAAACATTATAAAACAGGAAAAACAATTCCCGACGAATTAGTTAAGAAAATTCAGAAGGCGGCAACGTTCAATCAAGGATTTATGACAACTGAATTAGTTGCGGCAGCAATTCTCGATATGAAATGGCATACCCTTGATTCACCTCTGACTACGGATGTGGAAACATTTGAAAATCAGGTATTGAACGAAATTGGACTGATACCGGAAATTATTGTTCGGTACAAAAGTCCTTATTTTGCACATATTTTCGACAACGGTTATGCGGCAGGATATTATAGTTATCTCTGGTCAGAAGTGTTGGATGCCGATGCTTTTCAGGCTTTTGAAGAAAAAGGTATTTTTGATAAAGAAACGGCTCGGTCATTCAGGGAAAATATTCTTTCCAAAGGCGGGTCGGAAGATCCGATGGTTCTGTACCGCCGTTTCCGGGGAGCAGACCCTAATCCGGAATATTTGCTGAAAAATAGAGGACTGAAGAACTAATTATGAATTAGAAATTATGAATTATTACGTCATCCTGCATTTGACTTGTCATTGTGGGTTTGATTTGATGCGCAATCCTTTTTAAAATGAACTTATGAAAAACTTCAAATTAGTTTTGATTTTAGTGATCAGTTTTTTTCCTGTTTGCTTAGGAGCAAAACAAGTAAGCCCGGAAACTGCACAGAAAGTAGCTGAAACACAGATTCTCTCTCGTAATCAGTTGAGAAGCGCTCAGGAACTAAATTTAGTATTCGTCAAAACAACCGATAATAAAACGATTAGCGCTCAGGCTAAAGTGAATAGCAACACACCTGCCGATGTCCTTTACTATGTTTTCAATGTAGGAGAAAAAGGATTTGTCATCGTTTCGGGCGATGATGTAGCTGTTCCTGTACTTGGTTATTCTGATGCCGGAGCTTATGATTCCGATAATCTATCTCCTAACTTTGTTTACTTTTTGGATGATTTCCTTGCAAAAGAAATCGAGCAGGCTATATCACAAAATATACCTCAAAACGAAAAAACCAAAGAGCAGTGGCAAGCATATCTATCAGGGGAAGCTGTCGCATTAAGAGTTGCCACAGCAACTACGCCTTTATTAGATGAAAAAGGTATAAAATGGAATCAGCGTCTGCCGTATAATTATTATTGTCCCCAATACAATGGTGGTAGAACGGTCACCGGATGTGTAGCTACAGCTATGGCTCAGATAATGATGTTTTATGAATATCCCAGATTTGGCAACGGGACGATCGGCGGTTATAATACGACTACATTAGGAATTTCCATAGCACAAATGGATATTTCTACTCACGAATATAAATGGGAAAACATGCTTGCTCAATATCCTGAACGTTGGGGAGGAACACAGGCAGAAGACGAAGTAGCTAAGTTAATGTATGATTGCGGCGTAAGCGTTAATATGGATTATTATCCGTCAGGAAGTGGAGCGGTAATGAGAAATTCAGGCACTGCATTCATAAACAACTTTGGTTATAGTCAAAGCATAACCTATAAACAACGGGCATATTATACCATCGATGAATGGGAAACGTTGTTAAAAGCGGAAATAAATAAAAGACAACCGGTATTATATGGCGGACAGGCTCCCGACGGAGGGCATGCTTTTGTATGTGATGGATATGATGATTCCGGAAAATTTCATTTCAATTGGGGATGGGGTGGAACAGACAACAATAATTATTTTGTATTAAACGCCTTAAATACGAGTAGTGGTAACTTTAATAGCGGTCAGGAAATTATTATTAATATTAGTCCAAATAACAGTAGCGAAATTAATTATGAAATGATCTTAGGTGCCGGCGCAAATAATCCAATGGTATTTACTTCTACAGCAGTTAATAATCAGGTGAATTCTACTGAATTATTTGGCGTTTCTACAGCTTTTTACTTTAATGTAGGTTATTTCCCTATTACAGGTTATATGGGCGTTGCTTTCTATGATAAAACCAATCAATTATTGCAAGTTCTTGCTCAAAGCAGTTCATCACAAGATTTTCTACCTTGGGGTACAGGATATGGGTTGTCATATAGTAATCTTAGAGTATCATCATCTGTTCCTCCCGGCGATTATTTTATTAAGCCAATTTTAAGAACTACTGCCAATGACATAATCATAGTGCGGACTTCAATACAGTTACCCCTTACTATAAAAGGGGTTACTCTTGATGAAACAAACCTTGATATTGTAGTAGGCGATAACATACAACTAACCCCAACAATTTTCATTTCACCAACTCCAACCAATGTAACATGGTCGTCAAGTAATCAGAATGTAGCCGAAGTTAATGGAAATGGTCTGGTTACAGGTAAAGCCCAAGGAACTGCAACAATTACTGTAGCTGTAGTGGACGGAACATCAACCTATACTGCTACTTGTAATATAAATGTTAGCAATCTGCCTTCCACCACAATCGCCTGGACAGGAGCAGCCGGCGACAACAAATGGGATAATCCGGCAAATTGGGATAATGGCATTCCCGATATAACCGACAAGGTAATCATTCCAGCCAGTGTATCTAATTTCCCAATATTAACAAACAACGTTACCGTAGCCGAAATTCATTTCGAGCCGGGAGCGCAAATTGGCAATCAAAGTAAGCTAACAGGAAAAGCCTTTGTCCAGTATAACCTTGGCAAGCGCGAACGCTGGAACATGCTGTCGATACCGCTGGAACAGGTATATCCGGGTGATTTCGCTTTTGGCGGTTATCCGCAAACATGGGTGCGTACTTTCACAACTACCAGCGATGGAAACATAACCAAAGGCAGCTGGGTGACTGCCCGCGCCAGCACAAATGCTTTTTCCGCAGGCGATGGTTTTGTGCTTTGGTTGAATGCCGATGATCACTCCGGTGAACCGGTAAATAACGAAAAAGGTTTGAAATTATTGGATAATAACATACGTGAACTGCCGTTCTTCCAGCATCATATCGAAGGCTCGCCGGATTATGATACATATCATGCCGTACATCAAGCTCATTTTTATGTCGGCGTAGAAGAAGAAGGAGTAAGTACGTTCTATAACGTTGTAAACGATAACGGACAATATGTACTTGGAAGCAATCATTATGATGTAAATCGTGACGAAAGCGCATATAAATTAGCAGGAGCAAGCGGTTCAATCGCATTGAATTTTGCAGACGGTTCCTTTGCTGTGGTAGGCAATCCCTACATGGCTACTTTGGATTTCAGTGAATTATACGATACAAATCAAAGCCAAATAAAACCAAACTATTATATATGGACAGGCGAAGATTACACTATTTTTGCTCCTGATGGTATTTCCGGAGCAGAAATAAGCGATAATCCACAGTGGCAGTATATTGCGCCTTTGCAGGGATTTATTGTTGAAAAAGTCGAAACCCGGGCAGCAGCGGCTTCTCCACAATTATCCTTTAATGAGAACATGACAAGTGTAAATAAAGCAGTCGTTTTACGTTCGTCAGAAAACAAAAATAAGTTAGATATCGTTGCCCGCAACAAGGTAGCTGGAGTGCGCACCTTCATTGCCAAAAGAGAATATGGGCAAGATGAATTTGGCGACTTCGACGCCCGCAAAATCATCAACAGTATTAGCGATATTCCCGAAATATATACCTTAAAACCATATAAAAGCGGAATTATTGCAACCGGCATTAACATTATCAACAACGACGATTTACTGATACCGGTAGGTTTGGCGACAAGCTACGAGGGCAATATCACGCTTTCGTTCAGCGGCATGGATGCCTACGACGCTGAACTGTACTTGATTGATGCAGAAATAAATAAGGAAATAGAACTGACAGGTTTAGCTTCCTATGATTATGTTTTTGATTACACACCTAAGACAGTGAACGGCGAAACAGCAGTATGTGAAAACCGGTTCTTTATTCGTATTTCAAAGACAGTCACCGGCTTAAGAGAAACCATTGCAAAAAAAGCGAATGTGTTCGAAACAAATGGTCTTATCTGCGTAGTTTCAGGCGCTTCCAATCCGATTAAAGAAGTTGCGGTATATAACCTGCAAGGCGCATTGATGTATAAAAAATCCGCTATTAACGCGATTTCTTATATGGTAAGCCGAAATTGGCCGGCGGGAGCCTATATCGTAAAAGTGGTTTCTGAAAAAAATATCGATAATATTAAATTGATAATAAAGTAAAAATATGGATATAAAAAATTCAATAGCTCCTGTAAACATACCAGAAACAAAAGAAACGTATGAAGCTCCTGTAATTGAAATTATAGAAGTAAAAGTTGAAGAGGGTTTTCAAGCATCTCTGACCGATCCATGCGATCCTCCTACTTACTAACAAAAACTTCATCCTGAGCTAATGCGGCAATATACAATAGCCGGACACACAATTCAAATTTCCGGGGAGAGGCTTGATTCTCTTCCCGGATTTAATTTTTTCTTTTCTGAGAAGGCGGATAATGAGCCTTTATTGGTCATAAACACAGAAACCGAATTGAAGGATTGGAATATTTCCCCTGTATTTACGTCCAAATATGAAAAAATAATTTATGATTTATTAGTCAAAAACAATGCTTATCTTTTTCGGATGAAGCAGCCGAACGGTAGTTATTTGTTGGCGGAAATCAGTAGGAGAAGCGATAATTTTCAGGCGGTTATCTATCAAGCAGGCATTTTCAGCGAACCATCGTTGCATTATATTTGCTGGCTGCTCTTCGGCATAGCGGCTTTGTCGCGGAAAACCGTTTCTATTCATTCGTCGGCAGTGATATATCGCGGAAAATCGATACTTTTCCTTGGTGAATCAGGAACAGGTAAAAGTACTCAAGCCCGTTTATGGTTGAACTATATCCCGAACACAGAGCTGCTGAACGATGACAGTCCTTTTGTTCGAGTCGAAGCCAATGGCGGCATCCTTGCTTATGGTTCGCCTTGGAGCGGAAAAACTCCTTGTTACAAGAATCAGCACACTCCTATTGCAGCTTTTGTGCGTTTGTCGCAAGCGCCATACAATCGCATCAAACAATTGCAAGGTATCGAAGCAGTTGCTGCGCTGTTGCCTTCCTGCCCATTTGCATTTGCTTACGAAAAACAGTTGTCGGAATCCATTTACTCCATTTTGTCCCTGATTTTACAGCAAATCCCTGTCTATCATCTGGAATGTTTGCCAGATGCCGGTGCAGTCAAATTAGTTTATTCAACATTAATACAAAACAATTTTCTATGAGGGTAATCCCAATTGATTTCTTTTTTGAAAATGTTGAACAAATGCTATTAGAAGGGAAAAGCGTTGAATTACGTTGCTTTGGCAGCAGCATGCAGCCATATCTGCGAGGTGACGGTAGCGAAATCATTATTGCTTCTCCTTTTTCACCGGATGAACTCATTCCCGGCACAATCGTATTATTCCGTTATCAAGGCAAATACATCTGTCACCGGCTCGTTGGGCGTAAAGATGAAAAATTGCTGATGCAAGGCGACGGCGTAATAAAAAAACAGGAACAAACTACTACTTCCGATATTATTGGAATTATTCACAGTATTATCCGGAAAAACAAAGAGCCGATTTCTACGCAAACCAAAACTGCACAATGGTATTGGAACTGCTGGCTTCGTTTATCCCCCATACGAAAATATTTATTATATATCTATCGAATATTTGGTAGTGTTGTAAAAAGTATGCTATTATAAGAAATTGGCAATCAGAGAAAAAGCATTATTTTTGTATGTGAAAATAACAATAACCCTCCATTGCCCTCCGCTCGGCGTAACATCCACGCTACGTCGAACTAATAGCGAGTCTCCTGACTTGCCAATAACCTCTTCCTTGCATTCCCATACTTTATTCATTTTTTATAATCTTTTGTTATACTATATTTTACAAAGCTGGAGCTTTGTTTCTAACTCGACGTAGCGTGGACACTACGTCGAGCGAGGGGGACACTCGAAACATAAACTTGCTGAAATACTTTTACATATATATTTTATTGAAAAGATATCTGACAATTCTATCATGGTCGCCATTGATAGCTAATGCCAATGGATAATTTCCTTTTTGAGTTTTTAAATGCAAATTAGCTCCTTTTTCTACTAATTTGAAAACCATTTCTTCATACCCTAAAAAACAAGACATGTGTATAGGTGTATTGCATTCATTATCAGCTAAATCAATATCAACTTTTAAATCTAATAAAATATTAAATATATCATATCTTTCTAATAGCACAGATAATAATAAAGGACTGACGCCATCTTTTGTCTGAGCATTTACAAGTTTCATTGCCTCAGGTTTTTTATTTAAAACATCTATCAATCTCGTAGAAATTCCAGAATAAATTATACTATGAATAATACCTTCACCTTCGTCATTTGTTAAATTTATATTAGCTCCATTATTTAGAAAAAAAATATATGTTTCACTCCATTTATCACTGATAGCGTATAAAAGTAAAGTGTCGTTATCTTCATCAGAAAATCTATGATTGATATCATAATTTTTTCTGTTTTCTTCCAAGAAAGTAATATTATTATTGACTATTGCTTTTTTTAATATTTCATCAATATTTTCCATTATCAATTTTTATTTATTTTATAATCATCATCTATCCCTCCCCGCTCGGCGTAGCGTCTTTCGCTACGTCGAGTTAACAGCAAGTCTCCAGACTTGCCAATGCCCTTTCCTTTGTCTTTCCATACTTTATTCATATTCTTTTATAATCCCCCCGCTCGGCGTAGCGTCTTTCGCTACGTCGAGTTAATAGCAAGTCTCTTGACTTGCCAATAACCTCTTCCTTGTATTCCCATTCTTTATTCATTTTTATAATCTTTTATTATACTGTATTTTACAAAGCTGGAGCTTTGTTTCTAACTCGACGTAGCGAAGACGCTACGCCGAGCACGGGGCACGGGTTAACAGCAAGTCTCCTGACTTGCCAATAACTTTTCCTTTCTCTTTCCATACTTTATTCATTTTTTATAATCTTTTGTTATATTATATTTTACAAAGCTGGAGCTTTGTTTCTAACTCGACGTAGCGAAGACGCTACGCCGAGCGTAAGTAATGCTGCTCAAATAATATGTGCAAAGATAATAAACATTTTCAATTTCCATTACCTTTTTGGCTTCTTTCCATAGTGGTTCTTTATACTGCATCAGCAATAAAATATTACTCAAATGATAAAAGTTTTTTAATTATCAAAATTTTTTCAATATTTTCTTGGAATTTCAGAAAAAAAGACTTATATTTGTATCACTTTACAATTATGCTTCCACTCCTTTAAAGGAAGCTCTATTTGTAATGATGTAACAACCGATAAACTGAAAAAGGATTTCAGGAAACTTTTCAAGAAAGAGATTACGATTTTTTTCTCTTCGTCTGTGTGTAAGAAGTACTCTTTCTTCTCATTTTCATCCATGTAAATGATTATGTCGAATTATAAACGATTTTTCCCGATAGGAACAATCGTTTTTTTTACTTTACTTTTTGAAAAATGACGGCTATCATCTTGGGAGAAGTAGGCGACATCTT
>JGI24699J35502_11133915_pt1 | contig 19166 bp, 15 predicted proteins | sample TergutMp193P4_FD_35502 | JGI IMG/M metagenome (IMG submission 35502) | reverse complement strand
AGTAAAGTTCTATCCTTATTTTCATAAAACAAATATAGCTCTTTTTCTCTCATTGTCAAATTTTTATACCAGCATACTTTTTAGAACACCTCCAAAATAAATAAGTAAAGTAAATTTTGCTTTATTTTTTAGGCATTTTACTTTACTTATCCGTTTTTTAGTTTTTGCTTAATGTGGTTGTATTGTCACTTTTCTTACTGCAAATTGCTTGTATTTCAAAGCAAAAGACTGCGGTAATCCAAGTTGTTCTTTTCAATATCCTTGAAATATTTGTATGTACCCAATTGCAATTTATCGCAAGCGGGTTCGTCGCACACGATGATTGATTTCGGATGCATCTGCAAAGCGGTGATTGTCCATTTCTGGCTAACAGCTCCTTCTACCGCCTGAACCAAAGCTTCTGCTTTGTTGTATCCGCTCACCATAATCAACACTTCCTTTGCATCCATAATTGTACCAACTCCTACTGTCAAGGCCGTTTTTGGAACTTGATCTACTTCGTCGTCGAAAAACCGCGAATTAAGAATAATCGTGTCCGTAGTCAATGTTTTAATCCTCGTTCTTGAGAAGAGCGAAGAACCCGGTTCGTTGAAGGCGATATGACCATCTGCTCCCACTCCTCCTAAAAACAAATCAATTCCGCCAACCGCTTTGATTTTTGCCTCATATTGTTCACATTCCTGTTTTAAGTCAGGTGCATTCCCATTCAGGATATGTACATTTTCCGGTTTGATATTGATTTGACTAAAAAAATTATTCCACATAAAAGAGTGATAACTTTGCGGATGTTCTTCCGGCAAACCTACATATTCGTCCATGTTGAAAGTAATAATATTTTCAAAAGAAATAATACCTTCCCTATATAGATCGATTAGATTTTGATACATACCTAAAGGCGAAGAACCCGTAGGCAATCCTAACACAAAAGGTTTAGACGGAGTTGGATTCGCGCTCCTAATCTTCGAGGCTACATAATAAGTAGACCACTTAGAGAGAGATGCGTAATTTTCTTGAATAATAAGCCTCATAAAAATATTTGTTTTAGATTAATAATAAATACCTATTGAATGTATGATTGATTTTCAATTAAAATTTCCCCTTTCACCCGAATGCATCACGAATTGCAAAGTTAATCAATAAACTAAAAAATGAAACTAAAAAATGCAAAATTGTTTTTAAAAGAAAATGGAAAAGAAATGAAACAGTATTGGACACAATTTGCTAATTCAAATGAAGAAATAATGAAGTTTCCGTATTTATACAGGACGTTTATTATAGAGCTGAAAAATTCTTCCTTCCGCCTCTCTGCTCCCAATCCTAAACGGTTGGTCCTTTAACTTTGAACTCTTTACTGATTTGAGCCAGTAGTTTATTACTTGTGTAGTGAAATTTAGCTATTCTCCGTACATGCTACTGGGAATAATTTTTTTCTCTCCCCTCACTTTGCTTCTTAAAATTAAACTCTTTCTCTTTTTGTAAAGCTATTTTTAGGACAGACAATTAACGCTTCTTGTGCATAGTATTTATCAAGTAGTTATAAAGGGATGCGAAACATCAGCTAATAACATAAAAAATTCAATAAATTGATTTTCCGTAGAGAGAAATTTTGTCATACTTCCTCCCTACGATATCTACCGCTTCTATTGCGTAATCGGAACAAACTCCAGCGACCACATCACATCGTAGATGGCATTCCGCAGCACTACCAATTCAGTTCCGGCATTATTGGCAAAAACATATTGGGCTTGAACCAAACGGCTGCCGTAAAGATTGTCGAAACAATAAACGGCCTTGCGCGTGTAATCGTTATCTTCATACTGTAGAATATTTCTTGGATTTTCATCAGAATAATAATCCGAAGGTGAAGACAAAATCCATACGTTATGCTTCGCTTCGTGATGATCGACCCAAAAGACGCGATTCGGAGCCGGAGAAAATCTGCCGATGGGAGAGATTGACGAATAATCTTGCGTAAAAAATGAAGATGTTCTGTAAATATTTTCTCCTGAAAATAGATAGGTTCCCTTTTCGGAAAACCAAAAATTGCCCACATAAATGAAATCGTCATATTTTTTATTTCTTGTGCTGATGTCAAAAATGTATACTCCGCTTGAAAGATTTACCTCCGAGGCCATAATATAATCTTGATTGGGCATCTTACGTAACATGCAACCTCCATATAAACTGCCGTTTTCGCTTGCTTCGTTTGTATTCAAGTTGATCCAGTACAAATAACTCCATTGCATACTATTTTCCGTATAACAGCACCAGCCATCTTTTGCCCATTCGATATCAGAAACAATGTGATTGACTTCAATGGTTTTGGTTACGGAAAAGCGATCCATGTCAATGGAACTAACATACCCGCTGTGTCCGATGACCGCATTGCGACCATCCTCCGACAAACTGAAACAGGTAGGGGCATAATTGAGCGATATTTCACGGGCAATCGTCCTGTTTTTTATATCATACGCCACGAAACGGTTGGGCTGACTGGTGGTAAAATACAAAATATCCGATTGTCGGTCTAAGCGGACGTCCGTAACATTCCCTTCGATTGCCTTTACATCATTGGAATTGGCCACATAATTGCTCGCCGTCACCGCAATCGGAAGCGAAAGATTATCTTTATCGTTGGTTTTCAAATAAATAGTGATTGTATTGACGCCGGACGGAACTAAGCCTCTATTGCAGGTAAATGTTAAATTATCCCATGAATAAGGGTACGAATAACCGCTTGTTCTGGATACGCTGAGCCATTCAGGACATCCTTCTATCGTCCATGCCAAAATTCCGTTTCCTTGATTGGAAAACTCAAACGGCAAGGTCGTCTCGGTTCTCCCGAAATCCAGCGTAGGAACAAAATAGGAATAGAACGCAGGGTTTCCCAAATCCATTTGTATTTCCACCTCCACTTCCGGTTTGTTTTTATCATTACTGCCAATAACGAGTTTGCCGGAAAGTCCTTCCTGAAAAGGGACATTCGGATCAAAGGTCACATAAACAGTTTCTTCCGCATTGTATGGCAATATAGAACTATATCCGTACATCATCCCATTGTTGTTACTCACTATAAGCCATTGGGGATATTCCAAAATATTCCACAACAGAATACCCTGACCCGCATTTTTGATCGACAATATACCGTTGTAAGAACCACCATAATCATAACTGATCATTAAGCTGTTGGACGTTTCAATAACCGGATTTCCTTCCGTAATATACAATATGGGAATTACCACATTGCCAGTGCCTGCAACCGACAAAGTCATATAAGTGTCGTAAACGCCTACTGCGGAAAAGGCGCTGCAGGCGTTTGCCTTGCAATTCAGAGTAGCAATGTTATTGATAAATTCCCCCGACTGTGCAGAGATATTTAACCACTCAGGTGCATGCACAACCGTAAACTTGGCGTTTCCAACGCCTGAGCAATAGAGAGTGTAATCTTGGGCTGCCCAATTGGGAGACACGACAATTATTGAATTCTCGCCCAAATAAGAATTATAATCCACGCTTTCTTTCAAAAAATCGTTACTGCAGGAAAAAGTAAATAATAGAACGATTGAAAGGACAATATATTGAATCAAATGTTTCATGGTTGTTTATGTTTTATTAAAAATGAAAACGGATACTGAGCGAGTAATCTAATCGTAAAAGGTTTAACTGATCATTTTTATTCAAATTGACTGTTTGCGTCTCTTCTTTTGTAGAATAGTCCAGTTTGGTTAGCTTGGCATATATCAAATCGGCATTCAAACCGACAGACAGGTATGAAACGGGATAATACTCCGCAGATAAACCGACGTTTGCACCCCAGGTGTTGCCTTCGACTAATAAATTGGGATAGGGAAACATCATCCGTACTTCATCCCTGTAATGTACGTATCCTGCCGAGAGCGTTTCATTCAGTTGAAATTTGTGGTTTTTGTCTAACCATTGCTGGAAAATTACCGACGGTCCCACATAATGGATCATTTGTTTTTCTTTTATATTCAAATACATATATTCGGGATAATAATCGTTGGCTTTGATCGCAAAATCTTGTTGCGCAGAAGAAACAAAGAAAGAATACCTTGCCCCTACTCCAAACAAATTGGAAAGCAGATAATGAATATCGCCGCTGAAACTCCATCCTTGCTTGAGTTGTTTACAATAATCGCTGGCTTGCGATTTGGGGATGTTCATATTGATCATGGCTCTTTCGTCATTGGCGGAAGAGGTCAGGATGGAAGCGCCTCCCAGTTGTATTCCAATCAGCCAAGGACGCGCAGGTTTGATTTTTTGCCTGTCGCCAATCCATAAGTATGGATTCGTTTCGGATGATGGCGTTGTACGTAAAAATTCTAATACTTGTTCCGTTGGAATAAATTTGCCGATTACCTGCTGATTTTCGCCTTTTTGTTCATAATGAATATAGGCGGGAGAAATGGCTACAATTCGGCAAAGAATAGTATCTTGCTCAATCGTAATGATTTTGTCTTGACCGCTCAGGAATTGCAAAGAGAATAGAAGTAAGAGTAAAGCAATTAGTGATTTTTTCATGTTGTATTGCATTTAAGATTTGTTGATGAGTTTTTGCAAACCAATGCAAAGATAATGATTTTTTTGAAAAAATTAATATATCAAAAAAATTGCTCTCTTTTTCGCCTTCCCCCCCGACATATTTCTGGAGGTAGAAGCTTTCGAAGAAGTGTTGGCTACAATCTCATCGGTAAAGCCGTACAGGAAATCATCGTACGTTTCAATATTTTATGAAAAGATGTCTCCTTCCGTTTTTTTGTTGTAAATTTGCAATCGCATCAAATTCAAATTGTAATTATGGCAGACGACAAGAAAATCATTTTTTCGATGGTAGGGGTAAGTAAAACTTTTCCTCCTCATAAACAGGTGCTAAAAAATATCTATCTATCCTTTTACTATGGCGCTAAAATCGGCGTCATTGGTTTGAACGGTTCCGGTAAATCTACCTTACTCAAGATAATTGCCGGAATAGAAAAAGAATACCAAGGCGAAGTCATTTTTTCGGCGGGTTATTCCATTGGCTATTTAGAACAAGAGCCTCATTTGAACGACTCCAAAACGGTAAAAGAAATCGTGCAGGAAGGCGTTCAGGAAGTTATGGATATTTTGAAAGAATATGAAGAAATAAATGAAAAATTTGCGCTTCCCGAATATTACGAAGATTCCGACAAGATGGATCAACTGTTTGTCCGCCAAGCTGAAATACAGGACAAAATTGATGCTGTGGACGCTTGGAACATCGACAGCAAACTGGAGCGGGCGATGGATGCATTACGTTGTCCGCCGGAAGACCAATTGGCGGGAACGCTTTCGGGAGGAGAAAGGCGGCGCGTAGCTTTGTGTCGTTTGCTGTTGAGACAACCGGATATCCTTTTGCTGGACGAACCAACGAACCATTTAGATGCAGAATCCATCGATTGGTTAGAACAATACTTGCAGCAATACGCAGGAACGGTGATTTGCATCACACACGACCGTTATTTTCTGGATCATGTAGCCGAATGGATTTTGGAATTGGATCGCGGAGAAGGTATTCCATGGAAAGGCAATTACACTTCATGGCTGGAACAGAAAACTTTGCGAATGGCTCAAGAAGAAAAACAGGCCAGTAAAAGGAGAAAAACGCTCGAACGGGAATTGGAATGGTCGCGAATGGCTCCCAAAGCTCGTCATGCTAAGGGAAAAGCGCGCCTGAATTCCTACGAACAATTGTTGAATCAGGATACAAAAGAACGAGAAGAGAAATTAGAAATTTTTATACCGAACGGTCCTCGTTTGGGAAACAAAGTGATCGAAGCGGTCGATGTGGCCAAAGCATTCGGCGGTAAACTATTGTATGATCATCTGAATTTTATGCTTCCGCCCAACGGAATCGTGGGAATCATTGGTCCCAATGGAACGGGCAAAACTACTCTTTTCCGTTTGATTATGCAGTTGGAACAACCCGATCGAGGAAGATTTGAGATAGGCGAAACGGTAAAAATTGGCTACATCGATCAATCGCATACGGGAATTGATCCGAAACAAACGGTTTTTCAGGCAGTTTCAGGAGGCGCCGAATTTATTCGAGTCGGCGGAAAGGAAATCAACGCAAGGGCTTATTTGGGACGATTCAATTTCAGCGGGGCGGATCAAGAAAAACAGTGTGGCGTACTGTCCGGAGGAGAAAGGAACCGTCTGCATCTGGCGCTGACCTTGAAATCGGAAGCCAACGTTCTTCTCCTCGACGAACCGACAAACGACATAGACGTCAATACTTTGCGAGCGCTTGAAGAGGGTTTGGAAAATTTTGCAGGCTGCGCAGCCGTCATTTCCCATGATCGCTGGTTTCTCGATCGGATTTGTACGCATATCCTTGCATTTGAAGGCAATTCGGAAGTATTTTTCTTCGAAGGTTCTTATTCGGAATACGAAGAAAACAAAAAACAACGCTTGGGTAACATAGAACCCAAACGAATCAAGGGTCGTGTCCTAAATCAATTGGGAAGCTAAATTTAACCCATGCGTCATCTACATGTTATTTAGCCTGCGACTGATGCGGGCGTCGGGAAGTTTTGAATTTCGTCAGCGGTTTTTCTATGTGATTTCTTTCTGTTTTCTTTTTTCGGTTTTCTGGAAGCGATTCGGAAGCTTGCTCAACGGCAACTCGTCGTCCAAAAGCTTTTATGCCATCTAAATTTTGTATCACTCTGTCTTTGTCGGCTTCTTTTACTTCGAAGAAAGAAAAATTCTTCATCAGATCGATTCGCCCAACAGTAACTTTTTTTCCTGAAATATGATCGTTGAGCAAGCCGATAATACTTTGCGGACTCATGCCGTCGGTTTTACCTAAATTGATAAACAAACGAGCGTACCCTTTTTCGGAAGTGCGGCCGTTTCCTTTGCTTGCCAACCGATTTTGTTCCCCTTTTTCGCGTCTTTTAGCCCTTTCTTGTGGAACTTCTATCTCATCTGCGTCTTGGTAATAATCAATCAGACGGTTGAATTCATGAGAAATCAGTCGTTTGATAATGTCTTCCTTGTCCAACCAGTCCAACTTTCGGTAGATGGAAGGGAGTATGTCATTGATTTCTTCCTCATTCACTTTGACCTTTTCTAATTGGTCGATCAGACTGAAAAGTTGTTTTTCACAGATTTGTTTTCCAGAAGGAATCGTCCCCTCTTCAAAGTTTTTAAGAATGATTTTTTCGATGTTCTTTAATTTATGCTTCTCTTTTAGGTTAATAATGGCAATTGAAGTACCTGTTTTGCCTGCTCTTCCGGTTCTTCCGCTCCGATGCGTATACGATTCCACATCGTCGGGCAAACTGTAATGGATAATGTGAGTCAAATCGTCCACGTCCAATCCGCGAGCAGCCACATCGGTCGCCACCAAAAGTTGGATGTTGCGGATGCGGAATTTCTGCATCACATAATCGCGTTGGGCCTGCGATAGATCGCCGTGCAGCGAATCGGCATTGTAACCGTCCTTGATCAATAAGTCGGCTATTTCCTGCGTTTCTTTTTTTGTACGGCAAAAAATAATGCCGTATATATTGGGGTTGTAATCGGCTAATCTTTTCAACACTAAGTATCTGTCTTTAGCGTTTACCATGTAGTAAATATGCTTGACGTTTTTGGCTCCTTCATTTTTTCGTCCGATAATAATTTCATGCGGAGAGCGCATATATTTTTTCGTAATCCGGGCGATTTCGGCCGGCATGGTTGCTGAGAAAAGGAGCATGTTTCTGTTTTCGGGGATATGCGAAAGAATTTCGTCGATACTTTCGGAGAAGCCCATATTCAACATTTCGTCTGCTTCGTCCAGAACCACATTTCTCACCGCTTGCAGATTTACCGTTTTTCGGTTGATTAAGTCAATCAAACGGCCGGGAGTCGCCACAATCACATGTACGCCTCGTTGCAAGCTTCGAATCTGGCTTTCAATACTGGAGCCTCCGTATACGGGAAGCGTTTTTAATTTATCTATGTATTTAGAATAATCGTTGAAGTCGTCCGCTATTTGCAGGCATAATTCGCGGGTAGGACATAAAATAAGCGCTTGCGGCTGCTGCAGATTGACATTAATTTGTTGAATGATAGGAAGTCCAAATGCCGCTGTTTTTCCCGTACCTGTTTGCGCTAATGCAATGACCTCATTATCGTTGCCCAGCAAATAAGGAATCACTTCTTCTTGTACGGGCATTGGACTCTCGTAGCCCATTTCTGTGATTGCTCTTACGATATTGGGAGCAACACCTAATTCTTCAAATGTCTTCAAAATAAAATTGTTTTTTAAAACCGGCCACAAAGATACAATTTCTTTTATGGATAAAGCAATAAACTCTTAAGTTTCTCTCTCTTTCGGTGCGTAAGATTCAATTCCTTTTCAAAATAGTTGTCGAGAGAACCATAATTGGACTTCACTCGCTCGAACGAATAATTGAGCGTTTCCTTGTGCGAACTATACAAGGCAGTGATCGTTTTCTGTACCTCCTCCGGGTAAATGTCGGCGTTTTGAACCAAAGATTTGTAGTTGATCGAATTGTTCAGATAATCTTCCATAATGACGTCTTCATCTACATCCAAAGCGGCCAGCAAAAGGGCGGCGGCAATGGCTGTACGGTCTTTTCCCAATGAACAGAAAATAACGATCGGATAGTTTTTTTCATCCAGAAGCACATCAAACAATTTGATAAAATAATCGGAATTGTTTTCCAATAGGAATGAAAAAACCTCATGATTGTATACCAGCACTTCCGGCAAATTCATTTTTCGCGATAATATTTCGTCGAAGAAAATATCGTGTCGGTTTCCCCGCAGCGGCAAGTTGTATACCCTCGGCGCTTTGAATTTATTAGGGAAAGAAAAACTTTCTTTTTCGGTTCGTAAATCAATCACAGTTTCGATTCCCATTTTATACAGAGTTTCCATGTCCCGTTTGGTAGCCATCGTTAAAGACCCCGAACGGTAGACCTTTCCCCACTTGATTTGTTTGTTGCTGTGGGTAAAATATCCTCCTAAGTCTCTAAAATTGAATATTCCCTGCATGGGAATTACCCGCAGGGAAGTAACGATGGAATATTGTTTGTTAAAAACCAGTTTGAAATAGGGATGCATGGAAATCGGCGAGGATAAAATTTGCTTGTAGCCCGTTTGAATGTCTTCTTCAAAAACAGGAACATTCATGTTGAATGAATCGGGTTGAGAAGATTCATAAATTCTCACCTTTCCCTCCATGGGAGGAAAAGTTTCCCATTTGACTATATAAGTTCCGTTGGATGTTAATTCACATACCGCGTTAATCTGAGGAGATTCGCTTGTACAATGAACAAACAGACTCAGCGACGCAAGGGAAAATACTATATTTTTAAACATAGAATCAATCTCTCTATAACAAAACTTGTAGAGCAAAAGTAAAAAAAAAAATAAGAGAATTATGAATGTTAAGTATATTTAACTATGTAATTACAAATATTTTACATTCCCCCGCGAATGATGGGGGGCTTGAGTTTTGTGATCGGAGTTATTTGCGCGCTAAATAATCGTATCGGACTGTCGTCCGATAGCGCTGGAACAAAGATACTACAGGATATAACTTTGAGAGACAAACTGCTCACGATATGCCTGTCATGGGCAATGCCCGCTTGAAGCTTTGGCGCAGAGAAATCAGCGTTTCCGTCGAAATGACGCCCGGAATTTCTTGTATGCGGCCATTTAATAATTCCATAAAATGCTCATTATCTTTTGCATACAGTTTGATCAACATAGTGTAAGGCCCTGTAGTAAAATGACATTCTACGACTTCGGGTATTTTTTCCAGTTCAGGAACTACATCCTTGTACATGGATCCGCGTTCTAATTTGACGCCAATAAAGGTACACGTATTGTATCCCAATACTCTCGGATTGATGTGATAACCTGAACCCACAATGATTTTCAGTTCAATCATTTTTTGCACTCTCTGGTGGATGGCTGCCCGCGATACTCCACATTCTTCTGCAACGTCTTTGAACGGAATACGTGCATTTTGAGAGATAATTTCCAGAATCTTTCGATCCAACTGGTCTATTTTTTCCATTATTTGTTGTTAAGCGAAGCGAAGAAGAAAAAAGGATTATTGGATCAAAATCCTTTCTACTTCTTCACTTCTTTATTAATTTTTATTTTTTCACAATATCAAGTAATTCTACATCAAAGATCAAAGTAGAAAACGGACCGATATTGCCGCCTCTTCCTTGTTCTCCGTAAGCTAAATAATAGGGAACATAAAAGGTATATTTTGAACCCACCGGCATCAATTGAATCCCTTCTGTCCAACCTTTTATGACATGGTTTAATGAAAATTCGCTGGGAGTTCCCCGTTCAACGGAACTGTCAAAGACGGTGCCGTGAATATCTGTTCCGTGGTAATGTACTTTCACTACGTCTGTTTCGCTTGGTTTAGGGCCTTTTCCTTCTTTAATCACCTTGTATTGAAGGCCGCTTGGCAGAACGATAACACCTGCTTGACTCTTGTTTTTTTCCAAAAAGTTTTCATTTTCTTTTTTGACGTCGGCATATTTCTTTTCCAAAGAGGCATTTCTTATTTTTTCAGTAGCGTTCGTAGAATAGATGCGAGCTTCTTCTCCATGAATAAGCGCTTTTTCGGGTTGCATGATGTTGCTCAAATAACCCGACATGAAATTTTCGCGGCTTATTGTTTGAGTGGAATCGCCTTCAAACAATTGATTGTTGAAATAAGGAATAAATTGAAGTCCTAATTGAAGTCCTATTGTTTTACCAATGGTGTAAGCAGTAGCTTTTTTATCTTTAGAATCGATATTGAAGCCTTCCTTAAAACCTCGTGCAAAATCGACCTTGCAAGTCGAATCCAATTCGAGCTGAGCAAATATCTGATCTACCTGAGAAGAATACAGAACGCCTTGTGCATACGAAATAGAATCTATATCGGTTTTTAATTCAGCTTTGGGAATTTGAGCATTGCAAGAAAAAAATGCAATTCCCATAAAAATCGACACAGAAATGAACGAAACACTTACTAACTTTTTCATTTTTTGTTATTCATTTAAATTTATAATATTTTTTGTTTTTGCTTAATTCTTTTCCCGAAAAAAATTCATCAGAAAAAAATCGAGCCTATTTTTTTTTGCGCTGCAAATGTAATTCTTTTCCTGACAAAAATAAGCACGGCCTTTAATTTATTTTGTACATTTGTCACTCGAAATTCTTATTTTAACATATTATGAACGTTTTGTTATGGATGATACGATTAAAATTTATTGTAAAAACAACTCCAGATACCAAGAAGTTCCCGTAGGGATTTCACTTTGGAAAGTCTATCAGAAAATGGACATTCAACTTTCCAGTCAACCGGCTTGCGTAAAGGTAAATAATAAAACGGAATCGCTCCTTTACCGCTGTTACAAACCCAAAGATATTGAATTTATCGGGGTGAGCGATCCTTCGGGAATGCGAACTTACGTTCGCTCGCTTTGTTGCATTTTGACGAAAGCGGTTCACGATTTGTTTCCGAACGGAAGATTGTACATCGAACATGCGCTTTCCAAAGGGTACTATTGCGAAATGGAAATAGGCCGCAGAATCACGGAAGAAGATGTTATTTTCATTAAGGAACGGATGCAGGAAATAGTGAAGGCTAATATGCCTTTCGAATCGCATGAAGAACAAACGCCGATTGTAACTGATTTGTTTCGCAAGAACAATCGGGAAGACAAAGCGCGTTTATTGGAAACGGTCAAGGAAGTGTACAGCAAATATGTTTCCTTAGACGGATACATCGACGATTTTTACGGTTGCTTGCTTCCGTCCACCAGTTGGGTTTATCTGTTTGATATTGTCAAATATTACGACGGTTTGTTGTTGCGCATTCCGAACGTTGACTCCCCCAATGATTTGCAACCTTATGTGAAGCAGACGAAAATGATGTCTGTATTTCAGGAATTCCGGCAATATCAGAAAGCGATAGATATGAATAACGTTGGCGAATTGAACAAAGGCATTCACGAAGGCGAAATGTCGACTGTAGTAAAAGTAGCTGAAATCCTTCAAGAAAGAAAAATAGGTAAAATAGCCGACGAAATAAACAAGCGATTCAACGAAGGCGTGCGGGTGGTGCTTATTTCGGGTCCTTCTTCATCGGGTAAAACCACTTTCTGCAAACGGCTTCAGATTCAGTTATTGGCCAATGCGCTTCATCCCATTGGCATTTCGTTGGACGATTATTATGTTAATCGCGAACTGACTCCTTTGGACGAATCTGGCGAATACGATTATGAATCGCTTTATGCGATTGATTTGGAACTTTTTAATGAAGATTTACGGAAAATGTTAGCCGGTGAAATCGTAGCCTTGCCCACTTACGATTTTCTGACCGGAAAAAGAGTATATAAAGGGAATAAAGTCAGCTTGCAACAGAATAACATTTTAGTGATGGAAGGAATTCATGCGATGAATCCAATATTGACTTCCGGCATTTCTCCCGAAGCCATTTATAAAATTTATGTTTCTGCTTTAACTTCTATTCCGTTAGACAATCACAATTGGATTCCGACTACCGATAATCGCTTGATAAGAAGGATTGTACGTGATTATCAATTTCGCGGATATTCTGCAAAAGAAACGATCGCCCGTTGGCCGTCGGTACGGAAAGGCGAAGACAAATGGATTTTTCCTTTTCAGGAAGACGCCGACGATACATTTAATTCGGCCATGCTTTATGAGTTAGCCGCTTTGCGGAAAATGGCCGACCCAATATTGAAAGAAGTGACGCAAATGGATAATGAATTTTCGGAAGCGCATCGTCTGCTGAAATTTTTGCGTTATTTCAATTATATTGATGAGTCGGAATTACCTAATACTTCGTTGTTGAGGGAATTTGTAGGCGGAAGCAGCTTTCAATACTGAGGAAAACTGCCTATGCCGTTTGCTTGTTTCAGAATCCAATGAAAAGGCGGAGCAATGGCGCGGTAAAGGGGATATATTTCGGCGACTGCGCCAAAATTATGGTAAAATTGTGCGACGGAAGGAATGGTAGAGCCTTCAAAATCGAGGAGATAATTTTTTCCGGAAAATTCGGCTATAAAACGGTCGAGGAGAAAACGCATGGCGCTTAATTTTTTCCCTTCGGGAGAAGAAACAGGAAGTAAATAATAGAAACGGTTCTTCCACCGGAAGAAAAAGATACAAGCCGCTATTTCTCCTGTTTCTTCTTTCCGGACGCAGCGGATCAGTTTTTGATTTCTTAGATGGGCTTCCGTTGCCAGCTTTTTCCCTGTTTCGAATAGGGCGCCGACGTAATAGGGAGAATGTCTTGCCATTATTTCAAAAAAAAATTCAGGCGTTAGCGTGCGATCTACCACAAGACGGTTTTTGACTGTTTTTTTCAAATCGCTACGGGTATTGGAATGGTAACCGTTTTTAATTTCTTCATAATTTCGACTGATGTCCAACCGATAATTCAAACGGGGATAAAAATCGTTGCGATCAAACAAATTGCCTGCATTCAATGGAAAAAGGCAATAAACAGTCGAAATCTTTTTGAGGAAATCATTCAAAAGGTTTTGCGTAATTTCTTCCGGTGAAAAAAGCCCCAACTGTTGACAGAACAAAGGCGGCAATAGATAAGGTATGCCAAATTTTCGTTTCAGGGGAAGAGGCATGACAAAAGAGTAATCGCTCGTCGTCAAAAGTTCCCATTCGGGAGCGACAATATCTAAAAACCAAGACGCCGCATAAAGGGTTCCGTTGTGCGCTTGTTCAATGCAAGCATCGTATTTTTGTTTATCTATTTGTCGGTGTGAAATAAGATGAATTTTCACAAAGACAGATCGTTTAACAGTTGGACGTAGCAGTCGATGGCTTTGCTGATTTCCGATAAATAAATAAATTCGTCGGCAGTGTGAGAACGGGACGAATCTCCCGGCCCTATTTTCAGGGAAGGAAAGCGCATCAATGCCTGATCGGATAAAGTAGGGGAGCCAAATGGTTTTAGCCCTAAATGGATAGCCCTTTTAACCAACGGGTGATTTGCCGGTATCTGCGAAGAATTGAGTCGGAACGACCGCGCTTTGACTTCGCATCCGCAATTAGCGGCTATTTCTTCGAAAAGTTGCTCATTGTTGTAGAATTCGTTGCTCCGCACGTCCACCGTAAAGCAACAAATATCGGGGATGACATTATGCTGCGTTCCGGCATGTACCATGGTCACCGAAGCTTGAACAGATCCCAGCAATTCGCTTTTCAAGGGAAATTGTTTTTTTTTGAACCATTCAATAATTGGAATCGCCTTGTAAATAGCGTTTTCGCCTTCATTCAACGCTGCATGTCCCGATTTTCCATACACGATACCGTCCAGTACCATTAATCCCCGTTCGGCGATAGCCGGTTGCATGCCGGTAGGTTCGCCCACAATAGCCAGATCAATGGGAGGCAATTCGGAAAAAACCGACTCGATCCCTCCTTCTCCGGAAACTTCTTCTTCGCAAGAAGCTAAAAAAATAAAGTTGTTGGCATGTTTTTTGGACGCGAATATCAAAAAAACTTGAAGCAAGGCCATCAGCGAAGCTCCTGCATCGTTGCTTCCCAGCCCATACAATTTTCCATTTTCTTCCTCTGGTAAAAAAGGATTTCTGGTCCATCCCGTTACCGGTTTGACTGTATCTAAATGCGAATTCAATAGAATTACCGGTTTAGACGTTTCCCATTTAGGAGACAATAACCAAATATTATTTCCCTTTCTCAGGGGACAACAGTCTTTTTGTATCAAATATGTTTCCAGCCAATCGGCTGCAACCGTTTCTTCCCGACTGAACGAAGGGATAGCAATAAGCTGTTTCAATAAAGAAATGCTCTCTTCCGCATATAAAGATGATATAAAAGCCATGGTTTTGAAATTTTCACAAAATTACAATAAAAACTGGAGAAACAGTAAAATCTTACGCTGTAAAAATTCATTTTAAGGTACTATTTGTTTATTCGATGGTGGTTTCTCCTACGAGCGGTATTTTCATATACATTTTGACCTCTTTTCGGTCTAACCCGTATCCGAAAAGAAACATCAGTTTGGCGACAGCAGCTTCGGTGGTTATATCATAACCCGAAATGACTCCGATATCTTTTAGAGCCATTCCCGATTGGTAACGATTCATATCTACCGAACCGGAAGCGCATTGGGTTACATTAACGATTACAATTCCGCTGTTGACGGCTTGGGCGATAATATCCAGAAACCATTTTTCGCTGGGAGCATTTCCTGCTCCGTACGTTTCCAAGACAATCGCTTTTAAGCGGGGAATAGCAATCATAGCTTGCAATATTTGGGGCGAAATTCCCGGAAAAAGTTTCACGATTGCTACATTTGGATCCAGCGTGCTGTGAAACTTTGGAGTACTATTGTGGAGCGGACGATGCATCAACTCGTGCTGGTAACGGATATAAGCGCCGGCTTCAGCTAAAGTCGGAAAGTTGAAAGAGTGAAAAGCTCTGAAATTAGCGGCATTGATTTTGGTTGTCCGATTTCCCCGCATCAGCAAATTCTGGAAAAAAACGCATACTTCGGTTACGAAAGCGCATCCGTACGGGTCTTTATCGACGGCTATTTCCAAAGCGGTGATTAGATTTTCTTTCCCGTCGGTACGAATTTTTCCGATGGGAAGTTGCGAACCGGTAAGAATGACAGGCTTGTTGATATTTTCCAACATAAAACTCAGTGCAGAAGCGGAATAAGCCATCGTATCCGTGCCATGCAAAATCACAAAACCATCGTATTGGTTGTAGTTATCCTCAATAATCCACACCAATTTTTTCCATTTTTCAGGATTCATGTCCGATGAATCAATCGGTTCTTTGAATTGGATATTGTCGATATTAAATTTGAGGCGGTTCAACTCCGGAACATATTCTTTTAGATGATTGAAGTCGTAAGATTTCAAAGCGCCGGTTTCGGCGTCTTCTATCATTCCGATAGTTCCACCCGTATATATTAAGAGTACGGAGGCATTATAATCTAACATTTGTCTAAGAAAAAACGAGAATCAGAAAATTTTGCAGCAAAGTTAGCATTATTATTTAAAATGCAGGATTCAATTACAAAAAATCTATCTTTACGTATCTTTTGTTTGAGACCACAAGCTAAATTTTTTTATGCAGCGAACCAAAAAATAGGTTGTTAGCAAGTCGTGCATGATTGTTCGTCCAAATATTCTTGCGTATTTTTTACAGTTGAATAAAAATAATTGAGCGCTGCAAGGAAAGATTTTTGCACTTCATTTGCTGCCACATTTTCCCCTTGAATTTCTAAATCTTTTGTTGCACAAGCGTCTCCGATTACCACACAAGTAAATCCAAAATCCTTAGCCGCTCTTGTTGTTGCATCAACACACATCTGAGTCATCATTCCGCAAATGACTAAATCGGTAATGGGGTTCGACTTTAAGTAATTCAGCAGCTCTGTCTCGCGAAAACTGTTCGGATAATTTTTTGCAATTACTTTCTCCCCGCTCATAGGCATAACATTTTCATGGATTTCCACTCCTTTTGTGTTCGGAATAAAAAATGTTGAATCTGCTCCCCTTGAAAAATGCTGGACATGAATTACAGGCAGTGACTTTTCTCTGAAATTTTTCAACAGCATTTTTGCGTTTATACTTGCTTCAAGGCTCCTGCTCAAAGGATTTGCGCCTCCTTCAAAATAATCGTTTTGAATGTCGATGATGATTAATGCTTTTTTGGATTCCATATTTGATTTTTGTTGTATGAAAATAATCATAGTATAATGTTCCCCTAATGTCAAAGTGCAAATGTAAAGAAAAATGGTAAAAAATCGTTCCGTCAGCAAAATTATTTCTGCAAAGACTGCGGACGTCAATTAATCAGCGACCACGCACTAATCTTATAATATTTGTAATACTTGGCATTCAGTTCATTCAATAAAACCCAAACAAATCATTGCAGCAGTTTGAGAGTCGATGAATTTTGGACTCATGCAGGAAAGAAAAAGGAAAAAGTGAAGCGGAGTTTCAATGGCAACCACAAACCAAAAAAGGAGAACGCATTTATAATATCAAAATGGTTCGTAATATTTTCAGTACCTTTGTTGCATCAAGTAACATAAATTATGGCTTCAAACATAAAATCCCCTAAACAGGCGCTGAATCCGGCTTTTGCTTCAAAAAAGCCGGAAGGGAAAGAGATTGAACGTTTCAAAAAAGAGTTTATTAATTTACTCAATAATATTAAAAATACTGAGAATAAGGAAACGGAAGAACATTACAAAATTGATGTAATGAATTTTCTTAATTCGGTATATTACAAGGATAAACATTACATAAACACCAAAGGTAAAAATGATTTGGTTATTCATAATAGTAATGATGTAACTTCTTCTGTTGGAGTTTTGATTGAAGCGAAAAGCCCTGTAAATAAATCGGAAATGGTTAGCGTTAATAATCTGAATGTCAAATCATTTCAAGAATTGGTATTGTATTATTTAAGAGAACGGAAAACCGGCAAGAATTTTGAATTACGTTATTTGATTATAACCAATATTTATGAATGGTTTGTGTTTGACGCACAGGATTTTGAAAAACTATTTTATCAAAATAAAGTCTTACTCAATCGTTTCGAGCAATTTCGGGAAGGAAAATTATCGGGTACAAGTACCAATTTTTTCTATAAGGAAATTGCATCGCCCGAAATACAAACACTTCAAAATGAGATTCCATATACGCATTTCGACATTCGAGAATATGAAGAAATCATTCGCAATGCGAATGAAGAAGATGATAAAAAGTTGATAGCGCTGTACAAATTTCTATCGCCCACACATTTGCTCAAATTATCTTCTACTATCGACAATAATCATTTAAATAAAGAATTTTATGCTGAACTTCTGCATATTATCGGTTTGGAAGAAATTACTCGGGATAACCGGAAATTGATTGTTCGTAAAAAAGAAAAAGATCGCGACAGCGGCTCCCTTATTGAAAATACTATTGAACGAATTGATATTATGGGTAAATGGGATAATCTGCCAACAGAAATGCAAAACACCCCATCTCTGCAATTCGATGTTGCGTTGGATTTAGCGATTACTTGGATTAACCGAATTTTGTTTTTGAAATTACTCGAATCGCAAATTCTCAAATATCACAACGGAAATAAAGATTATTCTTTTCTTTCGTCAGATAAATTAAACGATTATAACGATTTACTTACACTTTTTTTCTCAGTTTTAGCAAAAAAGGAAGATGAACGGTCGGCAAATATCAAATCCAAATTTGTGCATGTTCCCTATCTTAACAGTTCTTTGTTTGATATGACCGAAATAGAAGATAAAACTATTAATATAGACAGTTTACAGAACAATATTCAAATGGTGCTATATTCCAAATCGGTCTTGTATGGGCAAGATAAAAGCATACCGCATACAATGAAAATGCGTCCATTAGAATATTTGTTGCGTTTTTTAGATGCTTACGATTTCAGCAGCGAAGGTTCGAAAGACCATTTAGGAAGAGATAAATCGTTGATTTCGGCTTCTGTGTTGGGCTTAATCTTTGAAAAAATAAACGGTTATAAAGACGGTTCCTTTTTCACACCGTCGTTTATTACCATGTATATGTGTCGTGAAACTATTGGGAGAGCTGTTATCCAAAAATTCAATGAAGTAAAGGGTTGGAATTGCCAAACGATAAACGAACTTTACAATAAAATCGAAAATATTGACGAAGCAAACGAGATTTTTAACACCCTGCGCATTTGCGATCCCGCAGTCGGTTCGGGTCATTTTCTTGTATCTGCTTTGAACGAAATGATTTTTCTAAAATCTGAATTAGGTATTTTGACAGATAAAAAGGGTAAAAAACTTAGAGATTATAGCGTTATAGTTGAAAAAGACGAGTTGATCATTACAGATAATGAAAATACTTATTTTACTTATAATCCGAAAAATACAGAAAGTCAGCGAGTTCAAGAAACTTTTTTCAAAGAAAAACAAACAATCATCGAAAATTGCTTGTTTGGAGTTGATATTAATCCTAATTCGGTAAAAATATGCCAATTACGATTATGGATCGAATTGCTGAAACATACTTATTATCATTGGGGAACAAGCGAATTAGAAACTTTGCCGAATATCGACATCA
>JGI24699J35502_11133916_pt1 | contig 19200 bp, 9 predicted proteins | sample TergutMp193P4_FD_35502 | JGI IMG/M metagenome (IMG submission 35502) | reverse complement strand
CAACATTCTTCGTCGTGACCGTATACGTGACCTGCTGGCCAGCAGTAACCTTCGACCCAGACGCCGGAACCGACGTCTTCGCCATCAACAAGTCACCAACAACCACCTCAGAACACCCAGGCAACGTCGGATCAGTCTTGCAACTATCAATCGACACATCCACACCATTGACCAGTTTCGTTTCAATCGTCACATTAGTATGAATCTTCACCTGATACGTGATCGTCAACACCTGACCAGCAGGAACCATGTCACTCCACGTCAAATGACCATCAGCCACCACAGGGGCAGTCTGCGCCTGGCCATTAATCGACGCTGTCGCACTGCCATCCACATAATCCGCAGACAACAGCACATCCGTCAAATCATCATCAACCAGCTTTCGAACTTCCACATCGTTGTTATTTGTCCCAGTCATCGTATACGTCACCGTCTCACCAGGATGTGTCACCTTCACATTCGCCGACTTTGTCATGCCAAACGTAGGAGTTGGGGGAGTGCCATTCCCAGTTACTACTGAGTAGCAGCCATCCTCGTCACCAGTCACACAAGTGGAATCAACCATCTGGTTTGGACGATCAGGATCTGGGGCAGAACCTATCACACCATTCCTCATCACATCAGCAGTAGTGATACCAGGATTAGTCAGCACACTGTATGTCACAGTGACGGTCTTCCCAGCAGGAACCGAGCCATACCACGTCAACGTAGTGCCATCCCACATCGGAGCTGCTACTGCCTGGCCATCAATCGTCGCCGCCGGCGCATTTGCACCACTGTCATTAAATGACGAGTACTTGAGTACATCAGTCAAATCGTCAGTCAAAGTCACATCCATAGCCTTAGTCGGATGCACATTTGTGGCCGTCACCGTGTAGTACAAGTTTTGGCCACCAAACATCTGCCGACCATTTGCAGGACTTGAAACCTTGTTGACACTCAGCCCAGACACAATCACAGGCGGAGGAGTACAACGATCAGGCAATTGACCAAACGCTGGATCACAATCTGCTGAACGTACACTGTTCTTCAACTGGTCACCCATCACGGCATCATTGTTGACTGTCACAGAATAGGTGATAATCAAAGTCTTGCCAGCCGGGACCATTCCACTCCACGTCAGCACGTCATTTGCCACTGAAACACTGCCAGTTTGCACACCATCAACCAAGGCCGCAATCGGGCCTGGGACCAATGTCGCGTCATCCAACACATCTGTCAGATTATCGCTGATACCAGGATCAAGAGGTACGTCACTCGTGTTTGTGCTTGTGATCCTATACGTGATCACATCGCCACGATGCGCCACAGCAGATGGTGTGGTGACGGTCTTCGTCGTTTCAAATCCACCAACAGTCAATGTTGAAGAGCACCCAGGCTCCAAACCAGTCTGACACGTGGGAGTCACCGTATCCGACGGATGATCCGGATTCGAACCCGAACCAACCACCATGTTCGTCAACTGGTCACCCGACTTCGCATCCTGATTCACCGTCACCGTATAAGTCAACGTCACCGTCGCCTGAGGAGCCAACGACCCACTCCACGTCACAGTATCATCCGCGAACGTCGGAGCCGCAGCCGGTGAACCATCCACCGACGCAGACAATGAACTCATATCGATCGTCGCATGAGACAACACATTCGACAAATTATCAGTCACCGTCGCATTCAACGTAGCCCCACCAACAGTCGGGCCAACATTCTTTGTCGTGACCGTATACGTGACCTGCTGGCCAGCAATGACCTTCGACCCGGACGCCGGAACCGACGTCTTATTCATCAACAAGTCACCCACAACCACAGGAGCACACCCAGGCAGAGTCGGATCAGTCGTGCAATCATCAATCGACACATCCACACCATTGATCAACGTCGTCCCAACCGTCACATCAGCATGCACCGTCACCTGATACGTGATCGTCAACACCTGACCAGCAGGAACCGTGCCACTCCACGTCAAATGACCATCAGCCACCACCGGGGCAGTCTGCACCTGGCCATTGATCGACGCTGTTGCACTGCCATCCACATAATCCGCGGACAACAACACATTCGACAAATCATCATCCATCGACTTCGGAACACTCACACTGGTGTCATTCGTCCCAGTAATCGTGTATGTCACCGTCTCACCAGGATGCGTCACCGCAACGTTCGCCGACTTCTCCGTCACAAATCCGCCAACAGTCAACGTTGACGAGCAACCCGACTCGGTGCCAAGCTGGCAATTCGAGTAGAAGCTGTCGGAGGGATCACCAGTTGGGGAACCTCCTCCTGAAACCATATTCGTTAGGACATCTCCTATCTCGGCAGTGTCATTGACTCTGACCTGGTAGGTGATAGTCACTGTTGCGCCTGGCTCCAATGATCCGGCCCAAACTAACAAAGATGGGTTGTCCGTCTCCATGAATGGTGCAGCGGCTGGCAAGCCAGCGATCGAGGCACTGAGGGAACCAGTCACCAACTGGGCGTGAGACAACACGCCAGACAGATTGTCGCCCACAACCACACCGAGTAGATTCACGGTGCCAGTATTTTGAGCCGTCACCGTGTAGGTGATCGTCTGGTTGGCGACAACCGTACTCCCGCTAGCGGGGAGCGAGGTCTTCTGGACATGAAGTCCGGTCAGGTAGGGGGTCAGGATCGACGTACATCCAGGCTCTGTTCCCACCTTGCAGTTGGTCGGGACATCCTCATCGGGACTCTCGGGATCCACTGCGGACCCGATGACATGGTTGACCATCTCATCTGTCGTTGCCAGGTTGGCGCCAATTGTCACCTTGTAGCTCAATGTGACGACCTGCTTGGCGGCCAGATCGCCGGTCCAAGACAGAACGCCATTTGTGATCGTCGGCGCAGGGGCGACCGTCGAAGTAGGCGTACCGGTCAGTGTCGCATGAGCCAGAACACCAGTCAGATCATCGGTCAGGTTCACGTCGGTCAACGGGCCCTCACCGGTGTTCGTCGCGGTCACTGTGTACGTGACCACTTGGCCGCTGGTGACCTGGGAGCCGGTGACGGGATCAGACGACTTGTTGATCTGCAAACCAGTATTGCTGACGGTCACGTCGTTCGAGCACTTGTCCACGTTGGGATCACATGTGCCTGGAATGTCTGTGCTGACAACGTTGCGGATCTTCGTACCTGCCGCAGTCGTGTCCTTGACAGTCACACTATAGGTGATGACAACTGTCTTGCCCATGGGCACAGTACCGGTCCATGTCAACGACGTGCCTGCCACTGCCGGAGCAGCTGCCGTTGCGCCGTCCACCGTGGCTGCCGCATCCATGTTGTACGTCGCATTGTTCGGCACAACGCCACTCAGATCATCGGTGAGCGTCGGGGTGATGTCTCCCGTGCTGTTGTTCACACCAGTGATCGTGTAATGAATCACATCACCGGGGCGTACGAAGTTGGTCGGATCCGACGTCTTCTGAATATTGAACTTGACGATATCAGGAGTCAATGTGGACGAGCAATTGGTTTCCGTGCCAGTTTGACATGTCGACGGGACCTGCTGATCCGGATTGTCCGGATTCTTGCCTGTCCCAGTGACGGAGTTGATCAGCTTGTCGTCCTTCGTCACATTCTGATTGACCTTCACCTGATAGGTGACGACCACAGTCTGCTGCGAATCCAAAGACCCGGTCCATGTCAGGACCTTCGTCGCCTGATTCACAGTAGGAGCATTGCCGACTGTCGAGGTGGGGGAACCCACCAACGTGGCGTTGTCCAAAACATCGGAAAGATTGTCTGTCAATGTGACAGGATCCAGCCTCGTGTTGCCACTGTTCGTGGCTGTCAGCGTGTACGAGATCGTACCGTTGACGGGCACTGTCCCACCGGAGGCCGGAATCGAGGTCTTGGTGATCTCCAAAGCGGGAGCGCTGACGACCACGTGTGTGGTACACCCAGTCTCAGTGCCCAACTTGCAGTTCACTGGAACTGGAATGTTGGTAGAGCTGGGATTGGGATCCGTCGCCTGCCCGATCACGGAGTTGGTCAATGTTTCCGCTGTCGTCAGAGTCGGGTCAACCGTCACCTTGTAGGTGACTGTGACCGTCTGACCACCTTGGAGACTTCCACTCCACGTCAGTTTGCCATCGGCGCCCACTGTTGGGGCATTAGCCGCAACACCGTCAATACTCGCCGTCATGTTATCTTGGAGAGTGCCATGGGCCAAGACGCCGGTCAAATCATCTGTCAAGGTGACGGGGTTCAGCACGGACGTGCCGTTGTTGGTGCCGGTCAGTGTGTACGTGATCGTACCGCCGGGAGCTACCTGTTGGCCCGATTCGGGATCCGAGGTCTTCAGGACGTCCAAGGAGAGTGGATGGATTGTCACTTGCCTCACGCAGGGATACTCCGGGTAGTCATCCGGGTTTCCGTTCTTCGGCACCCACTTGTCACAGCTCTGGTCGATATCGCTACTCACGGCATTGTTCAATATCACACCATCGGTGACATCGTCATGAACTCTCACCTGGAAGCTGAACACCAACGTGTCCCAGGCCTTGATCAGGCCGTGCCATGTCACTGTGTTCGACCCGTCGTACACGGGAAGAATGTCAGACGGAGTTCGTCCGGCGACACCCTGGGTCGTCGTGTACGCAGTCTCAGAACCCGGCACATAATCCGCGTTCGACAAAACGTTGGTCAGATCATCCACAATGGTGGGAGTCAGATCCATATCCGGCAGTGGGCCATTGGCCTTTGAACTGTAGTTGTACGCATAAATGGTGAAAGTCACGGTCTGTCCGGGGCGAGCCGAGGTCGCCGGAGAAGAGAGCTTCTGCATATAGAAAGCAACAATTCCGGTCCATGTGGTGCAGTCCACCTGCGGAGGGGCGCCCTCAGGACAGTTCGACGGAACGTCATCACGCAGTCTCGAACCATCAGAGGCAGACCCGCTCACCTGGTTCACCAGGGCGGGCACAGGAGTCGAGGACTCGTCGACTATCACCTGATAGGTCAGAGTCACAGTCTTGCCCACAGGCAGATCACCGGTCCAGGTCAGGTTGAGATTGTCTTCTGAAACCGCGACGTTTCCTGCCGCCTGGCCATCAATGGTACCGACCAGCGGTCCATCGCTGAGATGGGCGTTGTTCAGGACCTCTGTCATGTCATCGTTGATCACCACGTTGTACAAATCCACATTGCCATCATTGACACCTGTGATCGTGTACGTGACGACATCGCCGGCCTGAAGATCAACGTCTGCCGGGCTCGCCGACTGCTGGACATGCAGGCTCGACACTCGTGGGGCCAGAGTGGAGGAGCAATCCGCGCACGCCGCCTCAATGGTTTGATCCGGGTTCGCCGGATTCACGCCTTCAGCGCTGACGTCGCCGGTCAGGGTGTCAGAAACACCCAGATCAGCGTTCACAGCCACCTGATAGTTCACAATGACGGATGTGCCAGCAGGCACACTTCCGCTCCACACCAGGGTGTCCCCCACCATCGCGGGCGGGTTCACCTGGGCGCCGTCGATCGTGGCCACCAGTGAGTCTGCCACCAACGACGCATTGTCCAAAACATCAGACAGATTGTCTGTGACAGTCACCGGGCTGAGATCCACGTTGCCTGTGTTGGACGCTGTCAGCGTGTACGTGATGGCCTGGTTGGCGCGAACCGCCGATCCCGTGGCGGGACTGGAGGCCTTCGCCACGGTCAGGCTCGCAGATGCCGGAGTGAATTCGGAAGAACCAGTTGTGATCACATCATCTGGGGTCATATCATCTCTCACAACGAATTCAGCAGTCACCACGACGGTCTGCCCCTGGGGCACAGGGCCGGTCCATGTCAGCGTTCCGTCTTCCATCGTCGGATCCGCAGCCGGTTGTCCGTCGACCGTCGCCTGCATCGACTGCAGGTCGGCGTACGGGAGAACACCGCTGAGATCGTCGGTGAGGATCGCAGAATCCAGATCAGCATTTTCAGTGTTTTGCCCAGTCACCGTGTATGTGATCACCTGACCCGGGCTCACAACAGATCCTGTGACAGGATTCACCGCCTCATCAGCAGCCAGAGCAACCACACTCTCAGGACGAAAGCTGGCATCACTGGAAGTTCCATTTCCTGTCGTGTCGTCGCTCACTGCGGAATCGCCTCCACCTATATCAGTACTGACGTCAGCGACATCCTGCCCTGGGTTGTCCGGTGTGGTGGAATCGGACGTCGTCACAGCGGAATCCGGGTAGTCGGCGATATGGAGGATCGTCCAGCACCCGTCTTCATAACCAGTGACACAGTTTGACACAATGTTCTGCGGAACCAGAGACCGGGTGATCTCGGCAGTCACGCCATGGTCACCAGTGGAATAGTTCTGCAGCGATGCCATTGCGACAGCGTCGGAGTCGATCTGAACCTGGAAGGTCATGCTGACTGTCTTGCCAACAGGCAAAGCTCCGACCCAGACGAGGGTCTGGGCATCCAGATCCAAAGTGGCCGTGCCAACCGAGGCACCGTCCATCATCACCGGGTATGGGCCATCAAGCACATGCGCGTCGGGGAGGACGTTGGCCAACTGGTCGGTCACTGTCACGCTGGTGAAATCAACATTGCCTTGGTTCTGCGCGTACACCGTGTAGGTGATGATGTCACCACGGTTGGCTTCCGCACTACCGTCTGGCGTTTGTACTTTCCAAACTCTCCAGCTGGCGACACGTGCTGTCAGCGATGAGAAGCATCCGGTTTCTTGACCGGTCACACAGTTGGAATTGATCGGTGTGTCCTCGTACGGCAAGGTGCCGGTGCCGATGACGCCGTTGACCAACTGGTCTCCGACGGCCAGACTGGCATTGGCGGTCACCGCGTAGGTGACAGTCACCGTCGAACCTGCGCCCAGAGGACCTTGCCACGTCAGCGTGCCGTCAGTCACAGTGGGGGCATCCGTCAGCGTGCCGTCTACCATCGCGCTGAGCGAGCCGTCGACCAATGTCGCATTGTCCAGCACATCCGCCAGATTGTCAGTCAAGGTGACCTCGGTCAGACCGACATTGCCCGGATTGTTGGCTGTCAGCGTGTACACGACCTGCTGACCGGGGGTGACCATCCCGCCCGTACCCGGGCTGGAGATCTTGTTCACAACGAGGCTTGCGGTACCGGCTGTCAGAGTGGACGAGCATCCATCTTCTTGCCCTGTCACGCAGTTGGACGGGACTTGTGTTCCTGGGTTGTACGGATTGGTGCCGTAGCCCTTCACACCGTTCTTCAACGTTGTGGCGCCTGTCAGATCATGGTTGATGACGACAGTGTAGGTCAGGGTCACAGTCTGCCCGGCGGGAACAGCGCCTTGCCAGGTCAGAAGTCCGCCAAGGCTGACGGTGGGATTCGCTGCCGGAGCGCCGTTGATGGAAGCCGTAGCGGTTCCCAGAGTCGCGAACGCCAAAACGCCGGACAGGTCATCGGTCAGAACCACAGGGTTCAAATCGACATTGCCGGTGTTATATCCGGTGACGGTGTAGGTCACGGTCTGTCCGGCGCTCACCACGGAACCCGTGGCTGGATCGGAGGACTTGGCCACTGTGAGTCCGGTTGAGGCGACATTCAGAGTCGTCGTGCAACCTGGCTCTTTGCCCGTGGTGCATGTCGAGTTGGCCGGCTGTCCCGGATTGGAGGGGTTCGTACCGGTGCCGATCACGCCGTTCGTCAGGGTGTCAGTCGCAGTCGCGTTGGCATGGACTGTGACCGAATAGGTCATGATCGCGGTCTTGCCCGCTGCCAGAGGACCACTCCATGTCAGCGTCGATCCCACCAACTGGGGGGCCGGGGAGATGGTCACGCCGTCGATGGTGGTCTTCACGGAACTGGCGTTGAGGTCGGCCACGCTGAGCACGCCGGACAAATTGTCCGTCAGTGTCACGGGAGAAAGATTGGTTGTACCAGTGTTCTTGGCGGTGACTGTGTACGTCACGGTTTGCCCTGGGCTGACCAGGGAGCCGTTCGCAGGATCGGAGACCTTGGACACATCCAGGCTCGAGACCTGCTTGGGCGGATTCAAGATGGAGTAGCATCCCTCTTCAAGCCCTGTCACACAGTTCGACGGGACGTCGGTACCCGTGGTGCCGATGACCTTGTTCCTCAGCTGGTTGTCGTAGGTTGTCCCGCCCTTCACGAGGACCGAGTAATCCACGACCACTGTCTGGCCCGCAGCCAGAACGCCGGTCCATGTCAGCGTCGTACCTCTCAGAACCACGCTGCCTTGTTGTGCCCGCCCGTTGATGCTCGCGTTGAAAGCTCCGACGATTGTCGCATTGTCCAACACATCGGACAGATCGTCAGTCAACTGGGCATGGTTGAGGGTGGTATTGCCTGTGTTCGTCGCGGTCACCGTGTAGTTCACCAGACGACCGGGAAGCACGTACGAACCCGTCGGGGGATTCGACACCTTCTTGACGCTCAAACCGGAGATGCCAGGGGTCAATATGGAGGTACATCCGGTCTCCAACCCCGTTATGCAGTTTGAACTCACATTCTTCTTCGACGAATTGACCGCGGATCCGATGACATGGTTGATCAGGGAATCTCCAAGGCTCAAACCCTGGTTGACCTTCACGGAGTACGTGATTGTGACGCTCTGGCCCGCGGCCAGGGTGCCGGTCCAGTTCAGCGTTGAACTGGTGATCGTCGGGGTAGCAGCAGGATTGGTGCGGCCAGAAGCTGTGGCTGTGGGAGCGCCGGCCAATTGTGCATTGTCCAAAACGTCGGACAGATCGTCGTGGACCTGAACGTTCGTCAGTGTGGCCAAACCATTGTTCTTAGCTGTCACTGTGTATGTCACAACCTGTCCGCCGGTCACGGTGGAGCCTGTCACAGGATTGGAAACCTTATTGATTGTCAGCTTGTCGTTGCACGGCACGACCTTCAGCTTGACGCAGCACTTGAAGACGCAGCAGCAGCAGCACTTGGTGTGCCACCATGTCCACCAGTTCGCCTGCACACTGCCTGGGGTCACGGCGTCGTTCGCCGCGATGGCGGCGACGGCCTGATCGGTGTCGGTTGGCTGCGAGCCATCATTGGTCTGGACAGTGAGAGCGCCCTCTGGGATGGTCTCATCCGAAGAGTTCTGGTCAGCCGACGAGTCGGGATTCGTGGCCTCGGCACCGTCCGTACTGGAGGCGTCCGGGTTGTCTGTGACTGTCACAGCGACTCTGGCGATATAGACGTTGTCCAGAGTCCCGGTGAAATCAACCGGTGGTTTCGCGCTGAGTTTCCCTGCTTGGGCGTCAGCCTTTGAGATCTCATAGATGATGGGGCTGGTGCTGACCGGAGTCATCAACTTGCCTGAGTCGTAGACGCTCCACCCCGCATCCAGACCATAGAAGTAGTACGAATTGAACACGGTTTTGGATTTGTTGGTGTCTTTGACCGTGAAGGTGAAGGCATCCCCAGATCCTTGGACGACGGAGTCCTGGGCGATAACGACCGACAATCCATCATCTCCTGTCGCAGCTTGAGCGGTCGCGGGTGAAACCACCCCGATAAAACTGGCGATGAGTCCGAAGACCGCTAGCCAGATCCATGTCCCTTGCGCAACTTTGCGCGGACTCGTTGTCGTGTCAGCTGGGGTTCCCCCCCTGTGATTGTCCATTAAGACACTCCCTTTATTTGTTGGATGTAATTCCTGTAGTTCATCTCATACCCCCAATTGGATATCCCTCTCCCTACATAAAGGTTATGCTAACACACAAATATCCAGAAATATCAATTTCCTTGACTCAAACGTTAAACCTAAAGCTTGTTTATAAGCGAGTGAAAAATAGCCCCGCGGACAGTCTGGTTACCGGGAGGTTAACGGCACGGAACTAGAGATCAAATTAATATATCGTTGCCAAGATTTATCTCAACAGATGCCCCATATGCGATGTCTGCCAGTTCCACGATGTCCAGGTTGCCACGTCCCCACTTGTCAGACGGGCCTGAAGCGCTATTTCTGCTTGGTTATAGACGCTGACATCACTGGTGTTTTCTTTCAAATCAATCAAGGCAGGCACGGCCGCATCTGACAGATTATTCTGCAGGTACCAGATATCAACAAAATCCATGTTGCCGTTCAGGTACTGGTGGACGTTGTAATCGGCGATCAGGCCATCAGTATTTGCCCAAGTCAGCCCGATAAATGATACGAGTACGACAAGCAGTAGGGGGATATCGACACGAAAACGACGGACGTGCCAAGCCCCCACGAGGAGGAAAACTATAAACAACACACCCATGAACCATAATGTGTACACACGCAGGCGGGTCAGGCCGTACTGGTCGATGTAGAGGATCATTTTCGACATGGCTGTGACCACCAACAGGATGGTCAGCGCGGACAGAATCGTACCGATGACACGAAGGCTTCGGGGGTACGTTTCCTCGCGTTTGGCGAAGAGATAGGCGAATCCCAGGACCGCCAGGTTGATCCCCGCGACAATGGCAAGCTGGAAGAAACCTTGCCGGGCGAAGTCGGCGTACGTCTTCTCTGCCGGGAGTGTTCCGGTGAAGGCGCCGAAAAGGGAACTTCCCATCGCGGAAAAGAACATGATATATATCATGCAAAGGATAGCTGTTGGGGTGGCCACGGCCGCCACCGCGATCTTGCGAGCCGCCCCGCTCCACCTGGCCGCACGTTCATGAGTGATCGACTCGGTGCCCATGCGATGGGCGTTGCCGTACATCAGGGAGAACAGATAAATCGCCACGGGAATCGCCAGGCAAAACTTCCAGAGGAATCCCCAGACGTCGAAGTCGGCGATGGAGTGGCCGACCTGGTCCACCCAGGAGTTGAAGTTGTCGTCGGCATCGGTGAGCAGTGACACGACCAGGACGATCACGGGCAGGGCGACGGCCACACCTACGACCGCGACAATGAATTGGGTCATGCTCTTTTTACCGCGCAACAGGCCTTTCAGCGCCGCGGCCCATGACCCGGCGTTGGAAGCAGGCACAACCACGGCTTGGTTGAGCACATCGGCCGCTGTGAGGGCTCCAGGAATGGGGCTGATGGCGGTGCCGGCGGCGTACGCATGCCAGACCACATAGCCGACTGTCACGAAAGCCCAGGCGAAGAAATGGACCGGAGTGGTGTCGTACAACGCGAAAGGCAGGGCGGAGAAGACGAGAATCGCCGCACCGATGATGGCCGGTTTATTGAGCGCGACCCGGCGTACTCGGAAGTAGACCATCGAGGCAGCCAGCGCCGCACAGATATATAAGGTGAAGGCGATGCCGGGATAGCTGACGCTGGTCACCGACGTTTGCGCGGGGCATATCCAGGACCACGCCAGGTACCCGAAGACAACAAGGGCCAATGCCATGATCGTGTCAGTTCCGTCCACGAGGTAGATCTTCTTGGGGTGGGGCATGTACAGGTGCGTCTCGGGCGTGGGGACCGGGGCTACGGGCTCGGACATGAAGACCGGGGCGCCGGGATCGGACAAGGTTGTCGTCGGAGAGGTCGGTGTGAGCGTATCAGACATTGTCGTCTCCTTCGGGAGTGAATTCCAACAGATCCCCCGGCTGACAATCCAGTTCGCGACACAGAGCCTCCAGGGTGGAGAATCTGATGGCTTTGGCTTTGTTGTTCTTCAAAATGGACAGATTGGCCGGAGTGATCCCCACCCGGGAGGCCAGCTCCCCCGCAGGAATCTTGCGGATCGCCATCTGCACATCGAGATTGACTGTGATCGGCATCTTTTCTCCTCAGATCGTGAAGTCGGCGTCTTCTTTGAGCAAACGTGCGGCGTCTATCACGTTTTTCACCACGCGCATGATCAGGCCCAAGAATCCTGCGACAAGGGCAAGGAAGATGAAAACCGGCCGCGGCGAGGCGATGACGGCGCCCACCACGCAGGAGATCATGATGGCGAAACCACAGTACGAGATGAGACGCAGCCGACGCACGTTCGTCAGGGTGAAGACTTGTTCCTTGCGGATGTCCCCCAGCAGTCTCAGAAGGATGATCAAAGCGATGATCCCGAACCCGAGACAGGCGTACAGAGGGCCAGTCGCACGTACAACGAATGTGTCGTCGAACAGGGTTCCCGGCACACGGATCATTTTGAGCAGGGGCACCAGGGCCGGAATCGAGGCGACGGCGCACGCCAGGGCGATCCAGGCGACGACCATGGTCAGCGTCGTGGACTTTCGCGAATCCCATAAATGTTTGGACATAGGGAAACACTAACACAGATTTTTATCGTTATTCAATATGTTTCTATTGTTTTTCAGTGAATTCTTATCTTTTTTGCGGGGAGGTCCTGCCTGCGGCAGGATGACGGGGATGGGGGGGATGACAGGAAGCGCATCAGGAGAGGAGGAGGTGGGCGATCTGGGTGTATCCGGCCATGTCGAAGGAATCGACAGTGTCGCTTGCCAGGAGGTAGAAGTCCCCGGAGACCTCGATCGCGCGGATCGTGGTGTCGGTGGGAGTGTTCCCATTCTCACTGCGGCCCAGGGTGAAGGTTGACAGCTCCCGGAACGTGGTGCCGGTCCACTGGTACATCCGGTAGTCCCATGTGTATCCCCTCACGCCATTCGTCTGGCTATAGGTTCCCGTGGGAAACCCGATCAGGCCCTTGTCGGGGTCCACGAAAGCGGCCTTGTGATCGATGGCGACCTCGGTGGAATCCGCGTCGATGGGCAGGGTGGCCACCTCGCGTACATCCAAAGGATCAGACACGTCGAACATAGACAGTTTCAAACCGTCGGTCAGACCCGAAGCGTCCCCGTTCGTACCGAGGCCCAGCAGCAGGCCGGAGCCGAACACATGGAGGTAGCTGGAGAAACCGGGGATCTTCAGGGCGGACGTGACCCTGGGATTCGCCGGATCGGACAAATCGATGGCGAACAGGGGATCCATCCGCTGGAAGGTGACGACGTACGCCACATCGCCGTCGAAACGCACCGACTGTACCTGCTCATTCGTGACCAATTCGGGCAGGACACCCGTCAGCGCCATCGCGGAGTCGAGGACCCACAACGCCGGAACCCAAATTCCGATGCCATTGTTGCGTGTTGTCACAACCCTGAGGTACCCGTCCTGTTCGTCGAGGGAGAACTGGTTCAACAAGCCGCCGGGCAGGACAGCCGTCTGACCCACTGCCAACCGGCCTGAGTTCAGCCCGATACGTACGATGGTCGTTGTGGTACCAATGTAGCCCCCGTACCCCGGAATCGTCACAGCCGAGTTGTCATAGTCGCCTGACGCGAGGTAGAGGTTCGCCGCGTTCATGTAGATCGTGTCGGCCTCGCCGAGGACGGCCTGCTCGCCAAGGACGGCGCGCGCGGCCACATCGACGGCTGTGACCACGGAGTACGCCGCGGTATTCGGATCCGACGGTATCGTGATGCATCCAGGGTCCAGGGGTGTCAGGCCCGCGCTATCACCAACCTGGGGAACGAAGGTTGCCGGATCGCTCGGATCGGCGTCTTCGATATCCACAGAATAGGTGCTGACAAGGTACAGCACTCCATCGCTCAGGCGGGAGTCGACATAGGAACCCGACTGGGAAACCTGAGAAAGATAGCGCGGAAGCTCCGGATTGGAGATATCATAGAAAGCAACCTTCAAGCTTGACGCGCTCAGGCTGAGGTACGTGGACTGCGGCGAGCCCCATCCGGAGGCGCCGTTGGAGAACCCATGGAAGAGAACAACAAGGGTTTTCCCCTGGAGCATCATGCCTATCACAGGCCCAGTGACAATGTCTGCGCTGCCCGCCAGGCCGGACGTGTCGATGGTGGCGACCTGGCGCGACTCGGCCCCCTGGGCGGCGACCACGGCGACGGTGCGGCCCTTGGCTATATATATGTACGACCCGTCTGTCTTGACGAGGTCCCCCTCATCGACGCCGGGCACCTGGATGTTCGTACCCGCTTCAGACGTGTACGACGGGGGCTGGGCGGCTGAGGTCGGGGCTTCGGGGGCAGTGGCCAAACCCCCACTGTCTTTGTCCACGAAGACCTGTTGAACCGCGGCGACAGCGGCGTACACATCGGCGTACGCAGCCGGGTCTGCGCCAGGATGTTTGGTCATTGTTCCCTGGCCTCCGGAGACGACGACCGGGTCGGGCCATGTCGGCCACTGGGAAGGCGTACGCCCAGCCAAACCGCCAACGACCATCGCCGCAGCCAGGACAATGGCTGTGGATGCCCCCAGGAGGACGCCCCTGCGGGCCCTCGTCTTCGGGCGCGACGGCTTGCGGGCGGTGACCGGTTTGGCTGACGGGGTGCTTCCGGGCAGGGCCGGGGCGAGGTCCGTACTGCCAGAACTCAGGCGGGCTTCCAGACGGGAGACCAATTCAGGCGGTGGTGTCATGAGATTTCGCATCTCATGGAAGCTGTCAGTGAATTCGTCCCTGTTGGACATCAGAATCCTCCTTGTTCATTGCCTCGCGCAGCATGGTACGGGCGCGAGAAAGCCTCATTTTGACCGCGCCGGGGCGTTCGCCCAGCACGTCGGCGATCTGTTGGACGGGCAGATCATCGAAATAGAACAGATGGATGACGGTGCGATAAGCCTCGGGAAGGGACGTCAACGCGGTGAACAACTCGTCGTACTCCTCGATGTCGAACCGGAAAACCTCTCCGGGTTCCTCGCCGGTGAGCGGTTGGACGCGGCGGCGCCACGAACTGGTGGACACGTGGCGAGCAAGGTTCAGTGTGGTCGTGATCAGCCAGGCCTTGCGGTGCTCCTCGTCGTTGCACACCGGTTGTTTGCGATGGTAGGTGAGGAAGACCTCCTGGAACACGTCCTCGGCGTCCGGGACACAACATGTGTGCGTCAGGCAGATGGCGTACACCATCTGTTGGTACCGCTCGACGACTTCAGTTGTGTCGTGAGACACCGCTGGGCTCATAGGCGTCCTTCCTTGCCATGTGACATCATCATCCTGTCACAGACAACTGCGCCCCGGAAAGTGAAAGGTAACAAAGCGCGGAAACCAAATTGTCCAGCGCTGAGTGACCATTACTGAACCAGATCGTTCAGATATCTTGTCATCTCATCTTCGGTGATCTCATCCTCGGGATGCAGAACATAATCATGGAACCGAGATTGCACCGCGTCAATCTCTTCCTGGTTGATGGGCCGTTCCTGCTCGCTCAGCCATGAGCCAATGGTGCGATGTAATTCGACCAACTCGGAATGATCCAGTTTTTTAACCTGCGGCAGAACGTCCATAAGAGTCATATCCCAAGGATACTCTGTCGAGTGATTGCGGGAGCAAAGGGTTTCTGCACCACCCAAAAGGTACCATGGGAAGATGAAGTCGCAGCCAAAAATGCCGAAGGACCCTTCCACGATCGCTTTGTACTTTGCGGGAGCCCTGGCCGGGCTCATCATCAGTTCGATCGGGATCATTGGAGGCGCTGGGACAATCGGCAGCGGTGACGACGTGATGGGCTATTGTTTCTTGATCGCCGGAATCGGGGTGTTGGTTCTGGCCATATGGATGGGGCGGCGCGGCACGCAATTCCTGGCCAGACTGTCCATCACCAATCTGGAACTGGTCACCGGTACCCTTCCGCACGAAACCGAACCGGCCGACGTCGAAACAATCACCAATGCGTTGATGGCGCTCAATCGGCGCGGGCTCCCGTACCGGGTCGACCAGAGCATTGACCGGCGCGGACGGCCGGTGTTCACCGTCAGAACGCGGGTCGAGGAGGTTCGTTGGCGCGAGTTTCTGCGCATCGGCTCCTCTCGTACGACCTGGGGCATCCGTGTCACGCTGAAACCCGGCGGGCACTACACATGGCATGAAACGCACGGTACGGTGATCTGGGACGCCAATGCGAAAAACCTGAGCGTGTCGTACCAACGTTCCTGGTTCTCAGGCAGGGTGGCCGGACCCACGGTCACCACGATCTGGGCGCCCGACCAGCCGGGCTCCACCACTGCGCAGTTGAGCGCCGGAGACATCAAGATCCCTGTTTTCTCGATCCTGAGAGCGTACGGCTGGAGGCCCCGGTTCGACTGGTGGGGCACCATGATGTTCGAACGCTAGATGAGTTGTTCTAGTAGCCGCAGGCGGTGGTGAGGTCGGTCGTACCGAGTGTGTCAGTCCTAGTCGATGAGGGATTGTCACGGTCCTCGACCTCTGCGACAGCGTCGGAGACCCTTTGATGGATCTGGGAATAATCGGGGTTGAGGGGGTCCACATCCGGCGGCGTGAGGTTGAGTGTGGAGATGGTCCAGGTGGTCGCCTTCTGAGCCAGGGAAACCAACGAGGGTACTTGGTTGGATGGGATATTCGTGCGGGCATTCGTGGACGCGGCACTGATCAGATCCATGAAATGGGTGGCGAGGGTCGAGGGTCCGAATTCGTCGACCACGGACAACAGGACACATTTTTCACGGGTCATACGGGTGTAGTCGTCCGCGCCCACTCTGGTTCGGATGTACCACAGAGCCTCCTCGCCGGTGAAATGGTGGTTCCCCGGCTCGATCCAATACATCGTCTGATCCATCGCGCCGACCGCGACACGCTGGCGGATCGTGAGATCGATCCCACCCACAGCGTCGACGAGGTCCTCGAACCCATCCATGTCGATGAACGCATAATAATTGATGGTCAGCCCCGTGATCCCCTCAAGGGCATCCACCGTTGCCTCGGCGCCCGGATCGGATTTCTTGGGGTACAGATCCGCGTGGTCCAGGCCCGTTTGGTACACCATGGTCAGCATGCACGGGTCAACCATCTGGTTGGGACACACGTACCCGTCGGGGTAGATAGCGTTCAGCGGGGAATCCACAGGGAAAGGGATATTGACGATGTTGCGGGGTACGGAGATGACGAGCGTACGACCGGAGATCGCGTCCACACTGACAAGCATGGTTGAGTCCACCCGGGCACCGTCGCGCCAGTCGGCTGCGTCCGAGCCCAACAGGGCGATCGTGAACCGCCCGTCGATCGGCTCGGTGATCCCCCCTCCGGGCAGGACATGGCTGACCGCCCACCAGGCATGTACTCCGACCGTACCCACGGCCACAATGACAACTGACAAGCAGATGATGACAACCAGGCGAACCCGGGAAATCTTGGCCCGGGGCGCAGACGTACGGGTACTCAGGTTAGTTGGTCCTTCTCCTCGACCCCATGACAAGGGCGAATGCCGATGCCACGCATAGGGCAAACACGAGAGCTGCCGCAGTGGTCCCAGTGGTTCTGGCCGACCCGCCGGTGTCCGCTTTCAACTCGACCACGTCGAAGGCGACTGTGACCGTACCCGATGTGGCGCCCACGAACTCAACCGTGTGGCGGCCCAGTGCGAAGTCCTTCGGAATGGTGAACGTGACCGTGGCAGTGCCATCGTTGCCCGCGATGCCTGAGCCCAGGTCGATCGGGTCAGAATGCAGGGTCGCATGTACCTGCTCGCCGGGGAGGAACCCCAGCGCGGACGCGACCTGCTGCTGGCCGACAAGACGTGTGGGTTCCTCAATGCTGGCACCGATGAAATTGACTGGGATCGTACCGACCGGCTGCCCATTCAACGTGACGGTGATGGCATAGATCCCGGGGGTCGCCGAGGAAACGGGCAATGAGTACGTGCCATTGCCGTTGTCGGTGAAGCTTCCCAATGTGACCTGCGGGGAGGAGCTCACCGACAATGCCCTCGAGTAACCGGTCAGTTCGGCTGTGTGATTCTCGTTCCAGACTGTGACGGTCAGGGAGTACGAATCCGTCCCATCGGCCAGGCGAGCCGCGCCGCCGGTGGTGTTAGCCTGGATCCCGGGGTTTTGCACCTCGGACTCGATGGCCGACGGGGTCTCCTCGATCCCCGCGGCGGAAACATTGACACTGACGTTGCCGGAGAAGAAACTCAGGTTTACCCCGTTGATGGTCATGGAATCAGCCCAGGTGAGCTGCAATGGACCTACTACGTTGTACGTGATGGTATCGTCCGCGTTGATAGTGGCATTGCCTGATTTCACTGTCCATGAGATCGGATTGGGATCGCCAGCGGCCTGTCGTACTTGCGGCAATGGTACTGTCGTGCCCACGATTCCGGTCTGGGTCACACTTTGATCAGTCACAGCGTAGTTATGCACACCCGTCTGGTACTCGCTTGGCACGGTGTTCCAAACCAAGTTGACTTGCGACCAGTTCACACTTGACAGATCGGTGATCTGGTTGTTTGCCAAAGTCCATCGATTGTTCCCACAGGTCTGCGAAGCGTCGAAGTAGCAGGGACCCATCGTGGCATTGATAAAGGTCACAATGGGGGCGATGGAAGTAATCTGGTTGTTGTTCAGAAACAACCCAGTCAGTTTGGTGAGTCCTGCTAGTGGGGACAGATCAGTGATCTTGTTGTTGGCGAGGACGAGCCACGTCAGTTTGGTGAGGCTTTGCACTGGTGCGAGGCTGGTGATCTGGTTTCCGTCAAGGTCGAGGTACGTCAGATTGGTGAGGCCCTGAAGAGGTGCCAGATCGCTGACCCGGCCGCTCCTGACTGAGACCGATGTCAGATTGGTGAGGTTCTTCAGAGGTGTCAGATCACTGATCGGTGCGTTGTAGAAGTAAACACTTCGAAGGCTGACAAGTCCCGCCAACGGCGTGAGATCGCTGACAGATGAATACGTCAATTGAATATAAGCGAACTGTGGGTCGATCAGATTCTGGAGACCTTCCAACGAGGCGACTCCCTGACAGGTCAACCAGTAGTTGTCGCTGCTCGCCGCCGCGAGGGCATCCAAGTCCTGTCGTGTGATGGAATCAGACTGAGCCGGGGAGACACCAAGAGCCTGCATCGTAACGTCGACGCACGCGCGTAGATCGGTGTCCGGAATGAGGTTGTCCCCGCCCACAGCAGCTGCTGCGGGTTCGACATCTCCTGGGGCTGCATTGGCTGGTACGGCGGCCAGCATTGTGCCGACGGCCACGGCTGCTCCCATGGCTAAACTCAGTACGCGCGAAAATGAGGATTTCATGCTCTCTCCTAAAGATATATTGGTGAACGAACCCCCATGTCATTGGCCCACCTATGGCCTATTCTTCCCTCGGTGGAACCCCAAGTCAAATAGCAAGCGGAACTTAGTGATTTGTAACTTACAAGAGACTAAGCCAACGACAGAAAGGCGAATTTCTCCATTCAAACCGGTGAATTTAAGATATAAATCTTGTTCCAGAACGAGTCGTTGAAATCATTGCAAGTGATGGAAATACCATTTTGGATAAAGCTATTTGACGAGAGAGAGAGAGAGAGAGAGAG
>JGI24699J35502_11133917_pt1 | contig 19293 bp, 21 predicted proteins | sample TergutMp193P4_FD_35502 | JGI IMG/M metagenome (IMG submission 35502) | reverse complement strand
TCCTTACGGCGGGAAAACACAGAACGTCAAACCGTTTTCGAAAGACGGGGAACCGGTACGTTTCAGCGAAAGTGACCGGGCGGAAAATCCGTCCGGATCTCAAGAAAAAGAAGGTCTGACGTCAAGCCGGCAAAATGACCGTCCGGAAATCCAAAAAGACGGGGATGACATATTGCGTGCCGGCGGCACGGAAGGCGGCGGCACCTCAAACAAAGTACCCCTTGGTGACGGTTTTGTGGTGTTATTTGCCGGCAGCCTCGTGTATGCCCTGCGGCAACGGATTAAGCGCAGGTAGACGAGTAAACAGGTAAACGAGTAGACGGGGTGACTTGTCTACTCGTCTACTTTTTAAATATAATTAACCGGGATTTTTTACCCGGTTAATTTTTATAGCCTACCTTTGTAAGGTAAACTAATAAATTTAGGGTTATAATATGGATACACATGATTTGCCATCCCAATTAAGGAGCAGTATTTCAAAGCTGTACAAGCGAATGAGAAAACATATGTACTCCGCGGGGACTTTCTCCATGACGGAAATAGAAACCATCGGATTTCTATTTAAAAAAGGAACGCTTTTGCCGTCGGAACTTGCCTCGTTGACAAAGATCACGACTCAATCCATGTCGCAGATTCTTCGAAAAATGGAAGAAAACGGCATGATTATCCGCGTCCCTTCAAAAGAAGACCGTCGGAAAGTGTATGTTTCTTTGACCGCCGACGGAAAATCGATCGTGGAAAAAACACGTTACGAACGGGATGAATGGTTGGGCGATGTGATCGAAAATTCATTGACCGAAAACGATCGGAAACTTTTAATTGAAACATTACCGGTATTAAACAAAATAATTGAAGCACAATGATAACTCAAATGGACAAATGTACGGCCTTGGTGTTGATTGATTTGCAAAAAGGCATGTTAAAAAGAACAGAACCCGGCTTTTTGGATGATGTATTGAAAAATGCTTCGCGATTGGCCGATGAATTTCGCCGCCGGAATCTTCCGGTAGTGATCGTAAGTGTGGATCCTTTTCATCCGTCTTGGCAGAAGACACGGAAAGAGGGACACAATATGCAGTCTTCCAACGCGATTGCTCATAAAGCCTCCGAAGTTACGGACAACCTTGCCGGATTGATGGACAGCGCCATTGATGTTGCACCCGGCGACATTCGTATCGTCAAGCATACGTGGAATGCTTTTTTCGATACACCGTTGCACGACGAATTGAAAAAGTGTGGCGTGACTCAAATTGTTTTGGGCGGAGTATCCACCGGCAGCGGAGTCGAAGGCACAGCTCGGGCAGCCGCCGAATTGGGATATAACATTGCTTTTGCGGTCGATGCCATGGCCGATGACGTACCCGAAGTGCATGATAACAGCATCAAACATATTTTTCCGCGCCTCGGGGAATCGGGAACGACCGAAGAAATCATCGGGATGTTAACGACGATTTAATCGGAGGTGTTGCCGTCGATGATTGTTTGATATGAATATCCGCTTTAATCCCTGAATGATCCGGATTTTTATGCCTCGGGAAAAAATAAATTGGAAATTTATGCTGCCGTTGGTGTTGGGCACGATGATGAATCCGCTCAACAGCACGATGTTGATCACGGCGCTTACAACCATTTGTACTCATTTTGGCAGAGACACCGGTGCAGGCGCGTTACTGATTACACCGCTTTATATCGCCGCCACCATCGGCCAGCCGTTGATGGGGCGGTTGGCTGATATTTACAATCCGAAAGCGGTGAATCGTCTCGGTTTTATTCTGGTTTTTATCGCCGGGGTCATCGGGGTGTTTGCGCCGGCATTTGAATGGCTGATTGTTTCGCGGGTGATTCTCGGATTGGGTACATCGGCGGCGTACCCTTCGTCCATGGCGTTGGTGACGCGAAAATACCGTGAAACGGGACAAACCGTTCCCGGTGAAGTATTGGGCATTCTTACGGTGGCAAGTCAGGTGGTGATGATTCTCGGGCCGGTGCTGGGCGGTTTTCTGACGAGCGTCATGGGGTGGTACGGCGTGTTTTTCGTCAATATTCCCTGGGTAATTGTTTCGTTATATCTGTCAAAAGCAATTCCATCCTATCCCGTCAAGAAAAGCAGAAAGCCGGTGTCTGTTTTGAACGAAGTGGATGCGGGCGGAATATTATTGTTCGGAATGTTTTTGGTATCGGTTTTTATCACCGTGATGAAGTTTCATTGGTTCTTTTTGGCCGCATTGATCGTGTTGCTGATCGTTTTCATGATTTATGAATGGAAGCGGGAAAATCCGTTTGTGGATGTGAAATTCATGTATTTTCGTCCGAGACTGTTTGAAGTCTATTTACGGATCCTGTTTACCAATTACGTGACGTACTTGTTGCTGTATTCGATGATTCAATGGATTGAAGTCGTATATGAAAAAACGCCTTCCGAAGCCGGTGTACTTACGTTACCGATGTCGGTGATATCGGCGGTTTCGGCGATGATGATTTCCAAGAACAAAAACCTGAAAAAAATCAATGCCGCGGCAACGATTTTCATGATGATCACGTGCGCCGGTCTTCTGGTGTTGAGCGGAAAATTTCCTCTTGCCGTGATCATCGGTTTTACCGTTGTTGTCGGCGCCACCACCGGAACCAACATGGTTGCCAATCAACTTTCTTTGAATGCCGAAGCACCATCAGGAAAAACAGGCGTTTCGTTCGGGTTATACCGTACCTTCGGATATATCGGAGCCGTTGTTTCGGGAATGCAACTGAAAACAATTTTCAGCGGCGGGATTACCGACGGCAGCCTGCATTCCATCGGACTTTGTGCCTCAGTCGGCGGAGTGTTGTTGGTGCTGTTGTATGTGGCGAAATTCAGAGGCGTTCGGGCAAAACCTGATCCGCTAAAATTTCTGTAAGAAATGATTCATCTTGATAATCAATAACATGGAACGGAATAATAAAGAAACTTAATAATCCTATTCCAATATTTAAAGTTTTATTTCTGCCAATCCGCTGTCCGGCATTTACTGTTATAATCGCACAATTAATTGACTTTTCACTAATTTCCACGCTTCTGTCGGATTATGCTTGTCATCAGGGCGCAATAATAAATTGGTATCATCTAAAAATTCTTCGTCTTGCATTTTCAATTCCATATTTTGCAGATATTCCTTTTGTGTTGGTGGATTATTTACCACAAAGCCGATATATTCACGATAGCAACGGATAATATTTTCTATATTAAGATTTTGCATTGATAATGCCTTGTATAAATCAAATAAATCACGACCTTTGCGGCGTTGATATAGTGCGCGAAGTTTTGTACCCAACAATTCCTCTAAATGGTAAGTTGTTACTTTGCAACTCCCTGAAAACCATTGATTATTTACGATAAAATCATGTTGTATCAATCCCAATATGCTAAAATGTTCTCGCGTATTGATTTCAACTTTTAAACGAGTAGGCATTACAGGCGGAATTTCGGAATAGAAACGAAAAATCAATGTATTATTGTACACTTTTTGCTTAATTTTCGGTTCACCAAGAAAAGACAAAACTTCCCTTATTCTGTCTATCGTTTCTTTTATCGGTTCTGTGTTTATTTGCACTAAATCAATGTCTTCCGAATAGCGAGGCTGCGGTTGCAAATACAGTTTATGTAAGGCAGTTCCACCGCGAAATGCCAAATGGGATGCCAAATATTCATCGTTAAACAATGCGACCAAAGCACGGCAAATTATCAGATCTTGTTCGATTTGTTCGTTTCTGTGCCATGGAATGGTTTTATTCCATTCTTTTATAGCATATTCGGGTATCATTCTTTATATTTTAAAGATTATAGTAGCGACCCGGTATAAGCAAAGCAAGTTTTGCTTATACTCTCGCTGCTCCTATAATTCATCTATTTCAATTTGTTCATTAATAATTATTTCCCATTTTTTATTTATATAACAATTTGTAATGGATTTTCTGCTTTTTAATGGTGTTTTACGAAACAAAATGCCATATTTTTTTATGCATAAATACAAATTATCGGCTTGCGATTGATATTCCAAAATATTTTCAAGCAAATAACCTAATCGCTGAATCACAGGTGTAGGGACATACTGAAAAAATTCTTTCGTAAGTTTACTGAAATCGCAACTTTCCGCCAATTCATTCAATACCGTTACCACACGATTTATTCCGCCGATTTCTTTTTCAAACTGTATCAAATCGGTTGCCGTAAGTTCGGGCGATGAAATCCGTATGTAACCGGTCGGCGTTTTTCGTTGTTCGGTAAATTGTTCAGGGATAGTCGCTTTATTGTTGAAATTGATTTTTGTTCCTTTTTTCTGCGTACTTCTTAACGAGGGGGGAGTGGTAACAACGGTAAATTCCTGCGGTTGTTGGTGCGCCGCACCGTAAAAAGCGGCAGCATTGAGCAGGGAAATATAGTAATTTCGTCCCAAAAATTTCATTAACCAATCAATATAAAATACTTCAGGAATTATTCCTTTTGATTGATATTCAATAGGAATAATCACGTAAAAACCCTTCCATACCGAGCATATTTTTTTCTTGCCGACTAAACGTGTCAGTGCATTTCTCAGCACGATTCCATTATGTGACGGAAATTTTTCCATTGTTTCCGCAAGCGAAAAACAAATTCTTCCATCTTTTTGAAGATCTTCTATCCAATTAGTTACCGTATATCTCATATTTCAAACATTATGCTTCGACATTAGAACTGCGATAATAATCATTTTTTGATTATTATCGCAGTTTTGCTTTGTTTTATTTTCTGTAAATTTTCTATACTTATATTGTCCACCTACGCTGTCCACTCGCTGATGCCTAATTCTAAACTTGACGACTGTTGATTTTTTATCGTTTGTCCAAATCCCGGTACAAATATTGCAAGTACGCTTTCCCTTTGACGATGAGTGAATCGGCGTCGGGTGAGTTGCAAACGGTTACTTTACCGGCATCATGGTCATAAACCACGTTTCCGGTGGAATCGACCCATCCGAATCCGTTGACGAAATTGTAAAACGCGAAGTGCGGGGATGCCGGATTCAGCATATTTTTACTGAAAATAAAATCATCATGCTTCATGTTTAATTGAGAAAGCAGCGTGGCGGCCAAATCCATTTGGGATCCGACCGGATGAATGACGGCCGGTTGTTTGACGGCACCTCCCAACCAGATCATCGGAATCCGGTATCGTTTCGGATTGAATATTTCGATATTGCGCGGATAACCGGGTCCGTGGTCCGGAACCAGAATAATCAAAGTGTTATTCCAATAAGGCGTTTTCTTGAATTTTTCGACAAAATCACCCAAACAACTGTCGGTGTAGGCGATTGAATTTAAAAAGGGATCGTCGAATTTGTGAAAAGGCACTTCAAACGGTTCGTGGCTGCTTAATGTCAGCGCCATTTTAAAAAACGGTTGCGGCAGGTGCGGGTTTTGCAGTCGTTCGGCAAATGCATCAATCACCACATGATCGGGCGCACCCCACTTGGTCATCCGGTCTTTCAACGGAAAATCGACGTCGGACGTGATCTGCTCCATTTCACAACAACCGAAAAAGTACGAGCGCATATTGGTGAAATCAATGTCTCCGCCATAGAATAATTCGCGGGAATATCCGTTTCGGCCCAATGTTTTGGGAATGGCCGGCAACGTTTGTGTTTTTTGCGGATACTTCATAATGGAAGCCGCCGCTTGTGCCGGATATCCGCTCAATACAGATACCAATCCGCGGTCGGTACGGAAACTGTTGGAATAAAAATGGTCAAACAAAATACCTTCTTCACAAAATTCGGTCAGATTGGGTGCAACACCTTTTTTTCCGTCTAACGGCTCGGCAATCACGGCACCGAAACTTTCCAATACAAAAAGAATGATATTCGGACGTTGTGTATTCAACAATTGAGGAATACTGTCGGTTACGGGTTTGTCGGACAATGAACGGAAAATGCGGTCGGCTTCTTTTTCGTCCATAAATCGGTATTGAGAAGAAAAATCGTCCGATTTGAACAATGAATACAGAAAATTAAAATACGGATTGACGGCGGCTTGATTGTAAAACGAATTGGTGCTGAAATATGCTTTTCCGACATTCATGGTAGATACGGTAAATCCTCCGCGAATAGGAATGATCAGCAATCCGGTCAATAACAAGAGGATAACGGATGTCACCCAAACCGGCTTGGCGGAAGAGAATGTTTTGACCGGTTTGTTGATCAGGAACCGGTAACCGATCAGGATGATCAAAAACCAAACGATCATTCCCGCAACGCCTGCGGCAATAACCCCGATCGATACGCTTGCAAATGCTTCCCGAACATTCCGCAGATAAAACAACACATTCGAATCGAGATGAAATCCCCAATAGGAAAATAACACGGCATCGGCAACGAGGACAATCGAAATAAATGCGGCAACAACAGCAAAATAAACGGTGAAACAAACGGATGTCACCTTATTCTTCAGCCAAAGGGAAAGAATCAGAAAAATTCCCGGCAAAACCGTTAAATAACCGGACATGGAAAAATCGAGCGTCAATCCGTGACCGAAAATGCGGATCAGATTGTCAAGCCCGGCTTCCCGGTATAATCCGGAATGATAACAGATAAAGAAGATTTTTCCGATCAAAAAAATCAAAACGAAATAAAAAAATACAGAGAAGAATGTCAAAATTCGCTTAAGCATAACCGGTTGCAAATTGAACACAATAATTTTTTTCGATCGCCAAAGGTAACGATTTCTTTGCTTGGATGTTTCCGTCCGCCGGTGATTTGTTTTCGGCGTTGCCGGCGATCCGTTCATTTGTCCGTATTTTGCAAACCGGTCTTTACAGAGCATCTGATTTTGATTCAACCGGTAAATTATAAAGTGTCAACCGGTAAATTGAAAAGTATTATTAACGACGCGCCGGTTCCGATAAATCGGAATCGGCGCGAGGAAATCCTGTTATTTTTCCCTTCTCTATTCTCAGTGTTGTACTATTATCTGCGTCATTTCCGGTTTTTCGTTTATCCCGTCATAAATATGGAGGTAATAAATGCCGTCGGCGAGATTGGACACGTCAAATTCCACCTTACCGCTTTTGACGGTGGCACGGCGCAACAATGTACCCATTCCGTCGTAAAGGCGGATATCGTAGGTTGCATCCTGCAAGATGGTTTTGCTGCCGGTGATCGTTTGTTCTTCCATAGATCTGATTTGCGCACCGGCTTCCCCGTTAATTTCGATGTTGAGCACATCGTCAACAGGGTTGGGATAAGCACTGCTCAATTGGACTACCTGACAAGGAGGATTCTGACATTGTTTTACCGAGACATTTTTACTGCTTGTTTGAGAACCGCATGTATTACCCGCTACAACATCTACCCACTTCTGGCCGCTTGTGGTAAAAATAATATCCACACTATTCAGATAAGCACTCACTATCCTGTAACCGCCCGGAGGGCCGGACCATGTAAAGGTTGTTGTTGCAGTCGGTGCTGATGTTATGCAATAATACCTGTTCACAGCATTAACGATTGTTGATGTTTCTCCATCTATAGAGCTGATAACCGGTGCGCCTACCCACACATTAAACCGGGATGCTGTAATTCCGTTCACTGTCGCTTCAATCCACCCGGCACCATTGGCAATTCCCTTGTAAATTTTGGAAGCTCCGGAACCGCTTACCTGTTGTAAATTGGAACTCTGACTCCATATTACGGTCGCATTTGGCGGAAAATTATTGATGGTATAAGTAGCGGATGAATTGAGGCAAAGGGTGGTGGAACCGGAAAGGGTAGGCGCAACAATAACATTTTGTAATATTGGAGAATTAGCTATCATCGCCTTCATTCGAGTGACTTGTCCCGGAGTATGCTGTTGCATACAATTGGGTGCAATATATGCCATATATAAAGTAGTATTTGGGTGATAAGAATCCCCATTTGCATCTTTATTAGAGACACTACAAGTTGAACCATTCCATATACAGGTATTTTGATTTACTTGATGCATTTGAGGGTCTGCCGGTGTATCACAAACAAAATCGCCACAAGTAGAACAATTATTGCCATTAACTAATTCCGCACAACCTCCTTCACACAATCCATGAAAAGTATGATAAAGACCTAAACAATGTCCTATTTCATGCGACAAGATATGAGAACTTGCAAGATTTATGTTATAAGCATTTCCGCCTATAACTAGCGCACTGGCAGGTATTCCGGCTGCTAACCCTGAATTTAGTTTATCATTGGCAAAAAGATATATGTCTACAGCATTCGTATGCGAATTAGGGTGAAAATTATTAAATTTACCATCACCATCACAATCTGTATTACCATTCGTATTACAACTGAAATTAATATTTACATTGTAATAATTATCATTCCATATTTCATCTGTTCCCAATAGTTCAAAGCTAATTCCATAAGGTTGATAATCGGATTGTAAAGTATTGAATGCAGTATTCACTTCTGTTTGAGTTTGTCCTCCTGTTCCATTACTCCTCTTTATTATGTGAAAAAAAATTCTCACCACATAACTATTGTCTGCATTTGCAGACCTAAGTTGATTTTGAGAAATTGTTTGCAAAAAATCAGGAACATTGGAATTCGTTGAACAAAAATCTTGTGCAAACGTGCAGTAACTATATAACATGAGTAACAATGTACTCCATAACTTTATTTTATTCATAATTTTGTAATTTTAATTTTAGCAGTATAATCATTTTTATTTATAGGATCAAGGTCAGGATATGGTGAAAGTTCAATTAATCTGAACCTATAGCCCAAGGTGTCTAAATCGTAACCAGTATCATTATCCAATTCATCAACACAGCCGATAATTGATAAATTAAATTCTATTTTTGCGTTTTTTGAATTAGTTACGGATAATGAAATATGAGCTTCACTTCCATAACATAAATAACATGAAGACTGTGGACACCTGTTGTCTGAAACTCCGACAAAAGAAACTGTCATTGCATTATTATTATTCGGAATGCCACAAGTTTCATTCATTGTTAATGTAAGATATTCGTTACTTCCCTCATCATCATTGCTTTGGCAAGTTATGCACGCCAGAGTGCATAATGCCATAAGTAAAAACAGTTTGATTATTTTCATATCAAAATAATTTTAAATTAATAATTCACTGATTTTCAAAAGGCTATATTTATAGGCTCCCGCTGTAAAACAGGAGCCAAAACTAAACATAGTCGCGAGGAGATATGAAGAAAATGTATTTCATATATTTGTGGTTAACAATTTGTGACAAATATAAAACAAAAGAAATTAATTTGCAAGAGATTTTAAAAGAAATCTTTAAATTTTAATTTTTTTATTTACGGGATAATTATTCTGTTCGTTTTTTGAAGTTGTAATTTGCTTTCATTTAAAGCATTGCTTGTTTTGAGTATCGAAAAGTTACTTCTCTCACTCGCATGGATTTCATAGATTTCACGGATTTTTGTCACAGGGATATATTGTCCGTCTGCTTGTTTATTGAAAAGGAGTTGCAGTCCGATTTCTACAAAAAGATCTTTTTAAAAAAACTAATGTAATTATCGGATGTTATATCCAGCTATCCCCATAGGTGAAATGTAAAAAATGTATCAATGTTTCAAAAAAATATTCGTTCTTTTTTGTCCCGCCGGGGACAAAATGTTTTCTTCTTCACATTACGTCCCTGACGGGACTTTGGTCTCCGGCGGAATTCTCCTTTCTACCAATATGTTGTCCCTGGCGGGACGGAAAACAACATCTTTTAGAACGGATTTTTCAAAAAAAACGAATATTACATTTTTACATCCCACTTGGGGGATAGATAAATCAACATCCGATAATCATTTTTTATTTATGAGATAATTATTCTATTCGTTTTTTGAAGTTGTAAACTGCTTTTATTTAAGGTGTTGCTTGTTTTGAGTATCGGAAAGTACCGTTCTCGTTCGAGCAGTTTCCGACAAATCGGAATAAATATTGTAACTCATGCATTATTTCATTGCGCATCAATTATAAATCAGCGCGAGCGGGGGACAAATACAATGTAACTCTATGTACGAGAAAAACAATACTAAAGTCCATGTTCATTTTTGTTTTTTAATATTATTACAACCTATTTAATTCTAATAAAACCAAAACCGGAAGGAATATCTGCGTACCCAGTAGGAATATCAGATAAAACACTTAAAGTATCATTCTTTATTGAATGAAAATACCAGCCTGCTTCATTTCGTTCTTTATCCCACATCACATACGTTTTATATCCCGCATTTACGGAACATTTTTTCCATGTGAAATACCAGGTCAGTTGAAGTCCATCATCATACTCTACAATATAGTGGTCATTATTAATGTCTACAAATGTATTTTCACTGAAATTCTTTCCCATAATACCTCCATACGAAACGTACCATTTCCATTTCCCCTGCACGCATTTTTGTATCACAGGCAAAGGTTGTTCATACAAATTTTCGATATTGCTGAAGTCAATTCCAGACATGTCAATATTGTCATCGTCTTTGCAAGAAACAACACTTCCTCCCAAAATCGGCAATAGCATTACAAGTTTTAATATTGTTTTTGTACAAATTTTCATACCAAAATAATTTTAAGTAAATAATTCACTGATTTTCAAAAGGCTATATTTATAGGCTCCCGCCTTCTATGGGGAGCGTTCGCTAACCCGGTCGCGAGGAGATATAAAGAAAATGTATTTCATATTTTTATGATTAATAATTTTCAACAAATATAAAACAAAAGAAATTAAATTACAAGAGATTTTAAAAGAAATCTTTAAATTTTAATTTTTTTATTTATGAGATAATTATTCTGTTCGTTTTTTGAAGTTGTAATTTGCTTTTATTTAAGGCGTTGCTTGTTTTGAATATCGGAAAGTCACCTCTCTTGTTCACACGGATTTCACAGATTTCACGGATTTTCGTCGCAGGGATATGTTGTCCGTCTGCTTATTTATTGAAAAGGAGTTGCAGTCCGATTTCTACAAGAATATCTTTTTTAAAATGCTGATAAACAAGAATGATTTTTATTTTAATGGAAACTTTTTCTTTCTATCGGACAGCATGTCTGCCACAGCGAGGGTTTTTAAATGAATTGCCCCTGATTTGCTTTCGGTTTTATGGATTATCCGTTCATTTGTCCGTATTTTTGCAAACCGGTCTTTGCAAAGCATCTGATTTTGATTTAACCGGTAAACTGCCGAATTATAAATTGAAACCGGTAAATTGTAAATTGTCCAATAGTAAATTAAAAAAGTGTTATTGATTTTATCGCCTTCAAAGTCTGTAAATTTTGTTTCGGAAGAGATACAGGTGGAATCCGGACGTCCGCTTTTTGAAAAAGAAGCCGCACGGGTGCATGCCGGGTTGAAAGATTATACCGTCGACGAGATTCTCCGGAAGGAAAAAGTAAGCCTGAAAATTGCACGCGCCGCTTACGAAAGTATTCAACTTTTTTCGTTGAAAAACACCGGTCAAAAACCCGCGATCTTTGCTTTTGACGGCAATGCCTACGACAAATTGAGGGTTCGCGACTTCGATCGGAAAGAATTGAATTTTCTGCAAAATCACCTCCGGATATTTTCGGCATTGTACGGCATTCTTTCGCCGTTCGATTTGATCAAACCCTACCGGTTGGATATGAGGTCGAAATTGATCGACGGACTATACGATTTCTGGCGGGAAAAAGTAACGGCGGAAATATCCCGGTTGCTGTCGAAAGATGACCGGATTTTAGTCAATCTGGCCTCAAACGAATATTTCAAGATGATTGATGTAAAAAAACTTCCGGTCGGAACACGAATCATCCACCTCGTTTTTCAACAGGAGAAAGACGGCAGATACGTCACCAATGCCTTATTTGCCAAACATGCCCGCGGGCTGATGACGCGGTTCGTCACAGAACATGAAATCAGTGCTCCCGATTACTTGAAGGCCTTTGACGCGGAAGGCTATTACTTCAACCCGCATTTATCCGAAAAAGACGAATGGTATTTTACGCGATGATATTTTTATTTCAAGATAAATTTATAAGTAAACCATTTGTCGTTGTAAAATGCACGAAGAAAATACACTCCTGCGGAATATCCGGCCATATTCACCGTAAATTGTTCGTTTTCTTTCGTTTTGAAGCGTTGCATCGATTTGCCCGAAATGTCACAAAGATAAACGTCGCTCTCCTTGCATTTCATTTCTACGTTAAGAATGCCGTCACACGGATTGGGATAAGCGATCATGATGTCTTCCAATGTTAAAGGGATGTTTCCTCCGGTGGGATTGCCTTGATACGGAGTCGGTAAATGTTGATCCGACGGTTGCGGCTGTTGCATTTGGGGGATCCAAGCATCGGTTTGGCAATCAGGTATTTCAGTATATTGTTTGATCAGGCGGATGAAAATTTCGTTCAACTTTTCGACTTTATATTCATCGGTCGTCGGTTTGATGTGCGGATTGCCGATACCGCTGTCATCGGTCAGAAAAACATACGTGCCGTTAGTGGCCAGCGCCATGCAACGAAACAGATATTCAGCGCTTTTATCGGTGCCGCTGCAGGCAATGGGGATCAGCCGGATGCCTTTTTCGGCTGCCGAACGAATTTGAGACCGTACCCGCACGATACTTGCATTATCGTTGTGAGGAGGCGCATCAAGAATAAGAAATGCGATGCGGGATAAGGCATTTTCATTCCAATTCATTTTGGCGACCGATTCGATCAACGCATAATCTACGGCTTCAGGCTCATCACCGCCTCCGTCGGCATGCTGTTGTCCGATAAAATTGATGGTTTTGTCGATATTTTCGTCGAGTAAAGACGCACGAGTGAGGTACGCATCTCCGTGGTCGCGATAAAAAACGCTTCCCATGCGCAATTGCAATTGGGCATTGTCTTTTTTCACTTTTTCGATGACATCGTACAATTCGGCTTGCAGGTAATTAATTTCATCTTGCATGGAACCTGTCGCATCCACCACGAAAAGAATATCGACCGCATTGCTTTTGTTGCAATCGACATCCAAGGCGGCTGTATTGATTTTTTCCGGGAAAGCTGCCGCGTTTTTTAACGTGACCCTGAGTCCCGAATAATTGAAAACAATATGATAAGGGGGATTACCGGTCTCCGTCAGAAACATGTCGGCCCACAATTCGGCTTTTCCCGTGTTGTCGGTTTTGGCAGACCAAACGACAAGACCTGTGTCATCGATCAATTGCGCTTCCGCGTCGACGATCGGCATCCCTTTGCGGGTGGTCAGTTGAACTGCATAACGTTGCACGGGTTTCATTTTCCATGTTGTGTTGTATTGACTAAGTGTTTTTTCGGCGATGTCTTCCCAAAGTGTCCATTTGCTGAAATCGTTCACTTCTCCGGAAGTAAGCATGCCGGCTTTGGCTTCCGGAAAAGCCGGAGATTCCGGAATTCTTATTTCGACGTAATCCGGTGCTTTTTCGGCGGCACTAGAACCACCCTCATAGGATTCCGTTGTTGCAGCGTCTTTCAGCACTTTCGCGGATTTTATTTCGTCCGTGGAAATTTCGGCAATGTAATGCGGAGTTTTATCGGCGTCGACGGATTCGTTTATTCTGCGGAAAGCGGAGCCGGAAAAATCGATGAGCGTTATATCGCACGTTTCTTTGTTATTGATATTTACCTGCACCTGTTTTTTCCCTGCCTGTTCGACAATCAGAATCGTGTCTCCGGGTGACAGATTCCGGATGGAATACAATCCGTCTTTCGAGGTGACGGTTCCCAAAACAGAGTTTTGGATGTAAACGGTGGCATATCCGACCGGTTCCCCTTTTTCATCGGTTACTTTGCCCGAAACGGAACGGGAGGAAGGCGATTTTTGCCCGATTGCGACAAATGTACCTGCCAATAGCACGGCAATGCTGAAAATGATTTTAAATTTTGTGGTTGTCATAAGATGATATTTTTAAGGGGATAAAAACAAAAAGTACAACTTTATTTTTACTGATTATTGATTTATAGGCAGTTATGGGATAGGGCAAAAAAACGAAATGTACATTCAGGGTTGACCAGGTGTGGATTTTGCTTTGGGAAATGCTTCATTTTTCGGCCGAAAAGTGGATTTATGGTTTAAATAGGTACAATACTGCCGCAAATATAGCGAAAATAAGTGATACAGGGCGTTTTGCGCCCTTTTTTTATGACTGTGCTTAATGGTGGTTTTGGATAAAATACCTGTTTTTTTGACCTTATTTTCTTATCTCATTTTTTACTTGCAAAAAACAAAAAAAACGCTGATTTTGCATAATGCCTATGCAGTTGCCTATGCAATTTTGTGTAAAAAAATAGGCTCTACGCCCCCCTTTTTGCTGTTTTTTGAGATTTAAAGTGCTAAAAAACAGGCGATTCGATACCCCTATTGCACACAAAAAACAGTGTTAAAACACCCCCTTTTTCAAGCCAATTTATTGATTTATATGCAATTATACAAAAACAAGGTAGTTTTGCGTTGTACGCTTGGATTTATAGGGGTATTGAGTGGTAGGTGGTATTTTTTTGTGCCGCTAATTAAGAAAAAAGGTATAAGAAACTACTCCACACCCGTAATGTCGTGTATAGGACTTAAAACGGCAGTATCTGATATGATGACCATACTTTTATAGGTTATCGGTTAATTTATTGATTAGTTTTTCTTATTGCCTTATCAGGTTGCTTATGATTGCATCTTTTTCGGCGAGTTGCACGTCTTTTTCAGCAATCAATCTGTCTTTTTCGTCTATTTTAGCTTGTAATACATCTACATCCGGAGAATCACTATGATGCCGATTTGTGCCGGTTACTTTGCTGTTATTGACCGTCTGTATATTATTATGTCCTGTCTGTATATTATTATTTCCTCTAATTGATTGATTGACAGTGCTACTATCCAATTTTTTCAACATTTCACCCTTACCAGTGAGTAACCATTCAGGATTTAAGTCAGGGTATGCTTTTAGTATTCTTTCTAATTTATCACTTCCAATAGATCCCTTATTTTTTAATGATTTACCAAATGAAGCATTAGACATATCTATACTTTTTTCAAATCTTGATATATTAATTCCTTTAAAATCAATATATTGTTTTATTCTATCGAGCATAATAAAATATTTTTAGATTTTCCCCTAATAATATTTTGTAGTTAGAAGATATCCTATTGCCTTTGCATCATGTTTAAATCTAAACGCGCCGTAAAATTAGCAAAAAACAACAAGAATGGCAAAAGAAGTGATTAAAGTGGAAAAGCGGCTGCCGGAAATCCTTCCGCAGGGTTGGAAAAAGGCGGTGGCATTGAGAATCGGGATTCATCCCGCCTTCATGTGCCAGATTTTGGCCGCGGGAAAGGGACCTACTTACATGAAAGTGATTGAGACTGCCAAAAGTTTATATGGAAAATCCGAAAAAAATAATATGATTATCGGATGTTGTACCTAAATTGATTTTTATAAGAAACCGCAGCTATCATCAGTCTGTCAAAGAGTCTTTCACCGAAATATCGTCGATTGAACTTATAGCAAAATTCATTGAGGTAACTTTGCAAATATTCCGGGTTTATCTGATGATAAATATTTGAGAGTAGTCGCTTGGCATTACCGATAGCGATATGTACCCAAGGTAAAACTTTCACCACCTCGGTTTTAGGAATTACTCGGGGACGGTGTTCCTTAACAATATCTTTCAGCTTGACGTAAGAGGTCGAATGGTCAGAATCAATGGCAGATTCACCGGAAACGCATTCATGTACTAACGGGGTAATCGTTTCTGATTTTAAGTCATCAATAACAATCATTTTGATATGACCTGCCTTTCCGCGTTTGCCTTTAGATGTCGTTTCCCGGTTTGTCGGTTCACTTTCCGCCAAGACAAGAACTTTGCTTTTCTTTTGACTTCCTCGACCTCTTTTCAATGGTTTACCTTTTTCTTCATCTTCTGTTTCCGTAGAAAAGAAGCCTTCATCTGATTCAAGTACTCCGGATAAAGTGTATTTTTCATCACCTTTGCCCATGACACGGCGCAACTTGTGAACCATAGCCCAAATCGGTTCATAATATTTATGTCCCAATTGACGTTGAAGCTCAGAGGCTGAAAAACTTTTCTTTGCACTTGTTAACAAATGAATAGCGGCAACCCAATAACGGAAAGGTAATTGAGATCCGTGCATCACAGTATTGGCGCGTAAACTTTGGCGTTTACCGCATTTCTTGCATTCATAGCATTCTTTATCCTTTTTCCAATAATGATCGCTATGACCACAATGAGGACAAATAACCCCCTGTTTATCCCGAAATTCCTTGAATTTCTTTCGGCAACTTTCCTCGTCCGGGTATTCTGATATAAAATTAAGTAAATTCATATGATTACATAAGTTTTAGACAAAAAAAAGCATTTTAGGTGAAATATCCGATAATCATATAATTATTTTAAATGTTTAACCTGAATATAAAACAACAAGAGGCTGTAAAGATAGTGAAAAAACGATACGGAAAAGGTTAAAAATAAAAACCCCGACGCACATAAAGGCGGCGGGGTTGTTTGCGGAATCAATGATTCTTTGTCAATTAATACATTAGAGTTCCACAGCTGATAATTCAGCGGCTAATTCGTGAAAAGCCTTTTCAATTTTCTTTATCTGTGTTTGACCCGGTTTTTTTAACCCGCTTGCATAATGTTGCAAAAGTTTTTGATTGATTTTTGTTATCCGCTCCAATGCCGCAAATGAGAATAATTTGCCGAAATAATTCAAAAAACTCCGAATATCATATGAAAAAACAATATTATACTCACTTTTGAGAATATCGGGTAAATCCTCTTTTTTGCGACTGTTCACGAATAAGTTCAATCCTTCCGATACATTTTGTTTTGCCTCTTCAGCCGTAATGCCGGCACCATATACGCCTTCGCAATTTTCGGCATAAGCATCGTAATAGTCGGAACTTTTTTCAATTATAATTTTCAGTGTTTTCATTTTTCTTGTGTTTTTAAGGATTCAGGGGCTATTTAAGTCCCATTTCCCTGATTAATTTTCTTCTTACCCTTCTCCCAATTCTTTCGCTCCGTGGAAGGGAACAGGGGGCGAAAGTTTCCCTTCTTTTTCGTAGAAGTAATGGCTTCCTTCCGCATAAACGAATGTCCATCCGTTTCTTTTAATCAACCTGTGAAATTCTGTGTACTTCATATCTCTACTATGTATTAATTGACACCCCACAGGTAACTATTTAGTGACCTGTGTCCAAATATTCAGGCAATTATTTTCATCAAAAATATTTCTTTTAAATATATTTAACAATGCGGAAACACCCGCCGAAAGGAGTAAACACATCAGGTAAAAAGGATTCGGAAAACGGATGACGGGAGAATCTTGCAAATTATAGAAAAAAAAACCCGCGAGGCTCGGCGCGGGGCAAAATGTACAGAGTGTCAAAAAGGCTTTCTAAATAGAAATGCAAACCGCACCTAATTTTGTGGAGATGTCTTTAATAGCATAATTCAATTTTTCAACTTCTTCAGGGAGAAATTTAGCAGGTTTCCCATGGACAATATTACCGTTCATTCGCTGGTAGAACCACGATGCCGATTTTCCGAAATATTGCTTTGACAGATGCGATACAGATATAAAAGGCAGAACATCGGCAAGCGCATCACGCACATTGAGCGTTTTGTTCATATCGGATATTTCGTTGTGCATTCGCTTGAACTCATCAGAGGTAGTTTGTACTACTTCTTTTTTCTGTTCATCGGTAAGCGAGTCGAAAAAAGCATCGGTTTCATTGTCAATTTCGGCACGCAATGCAGGATTTCCCTTGGCATTAACCCAAGCCTTTTTCAGTTCCAAAAATTTTTCTCTTGCATTCATAACCCATTATTTTTGAGATTAAACAATTTATAATGTACTGAAAAAGAAAAGCACGGCAGGCGTCCCCGCCGTGCTTTCTTTCAGTTAGAAGCGTTTGCTCATTTTTTTGAGTTCCGACTCAAGTAAACGAATTTCTGCATCCAACTCCGACTTTCGAAAACCGATTGTAATTAACCGGTCGTAGTTTCGGAGGAAGTAATTGAGATTTTCAATCAATTCGTCTTCCCGTGCCTTTAACACTTCGTCATCGTACATTACAGAGCTCTTTGTCTTAATGACAATACAAAGATAATATTTTTATTATCAACTGCAAAATAAAACAGGAAACATTTTCATAAAAAACACTTTGAAGAAAAGTTGTTTTTACTTGTAATTGAACGATAAAAAAGATAAAAAAGATTCGGAAAACGCAGGATGTACGAAATTTGCCGAAATAAAAACCCCGCGAAGCTCGGCGCGGGGTTTCGGTGTTGATTAAAAAAACAGCAGGCTTGACAGGCTACATGGTAAGCGTACACGCTTTCAGTTCGTCTGCCATTCTATTAAACGCCTGTTTTACTTTGGAAAATTGCTTTTGCGACATTGTTTTTGAACCGGCGGCATAGTGTCGGAAGTTTGACGGACTCATCTCTGCATATTTCGCCACTTTGGTTACATTCAAAAAATCAAAATGATTAAAAAAACTCGGAAAATCGAACATCCACGATACTTCCAGTTCCGGAAAGTTTTCTTCCGGATATTCCGATTTCATTTCATCATAAAACGTGAAACAATCTTTTTTTGCTTCTTCCACGGTAGAACCGCTTCCGCCCAGCTCGAAGCGGGTGAAGGGGTGATCGCAGGAACATACATATCCTTCTGTTCCGTTTTTGGTAATTGTGATGGTAACTTTTAAAGTTTTCATATCAATGCGTATTACAAATAAGTAATAAAATGTCGATTAAAAACAGGAGGAATCAGTTCCTCCTGTTTTGTTTGGCTTTGTTTATCATTGACTTGGCTAATCCTTCGTCAATATCGGAATATCCGGGAAAAGGGAATTTTCGTCCGTTTTCGTAATTCCAAATATCGTGATTACCGCCGTTTCGATGAAAATTGCAACCCAAAGTTCTCAACTTTTGTTCTAAAAGTAAACGTTTCATAGATCGCTTTGTTTTTATTAATCAACACAACAAAGGTACGCATATTTGCGTACACATCCAAACGTTTTCGTAATTATTTTTCAAGAAAAATGCATTTTAACATTACATAACGGAAGCTCTGCAAAGAAGGGAATCGTATTCGGGATGTGCAAAAAAATCCTGCAAATTTTTAAAAAGAAAAACCCCGCGAGGCTCGGCGCGGGGTTTCGGTTGTAATCAAAAAATAAAAAAATGAGCCTGTTATATGATGTTGTCAGCAACTTTACGTATCCTTTCGGAAAAATCGTAAAGCGCATTTTTA
>JGI24699J35502_11133918_pt1 | contig 19302 bp, 22 predicted proteins | sample TergutMp193P4_FD_35502 | JGI IMG/M metagenome (IMG submission 35502) | reverse complement strand
GCGGCAGCCGCCCGGTCGCTAATGGCACGGCGTCAAGCCGTGTGGATGACCAAAAACAGCTCACCGTAGCCCCAGTAAAATCCACGGTATGCCACAAACGGCGCGAAGGCTTTAGCCTGAGCAGTGGGCGCCCGGCAGCGAATAAACCCCACACACCAGCGAATAGCAGTACACGCCCGGCGTTCATAGTCATTGCAATTCCCTACTATATAGCCACCTCAATTTTCAATTCAATTTTCTCAATAAAAGGAGCAATCACATGAAAGCAAAACAAACCCTCTTGTGCGGCTTAATCGCCGCAGCGATGGCGCTCATCTTTGCCGCCTGCCTCTCAACGCCCGGCGGCGCGCGCGCACACACCCACCAATGGGGCGAATGGACACAAGTGTCCGGTGACGATGCCTCAGAGGAAAGGGCATGCAAGGCCGACAGCAAGCACAGGCAGACCCGCCTTACCGGGACAGACAGGTTTACCTTTGAGAAAAGCGGCGAGACCGCCTACCGTGTCCGCAACGGTACACTGACAACAGGCGAAATAACAATACCCGCCTACTTCCGCCCTGATGTGGATAGCGGTTACCTGCCTGTAACACGTATCGACTACCAAGCGTTCTCCGGTTACAGAAGCCTTACAAGTATAAACATCCCCGAAAGTGTAATGTATATCGAGTTCGATGCGTTCTCCGGTTGCACAAGCCTTACAAGTATAAACATTCCAGCAAGCGTAGAGTATATCGACGACAATGCGTTCTCCGGTTGCACAAGCCTTACAAGTATAAACATTCCAGCAAGCGTGGAGTATATCGACTCCAGGGCGTTCTCCGGTTGCACAAGCCTTGCAAGCATAAGGGTAGCCGTTAACAACCCCAATTATACAAGCGAAGGCGGAATACTGTACAACAAAGCAAAAACTGAGGTTGTAGCATATCCGTCAGCAAGCGGCAATATAACAATCCCCGCAGGCGTAGCGTCTATCGGCCTCTTTGCGTTCGAATACTGTACCAGCCTTACCTCCATAATAATCCCAGAAAGCGTAACGTCTATCGGTGGCTGGGCATTCTCCGACTGCTACAGTCTTGCCAATATAACAATCCCTACAAGCATAACAGAAATCGGCTATAGGGCGTTCTCTGACACTGCATGGTTAAACAACCAGCCTGACGGATTAGTTTATGCGGGCAAAGTTTTATATACTTATAAAGGAACAATGCCAGCCAACACTGTAATAAACAACATACGGACGGATACTATCATAATAACTTACAGTGCGTTCTCCGAGTGTGAAAATCTAACCGGCATAACAATCCCTTCAGGCGTAACCTCTATCAGCGGCGGTGCGTTTCGCGAATGCACAAATCTTACCAACATAACAATCCCAGAAAGCGTAACGTCTATCGACTATTCTGCGTTTTACAAATGCACAAACCTTACCAGCATAATAGTAGCCGCCGGCAATCCAAATTACACAAGCGAAGGCGGGATGCTGTACGACAAGGCAAAAACAGTAATTGTATCTTATCCGTCAGCAAGAGGTGCTATAACAATCCCCACAAGCGTAACGGAAATAGGCAATGGTGCGTTCTACGGCTGTACCGGCCTTGCAAGCATAACGCTCCCCACGGGCGTAATATCTATCGGCAACTCTGCGTTTTACGACTGCGACGGCCTTGCAAGCATAACGCTCCCCACAGGTGTAATGTCTATCGGCGACTCTGCGTTTAGCGAATGCACAAATCTTACCAACATAACAATCCCTGAAAGCGTAACGTCTATAGACAAATGGGCGTTCTACAGATGCACAAACCTTGTCGGCATAACAATCCCTGAAAGTGTAATGTCTATTGGCAATTCTGCGTTCTACTACTGTACCAACCTTACCAACATAACGCTCCCCACAGGTTTAACAACTATCGACTACAATACGTTCTCCAATTGTACCAGCCTTACCAATATCAACATCCCCTCAGGCGTAACGTCTATCGGCGACCACGCGTTCTACGGTTGTACCAACCTTGCTAACATAACCCTCCCCGCAGGCGTAACGTATATCGGCAGCAATGCGTTCTACAAATGCACCAGCCTTACTAACATAACAATTCCTTCAGGCGTAACGTATATCGGCAGCAATGCGTTCTACGGTTGCACAAGCCTTACTGGTATAACAATCCCCGCAGGCGTATCGTATATAGGCCGTAGTGCGTTCTCCGGTTGTACCAGTCTTACTGGTATAACAATCCCCGCAGGCGTAACATCTATAGGCGACTCTGCGTTCAATAACTGCACAAACTTAAAAAGCATAACGGTAGACGTGGACAACCCCAATTACGCAAGCGAAGGCGGCATATTGTACAACAAGGCAAAAACCGCCTTGATTAAAGCTCCGGTCACATTAAGCGGCAATGTTAGTATTCCTATAGGCGTTAGGTCTATCGGCAATTATGCATTCTCCGGTTGCACCGTTCTTACCGGTATAAGCATCCCCGCAAGCGTAACGTCTATCAGCGAAGGGGCGTTTTGGTATTGCACAAGCCTTATCAATATAACAATCCCCGCAGGTGTAACATCTATAGGCGACTCTGCGTTCGTACGTTGCACAAACATTGCCAGTATAACGATTCCTTCAGGTGTAACGAAAATCGGCAGAAGTGCATTCTTAGCATGGGCTAACCCACAGACAATCAATATTCAAGGAAAAGTAAACCAAGCGGCAGCCGATGCAGCGTGGGGCGAAGATTGGCGGAATAGCTGCAACGCCACAATCAACTATCTGGGAAGTAATTAAAACGTGGTAACGTCCCGTGCAGTAACGCGGAGTGCCTGTCACTCAAAACGTCTGGTGTCGTTAGGCGTTATGGGACGCTAGTTATAGCGGACAAAATGAAACTAAAAGGAGTTTAACGATGAAGAATTTATTATTTGTTGTATTTTTTACTATTTTTGTAATTCCGGTTTTTGGTCAAACCGAGTCTGATTTTACGCATAAGGAAGATAATGGTAAAATTACCATCACCGGATACAACGGAAGCGAAAAAGACATAACAATCCCAGAAAGAATAAACGGACTGCCTGTTACTGCTATCGGTGATTGGGCGTTCTATAGCAACAAGCTAACCAGTGTTACCATACCCGATACCGTTACAACTATTGGTAGTTGGGCGTTCTATAGCAACCAACTAACCAGCGTTACCATACCTGATTCCATTACAACTATCGGTAGTTCCGCGTTCTCTAGCAACCAACTAACCAGTGTTACCATACGAGGAGGGACAATCAGTGAAAATACAGCTCTCTCTCCTCGCAATACTGCCTGTGGTGGTGGTATATATATAACTAATAATTCCACAGTTACCATGTCGGGTGGGATAATCTCAAAAAACCTAGCTGATGGTCGTGGAGCGGCTGGAGGAGGAGTATGTATAGATGGCAGTAATTCAAGTTTTACAAAACGCGCTGTTTCAGGAAGTGGTAGCAGCGGCATTATTTATGGTGGAACTGTAGAAAATGCAAATATAGCCGGAAACAATGGAAATGCTATTTACCGTAATTTTGGTACTCTGAAACAACGTAACACCACCCTCGGCGGTTACGATGAAATTAGCACCGGAAATGATGTGGGGTGGGAGGAATAATAGATATAACAATACGCTAGATATAGCGTTTGAAATGAAAAGGGAAAGAGAGGTTATATATGAATGAAGACAGAAATGAATTGCTGGATTTACTTGAAAAGATTTCTAATTCAATAACGAAGAATCAAAATTCTGCATTTGACTACAATATGCGTGGTGTAGTGTATTTTAAATTGAATAAACCCGAAGAGGCTATACAAGATTTTACAAAGGCAATTAAAATTGCACCATCGGTTCCAGATTTTTATTTTAATTGTGGTGATGTATATTTATCATTAGAAGATTATATCATGGCACAAAATTATTATGAAAAAGGTTTAAGATTAAAACCTGATGACGAGGAAGCAAAATATGCATTAGCTGATATAATTATGAGAACGAAAAATGAAGCCATGAATTACTATAATATCGGATTTGAATATTATCAAAACAATGATTTGGAAAATGCTATAATAAATTTGGAAAAGTCGCTAGAATTGAATCCTAGCGACTTGATACTAAAAAATAATCTTGCAGGTATATGTTTTAATTGTGGTATAAATGCATTTAATGATAATAATTTCAATAAAACTAAAATATATTGGGAGAAGGGTTATGATTTTAATCCCAATGATGAACAAATAGTTAATAACCTTGCTGGATTATATGGTAATCTCGGAATTACAAATTTTAACAATGGTGAAGTAAATGAGGCAATAGACAACTTTAAAAAATCACTTAATTATAAAAAGTCTGATGTTGCCATTAAATATCTTGCTACTTGTTATGAGGTTATGCAACAGGATGGCAAAGGTGACGGGTAACGCAACAATGACAGTCACCATTTTTGCTATGGGTAAAAGGAGGTATCAAGAGGAGCGAGAGTGTCTGATATTGGAAACCTATGGTGTACCTGAGCGGTCGGGTACACCATAGGTAGCGGTGGAAATGAAAGGAGAAGGAGTAAGGTAATATGGATAACGATGAATTTTTATCATTTAGCGCGATTTACCTTATAAACACTTCTGAAAGCTTTAGAGAGGCATATAGTAAAATGATTTTGTCAAAGAGCGAATATGATATTTTGAAATTTTTGTTAAATAACTCTGACAGTAATGTAAATATAACAGGTGTAGTGCTATCAGAAGCATTGAAAATGGATTTTGATAAAACGATAAATATAATAAAATCTTTATATGCAAGAAATTTGTTATCAATGACATATTTAAGAAGTATGCCTATAATCAATATAAAAAACGAATATGAAAAAATAAAGGAAATGGTAAATAAATATGAAAAAGATAAAAAAGGAGAGGGGCATTGAAAGAACAAATTATTGAAATACTATCAGTAATGAGCTCATTTATTTATAATAATCTCAATGCAATTATCAGCGGAATTATTGCGACAGTTATTGGAGGACTTGTACTATTACGTATTCAAAATAATAAAAAAATAATCATACAAAAAAAATTTGCGAGCGCCATTAAAAATTTAGATAAAGGCTACGCTGTCCGTGCGTATAAGATGCTTGCATATGTTCTTGATGAGGGAGAAGATGATATACCATTATCCGTAAAAGCATATAAAGTTCGCTCTAAAGCATTTATACATCCAAAAGTAAATGAACTTGAGCTCGCTTTACGTGACGCTGAAGATGCTATTGCGCGTGATAAAGAAGATGGTGATGCATATATTATCAGGGGCAGAGCCTATTCGTTGATGAATAAGCACGATCAAGCCATCGCTAATTTTAGTGAAGCAATGATACGTATCACAACACGGAAGGAAGAGGCTTACCTATACCGTGGTATTGAATATTACATTCTTAAAGAATATGAAAGCGCCAATAATGACTTAGTCAAAGCAATAAGACTCAGGCCAGAGTATCCAGAGGCGTTTTTTTATCTCGGCAATACATATTATGGTAAAGGAAAATTTGTCTATGCTATAAAATACTATAATAAAGCTCTAAAAATTAATCCGAAGGATGTAATGGTATTGAACAATTGCGGTTGCGCATATGCAAATATATTGGACTATGACCGTGCTATGAGGATATATAACAGAGTTCTTAAAATTGAACCGTACTATCCCAGAACAATAAGAAACCGTGGCCTTTTATATTTTAATAAAGGGAACTATGACCGCGCCATTGCGGATTATAATCTGTCGTTCGAAGCCGAGCTTATATATTATACAAAATTAATAAAGGATTGGGACATTGAAAAAAATGAGGACGAAGATTACAACGGTTCGGTTAAAGATAGCAGTTGGGAGGGGGAAGAAATAAACAAGAACGCAATGGTTTTATTTAATCTCGGCAATGCTTATGCAAAAAAAGGGGATTATGACCGTGCCATAAGTTATTATACCCAAGCTATTGAAAATAACCCGGATGATAATTATTTATTAATTCGTATCTTATGTAATCGAGCTAATGTGTATACGATAAAAAAAGAGTTGATACGCGCCATAGAAGACCATAACGCGGCATTGGAAAAAGCGCCGGGTAATCCGTGGATTTTAAACAATCGTGGAAATATATATTTTGCATTGGGCGATTATGATCGTGCCATTGCGGATTATAAAAAGGCAATAGAAAGCGATCCAAATGACGGGTTGGCAAAAACCAATCTTTTTCATGCGAAAAAAATGGCGGAGCAGAAACGTTCTGAAATAGACTATTAAAATGATATTCAAGGAGGAAAAAATGGAAGGCAAAGTAAATACGGTGGTTTATTCGAAAGACCTTGAAACTATAGGCGAATATATTCAAATTCTTAAAAAGAAACCCAATGATTTTATGGCCCATGTTAGTAAAGGTGGCGGATACTATGTAAAGAGAATTTATGATAAAGCAATAGACGATTATATATGCGCACTTTCCGCGCTCGGTTTAGAATATGGTACCACCGATATAGAAAAAATTAATTTACAAATAGAAAAATACAATCAAAATTACAGCCTCGAAAATAAACTTACTTTAAGTTCTATCTCTGATCTTTATAATTTTATCGGATTAGCATTCCGAGGTGGGAATAGCTACGATAGAGCGCTATTTAACTATAACAATGCAATCGCTATAGATCCAGGACATTTTCGGGTATATAACAATATTGGGTATCTGTATTTGGATCTCAAAAAAAACGAACTGGCAATAGAAAATTTTGATATTGCAATTAAATATAATGATAAATACGCAGAAGCATATAATAACCGGGGAATAGCAAAAAGCAGAATAGGTCACAGAAAATATGCGGAGGAAGATTATATAAAAGCAACAAAATTTAATGATAAATTTCCCGATCCATGGTATAATCTGGGTATTTTATATTTCGAAGATAAGCGTTATAAGGAAGCAATTAAAGCTTTTAAAAAAGCGACCAAGATAGCAAATAAATTTGCTTTAGCATATTTCAATTTGGGAATATCTTATTCAAAAGTAGGAAAATATATTAGGTCACAATATAATATAACAAAAGCATACAAACTTGAACCGGATAATCCACTTATTCTAAATGCACTTAAGGGCGATTAGGAAAAAACATGGGGGGGTAACGCAAAGTACCTAACACCCAAAACGTCAAATGACGTTAGGCGTAACAATAAGCTAGATAGATTTGATAGATTGAAACGAAAAGGAGGATTAGATGAAAAAGATCATCGCAACATTGGCTTTAGTGTTCATTTTGGCAGCTAGCGTCTTTGCACAGACAACCGCAGACGAGTGGCTTAAGAAGGCGCGAGAATATCTTGAGAAAGACGACTATGCCAATACAATAACAGCGTGTAATGAGGCAATTAAGCGAGGAAGTACCAATATTGACGCCTATTGGTTTAGGGGTTTCGCTTATTATCAGATAAAAAATTATGACGCGGCTATCGCCGATTGTAACACGGTTATAAACGGTGCGCCTGATTTTCCAAATGTTTATGTAATTCGCGGAAACGCCTATAGCGTAAAGGGTGTATATCACAAGGCAGTTGCTGATTGGAGAACAAGTTTTGAAAAAGGCTTTGTTCCAAGTGGATTAGATAAATCAAATCAGGGATATATGTGGGTTTGCGGGGCACTGTATATGGAAATAGTAATAAACCGCTTTCTGGGCAAATCCGATGTTGTTACCAAATATGATAACTGGTTAAATACGGTCTGCAATAACAGCGGCGTAACCCGTGCGGAAGTGGAAAAGTTTTACCGCGACAATGTCCGCGCCCTGATTGTGGCAGTGGTAGATGGTGAGCTTACGGGAATAACGATGCCGGAGAGTACTGTTTCGTATGTTAAGGATACGCTGGCTAATTTTTGCCTTACGCCCAATCAAAACAATTTCAATATAATTAAAAATATTTATCAGCTTTTAAATAGAGACCTTGCATTTGCTCAGCGAATTGTTGATGCAAATGTCCGAGATGTAGAGGTATTTGAAAGCCTTGGTTATAAAGAAGCCGCTGAAGCAGCTAGAAGAATCGTAAGAGATGGTCAAAATGATTTTAATGAAATACGAAGACTACTCAATGCGCCTAATGACGCTCCAATAGACTGGCGTGGTTTAAGGTCTGCGTATATAAAAATTCTGAATGGCTTAAATACCGAGTTGATTAGGAGAATGTAAAGTAGCGCAACGGAAACGGAGGGTAACGCGGCGTGCCTGACACCCAAAAAGCCTAGTGTCGTATGTCGCCTAACGACACTAGATATAGCGGAGCGAAATGAAAGGAAAAGGAGTTTTGTATGAAAAGGAGCACAAACATGAAAAAGACAATCGGTATCGCGCTGGCGTTGATGATGACGCTGGCAGGTTATGGCTTCGGGCAAACAGTGCCCGACGGTTTTGTCCGCATAAACGGCGAAACCTTCACGATGGGCAGCCCCGCGAATGAACCGGGGCGTAATTCCGATGAAGTCCAGCATCAGGTTACCATCAGTTCCTTTTACATGGGGAAGTATGAGGTAACGCAGAAGGAGTATCAGGAAGTGATGGGAACAAACCCCAGCAGATTCAAAGGAGATAATCTGCCGATGGAAAATGTAAGCTGGTATGTCGCGATAGAGTATTGCAACGCGCGCAGCCAAAAGGAAGGGCTGACTCCTGCGTATACGATAGACAAAAACCAGAAAGACCCAAACAACAAAAATGATCGTGATAATGTTAAATGGGTAGTAACATGGAACCGTAATGCCAACGGTTACCGTTTGCCGACGGAAGCGGAGTGGGAATACGCCTGCCGCGCGGGGACGACTATTGCGTACAACACCGGAGCGAGTATAAATGACAATACCGGCTGGTACAAAGACAACAGCGGCAATACGACACATCCGGTCGGGCAAAAGCCCGCCAACGCATGGGGCTTGTACGATATGCACGGTAATGTATGGGAGTTTTGCTGGGACTGGTACGGGGATTATCCAAGCGGGGCGCAGATAAATCCGGTGGGTGCTTCCTCGGAGTCTAACCGCGTGTTACGCGGCGGGAGTTGGTTCGATTCGGCTCAGGACGTCCGTTCCGCGTCCCGGTTCCCCGACACTCCGACTCGCCGGAACCTCAACCTTGGCTTCCGCGTCGTGCGCTCCGCCCCGTAATGTGGCGTATACGGTAACACCTAGTGCTTGATATTGAGATCGTCTGGTGTACCTGAGCGGTCGGGTACACCATAGGTAGCGGTGGAAATGAAAGGAGAATATAAATGAGCGAGGCTGGATCCATTAACGATAGCAAAAATAATAGGCGCATGAAAAATTTGTTTGCTTTTGCTATAATGATCGCAATTTTTCTCCCGATTTTTCGCATTGGTGTATTTTTAATTATTTTTATATTCTCGACTATTAATATAATGAGTATAAATAGAATAAGCAAAATGATTAAAGAAACTGATGAACCTATGCCTACCAATGAATTAGCACTCTATGAATATTTCCAGTATTCCACATTATTATTTGTTGAGTTATTACGGTTATTGGAACATCATAAAATACTATTTATATTTAATTATGCCTATATTTGTTTGGCTTTATTATGGATAATAGTTGCATTTTTTTATCGGATTAAAAGTTGTTTATACAAAAGAAATGATGCAGAATTTTGTAAACATTCACAGGTAATATTTTATATATTTGATTTTTCTATAGTATCACTTTTTAGCGGTATGTTTTTATCAACGGTTTTTTTTATTTTCAGACTAAACAACTTTTTAATTAAAGACGTAATATTTTATATACTAACTATATTTTTCTTTATTGTACTTATGGGAATATTTTATTATATCAACGAACTTTTAATGCGTAAACATAATATAGACGAAAGTAATATACAGCAAGAAATATATTTAAGCAAACGGCATTTTTTTTCAAAATTTATAGGTGTTTGGTGTGTTCTTGTAATATTTAATTTGATTTTGTTATTTATAACTAAAAATGTTACATCCGAGGAAATAATAAAGACGTATATTGATGGTGAATATTCTTTTTCATTAAAATATTTTATTGGAATAATAATGTTTTTGTTGTTACCATTTTATGTACCTAAAATTATTGCAAAACGCTTTTTTTCAGGTAGAGACATAGGGGTGATGGGTAACGGCTAGTGCCTGAGCGGTCGGATACACTAGAAATAGCGTAGCGATATGAAAGTATAAGGAGTTTTGAATGCCAGTATTTATCACAGAAATGGTTTCTAGAGGTTTTTGGTGGGCGATTCTTGCTTATGTTATTATTTCTGGATTTTTTGGTCTTATTGGGTGGATTTCAGGAAAATATAATAAGTTTATTGGAAGCATTTTACAATTTCTCCCCGGTGCTTTATTCGTTTTCTATATCTGGCATATAAGAGATCATGTAGGCTGGCTTGTTTTTGCAATTATGGGAATAATTTTTTTACCTTTTTCAATAATTCGAAAAATTAATTCATTACAGTTATCAGAGGCTATAAATTATTTCGAAAAAGCAAGGTTATATTTTGACTTAAAAGATTTTGATAAAGCTATTTTCAATTATAAAAAAGCAGTTGAACTTGAGCCTGTATTCGCTGATGCTATGGTCGAATGTGCTGATTCATGGTTATGTAAAGAAGATTATAATGAAGCAAAAAAATGTTTGCTTGAAGCACTTAAAATTAATCCGAATATTGCAAAAGCACATAATAATCTTGGTATTTTATATTCTATGGAAGGAGACAAAGAAAGAGCAAGAGAAGAATTTATAATAGCAGCAGAAATTGATCCAAAATATATAGTCAATATAGGGGGAGAGGGATCACGGGAATTTAAAATATCAAAAAGTTTTGCAAATGATAACACTCTTTTAGGAGATACATTTGACAATCAAGGTGTTGAGATGCAAAGACAAAAAAATTATTCTGGTGCGCTTCAATTGCATCTGAAAGCAATTGAAGCTGGCACATCTTCACCAAAAATAACATATAATAATATTGCAAGCGCATTAATTAATTTAGGAGATTATTCACAAGCAATAAATTATTGTGAAAAATCATTAGAAATTGATCCAAACTATAAAAATGCAATAAGGAATCGAGAAATTGTGTATAATAAGGGGTAACGCAGGTGTGCCTAACAATGTGGCGTGCACCCTCAAAAGGAGGCAAATATGAGTAGAGCTTTAGTTGTCGGTATTGACGATTATCCATCATGTCCACTGAATTGCTGCGTAAGTGACGCCAAAGCTGTTGCAGAACTTTTGGCCAGAAACGCTGATGATACTCCTAATTTTGATGTCAGGCTGGAAACATCGAACCTTACCAAAGGCAAGCTGAAAGAAATCATCAAAAGTTTTTTTGAAACAGAGGACACTGTATCCCTGTTTTATTTTTCCGGGCATGGTTTTTTGAATGAATACGGTGGGTATATCGTAACGCCGGATTATGACAGGTACGATGAAGGAATCCCCATGTCCGAGATTCTTACTATTGTAAATGATTCAGAAAAATCAAAAGCCATTGATAAAATAGTTATTCTTGATTGCTGCCATTCCGGGGCTTTTGGCAATAAACCGGATATACGTTCCGATACCGTTCATATCGGCAAGGGTGTTACCATACTAACCGCCTCAGGTCCGCACGAGGCGGCAATGGAGGTAAACGGCCACGGCGTTTTTACCAATTTGCTTATAGCCGCCCTGAATGGGGGAGCCGCCGATTTGCGGGGAAAGATAACGCCGGGAAGTATCTACGCGTATATTGATCTGGCAATGGGCCCCTTTGAACAGCGGCCTTCATTAAAAAGCAACATTACCAAATTTGTCCCACTGCGTACAGTGGAGCCGCCAATTCCACAGGCAATACTCAGGAAATTGACGGAGTATTTTGCCACGCCGGAAGCGGAATTCCCGCTTGATCCTTCCTACGAATATACCGCCAAAGAAGCGATACCTTCTCATGTTGGCGTTTTTCAGGAATTGCAAAAATGCGAGCGGGTGGGTCTGGTTGTTCCGGTAGGCGAACAGTTTATGTACGATGCCGCGATGAAATCAAAATCATGCAAACTTACCGCACTGGGAAAACATTACTGGCAGCTTGTGAAAGGAAATAGAGTATGAAGTTTTTGTTAATAAAATGGCTTGTTGTTTTCCACATAATGCAAAAGAACGCATATTTTACACTTTTTATATTGGTGGCGGCGACTATCATCACTCGTATACGGGGAAACATAATAGTTTCTCGAATTTGTCTTATTTCTTATGTTTTCTTTATGGTATATGTATTGTTCTTTTCAATTGCCTGTATGGAGCACAGAAAAAAGCATCAAAGATTCAGAGTCTATTTAAGTTTTTCTGAACGCCGTATACCGGGAATGGCACGATACATTAACGATTATCTAAAACCGGCGTTTTATGTATTTAACATAGATTATTATGATTTTCGCGAACATAAACAGTTTCATTACCTGAATGAAAACGCGATTTGTGAGGAAATTGATAAAAACCTTGCGGTTTCAGATATTTTTCTCCGTTTTATCGGTCATGGTCTTGAGCCGAATAAACCGTACTTGGTAAATGATTTATGGAATGATATTAGATTTAACCCATTTACCCGTAGTTTATCAAAAACCCCGGATTATACTGATTATGAAGTAAATGCTTCATTTGATAAATTTGGATTTAACAACCGTAACAACCGTTTTCAGATAATGCCGTTGGATATTATGGTTCCTCCCAAGAAGCATATTCAAACTATCTATATTGACTCAAAAGGACCGGCTTTGCGTTTTACAATCAGGTTAATCAATATACTTTCTCGTGGTTATCAGGAACAACAATACTGGAAACGCAGCGCTTTGTTTTGGAGGATGAGAGACCAAATAATGGCTCACTCAGAAGGGATATGAAAACAATTAGTATGATATTCAGAAAAATGAAACCAAAAATCAAAGTTTATTTGAGTTTTTCTGAACGCCGTTTGCCGCGTTGTGTTCAGTTTATTGACGATTATCTTAAACCAGCGTTTAATGCTTCTAATATAGACTACTACGATTTTCGTGAACATGAACAGTTTCATTTTTTAAATGAACCGGCGATTTATGAAGAGATAGACAAGAACCTTGCGAAATCGGATATTTTTGTCCGCTTTTTTGATCGCGGCATGGAGCCGAATAGAATCTACCCTGTAGATGATCTGTGGGACGATGTTATAATTAACCCATTTACTTTCAATGAATCGGGTATTCCAGATTATACCGAGTACGAAGTAAACGCATCTTTTGAAAAATTCGGTTTTAACAATCCATACAATCGTTTTCAGTTGGTTCCCTATGGAATTGGCGATAGCCCGATGGTACATATTACATCTATTTATTTTGATCCAGATGGTGAAGGAGAGGATTCTACCAAGAGGATAATCAACGAACTTACTAAAGGATACCATGAACAGCGTTATTTAGAATCATTTTGGAAAAGAGAAAGTAAATAAAGGATAACTCAAAAGGAGGATGAAAGTGAAAACGATTTTGCGGATTATCGGCGTATCTTTACTTACACTGGCGATGTTGAGCCTAGGGTTCACTGCTTGCGCGAGCGGGGGTGGCGGTGACAGATCAGCAAAAACCGGGAAACTTTCCCAAGATGAGGCTGATATAGAGGTATTTCCACAATTTGGGCATGGAAACTGGATATGTTCATTAGCTATTAGCCCCGACGGTACACAGATAGCTTCTGGTAGCAATGGTCAAATTATACAGTGGGACATTTCAACCGGTCGTCAAATCCGTACTCTTAGTGGACATAATAAGATAGTATAGCATGAGATTAGGTAAAATTACAAGTAATTGGAAAGGAGCGAACATGATGAAAAAGACCGTACTAATCCTGCTACTAGCCTTCACCGTATGCGCCAGAACATTCGCGCAACAAACCGCCGAGGACTACTTTAACAGCGGTAACGCGCATTATGAAAACAACAATTTTAATAAAGCCATTGCGGACTATACCCAAGCTATCAAACTGAACCCCCATTTTGCCGAGGCATATTATTTTCGCGGTAATTCGTACAGTTTAGCCGACAGTGACAAAGCCATCGCGGACTATACCGAGGCAATCAGGCTGAACCCTCGTTATGCCGAGGCGTATTACAACCGCGGTTGGGCGTATTGTTGGATTGAAGATTATGACAAAGCAATCGCTGATTTTGAAGCGGTGTTAAAAATCGAACCCAATAATGCCAAAGCCAAAAACGGTATTGAACAAGCCAAAAAAGCGCGGGGGGAAGTAGGGAAATGAGGAATGAGGAGAGAGAAATGTTACGATGGGGAATATTTAGCAGGTACGCTAGTTATAGTTTCGTTAGGTGTAATGGTACACTGGCACAATTTTTGTGCCTTGACGTTTTTGCTGACAGGCGCTTTTGCGCGACCTTAGAAATGTTACAGGGGGAGCAAAGTAACGCGCGTCTTGCGCTGGTCAATCGTTACCAGCGCGCCTCGATCAATATCGGCGGAGAGCAGGTTAATCGCGCTCACCACTGTACCGCCGATCCTGTTGGGCCCCAGAGCCCCGGTTCTCGTCTGTATAACGCTCGGTTTCTTGCTGTGGGTAATGGCGAGAATAAAACCAAAATCAAGATCGTTGGTCAGAACCGTAAAATCATGGGTTTGGGCGTAGTCAAAAATCGCGGTGTCGGGCGCGTCAGGATGGCCTATAGATGACCAGTGTACCGCTTCTATACCCTTTCCGTTCAGGAAATCAGCCCACCGCGGGGAAAGGTTCATATCTACCAGGATTTTCATGCTTCGACAAGGCTGACTTCGCGCCATTGGGCGAGGACAGCGGCATACCGCAGCGCCTGCATAATATCATCGCGTTCAAGGTAGGGATAATCAGAGAGCAGTTCATCTATGCTCACACCCGCGCCAATCTGCCCGACGATCATGCCGACAGTTACCCTCATACCGCGAATACATGGCTTGCCCCCCATAACGGAGGGGTTTTGAGTTATCCGGTCAAAGTTTTCTTCGTACATAAGGCAAGCATACTACGAAAACAGGCAAAAAACAAGGGGGTAGGCGCGGGGACGCCTGACACTGTGGCGTGTATAGATATAGCGAAACAAACTAAACCGAAAAGGAGCATGAACATGAAAAAAACAATCGTTATCGCGCTGGTACTCATACTTTTAGCTTCCTGCGCGAAAAAGGAAACGCCAAACAAAGACGACTTTGTAATGGACGGTACGGTGCTGGTGAATTACCGGGGAAACGCGGCGAAAGTTACTATACCTAAAGGCGTTACCGCTATCGGGAATCTGGCATTTGACCGTTGCAACAGCGTTACGAGCGTAACCATACCCAAAGGCGTTACCTCTATCGGAAATCTGGCATTTTCCAGTTGCATCAATCTTACCAGCGTAAAAATACCTTCAAGTGTTACTTTTATTGGGGCTGCTGCATTTGCCTATTGTGATAACCTTACCAGTATAACTATACCAAAAGGCGTTACCGCTATTGAGAGTGAAACATTTTTATTTTGTACAAACCTTACCAGCATAAAGTTACCTGCAAGTATTACATCTATCGGGAAAGATGCATTTATCGGTTGTGGACTTACCGCCATAAAAATACCTCCAAGCGTTACCTTTATCGGGGATTTCGCATTTTACAACTGCACCAAACTGAGAAGCGTAACTATACCATCAAGTGTTACTTCTGTTGGGGATGGCGCATTTTTTTATGAAGTGGATATAGTAAGAGGAAACCTCGAAACCGTTACCGTTTCCCGAAAGACAATTATAGGCGAGTACGCTTTCCCCGATGGGGTAACGGTTACTTATAGCGATTAAATACAACTGCTTTGTATGAAGCGGTTAAAAATAATTAAGGAGTGAAACAAACATGAAAAAGACAATGGGTATCGCGCTGGTATTGGTACTGGCGATGGCAGGGTATGGCTTTGGCAAGGGTATAGCCGAGCCTGACAGCTTTGTACAGATTAACGGCGGAACCTTCACGATGGGCAGCCCCGAAGATGAGCCAGAGCGTGAAGATGATGAAGGCCCACAGCATCAGGTAACGGTCAGCTCTTTTTACATGGGGAAGTACGAGGTAACGCAGAAGGAATATCAGGAAGTGATGGGGACAAACCCCAGCGAGTTCAAGGGTGATAACCTGCCGGTTGAGAATGTAAGCTGGTATGACGCGATAGAATACTGCAACGCGCGAAGCCAAAAGGAAGGGCTGACACCGGCGTATACCATAGACAAGAGCAGGAAAGATCCAAATAACATAAATGATTGGGATAATTATAAATGGGTAATAACATGGAATCATAATGCCAACGGTTACCGTTTGCCTACTGAGGCGGAGTGGGAGTATGCCTGCCGCGCGGGGACGACGACAGCGTACAACACCGGGGCGGGTATAACTGACAACACCGGATGGTATGATGCCAACAGTGACGAAAAGACACATCTGGTCGGGCAAAAGCCCGCCAACGCATGGGGTTTGTACGATATGCACGGTAACGTGTCTGAGTGGTGCTGGGATTGGTATTTGGTCTACCCAAACGAGGCGCAGACAAATCCTGTGGGCACGTCCTTAGGGGTGTTGGGGCGCGTGTTACGCGGCGGCGATTGGAAATTTACGGCGGGGTATATTCGCTCTGCGAAGCGGAGCGCCGTCCTTCCGAACCGACGGTACAACCTTCTGGGCTTCCGCGTCCTGCGCCCCGCTCCGTAAAGTACAAATAAGTAGGAGTGCAACCATGAAACACCCATCAGCCATCACCCTTAACAAACCCGCCCTTGCGCTGGCTCTCCTGCTGTGCGCCGTGTGCGCCGTAACAGCGCAAAATGACGCGCAGAAATCAACCATATTGAAGATCACCATAGAAATACACAATAACGGTATCTTCGATAGAAGTTATTATATTGTCTACTATAAAGATACCAAACCCGACGATGTTCCGCAGGAAGTGTACGACGCTTTATGGGAAATACAGAAAGAGATAATCGATAATTTTACCTACGATTATGATGTGTACTACGGCAGAAAACAACCCCTGCATTTAGCAACCAAAGAGGCTTATTATAAACATGGAAAGGGTGTCTGCGAAGGTTACGCGGACTTCTTTATCCTTCTGGCGCGGGAAAAGGGTTTATTGGAAAACCTGTACAAAGTAAGCGGCAACAGAAGTGGCGGCGGTGGCCACGCGTGGCTGGAATACCGCACGGCAGAAAATACCTATATCATCGACCCTACATGGAGCGATGATACCGGCTACAAAGGACTAAATACCAGACAAAAATTCCGTGAATCGCCGGCTTATGGAAAAACGGCGTTTTTCATTACCTATGAAGAAGATAAAAGTATATTCAGTGAGCAGGGCTATGACCATTCTTCATATACCAGAGGAAAAACCGAAACCCCCTTGTGGGATAAAGAGGAGGGAACCCCATGAAAAAGCTGTTGTTTCTATGTTTTAGCATAATTACCCTCTTGTGTGGAAATACTGTTTTCGGCAATGAACCCGCCGATAGAAGGATGAAATTCATCAATGAAGGCTTTGGGTTTGAGTATTTGGATGACGAAACAACAGATATTGATTTATTTATCGCAAGGCATGGAAAGCCGATAAAAATTGCCGAGAATGATTTGATAAGAACATGGGAATATATACGGGATGAATATGGGGAAATAATAAACAAGCATATAACGCTTGAATATGATACTTTTATAGTACATTTTTCAAAATACCGCCCCTGGGGAACTAAAGATTATCGGGCATTATTATTAACAATACAATCAAAAAACAACGGCGTTTATCTGTACGGCATAAAACACGGCTTAACCCTTGATGAACTGGAAAAAATTATAGGCAAAGTACAATTATATCAAAATGATTATGCGACACTTACAAATTATGGTAATGGTGTTAGAATATGGTTTCAAAAAGGAAAAATAGAACGCATTGAATGGCGTTATAATTTGCAATAAATGAGGGGGTAGTACCATGAATAGAAAGCTAATCTTTACCGCGCTGTTTTTATCGGCGGTTATTTGCATATCCGGCTGTACCAAAGACCCAAAAACTAAACTCATAGGAACATGGGTAAACTTTAACGGTTATTATGGAGTAGTGGAAAGAACATTCACCAAAGACCATACCGTTATCACCACATTCTATGACACTGATTATGAAATTATAGATAAATATGATGTAATAGACAATATTCTGTTTATAGATAATGACTTTAATGAAGTACCCAATGAGGCATATAATTATTATATTATGGACAATAAACTTGTTTTGATTTCTTCATATCATACCGATTTTGCCGGAGTATATGAAAGAAAAACAGGGGAAAAGGACATTGCAAAAACAAGGAAAATGGTAATAGGCACATGGGAAGGCTCAAAATACGAAGGTACAATGAAATATGAAATGAATTTCCAGCCGGATAATACGGTAAATATCAGGGAATATGACAAAAACAACCATCTGGTTGGAGAAGAAAACTATATATACGAACTCAATGAAAAATATATTATTATTAAAGATATTAACCGGAAAAACAGTTTTAGCGAAAATTTTGACCGCGCGCTATTAAGGGAAGGGGAATATGTCTATAAAATCAACGCTAAAACGCTCATTCTGAGAAGTTATAACTCTGAAAGCGGCTTAATGGTATCGGCGTTTTTATCAAGAAAAGATGGCGGTGCACGGTGAAAGCTGTTGTTACATTTATACTCCTCATAACCCTCTCCCCCCTCGCCTTCGCCCAGCCAAATACTCATTCAGTAACCATTGATACCGAATACAATGTCCCTAATTCTATTGACTACGGATATGGCTATCTGGAAGGTTGGGACGATCTTACTCCCCTTATAACAACGTATATAGACCATGCCGGGACAATAAGCGTTTGCAGCGTTGATACTAATGCCCGTGAGACATATATTTATGAATACACGCAAGACCTGCGCCCCATAAAGACCATAAAAGTTTCCAATGAATTTGAAAAATTGGGCGCTTTTGTTAAAGATGATGAAGGAAATTATTACCTGTTTTTTGCCGGAAGAGCAGCCAGTAAACTTGCCGAAAGCATGATTCTGGCAAAGTATGACCGGGAAGGTGAAAAAGTTAAAACCTATAAGCTCAAAGCAAATCCACCGAGTAGTTTTGACGGCGTAAAAAATCCGTTTTATGCGGGATCATGCAGACTTGAATTATCCGGTTCGATGATTGCCGTAT
>JGI24699J35502_11133919_pt1 | contig 19341 bp, 13 predicted proteins | sample TergutMp193P4_FD_35502 | JGI IMG/M metagenome (IMG submission 35502) | reverse complement strand
GGCCTTCATCGCCGCCGACGTCATCCTCGGGGCTGTGGCTGTGGTGCTGCTGTTCCTGTCGAGTCCCAAAAAGCACAAGCTCCGTTTCTGGTTGGCCACGGCGCTGTCCGTCGTCCTCGCGGTGGGGAACCTGGGCGTGATGAAGGTCGGGTACGACTATCTGCAGACCGTGAACGCCATCCAGCCCCCGAAGTCTGACACGATCCTGTACGACATCGTGGTGCTCACCGATGGACCGTCAGACGTTTCGCAACTGAGCCAATCCGTCATGGGAGAAGTCGACAATGATCCTCTGTCATTGGCTGTACACGGGCAGATAGCCCTAAAGGTGAAAGTGACCTATCAGCCATGCCCGACCTGGACGGGGATGATCGACTCACTGACGAACAAGGACATTTCATCCATGGTGATCCAGGACGGCTTCATGCAGGTGCTGTCCGACGCGAATCCCGACCAGTACGACACCTTGAAGATCATCGACAGTTTCGAGGTGGACACGTCTCTGGCTGTCAAACCGACACCGTCGGCCACACCGTCGCCCACTCCGTCAGCGGAACCCCAGAGCGCATATATCCTGTACATTTCCGGGATCGACACATTCGGTTCCATCTCTAATCGGTCGCGTTCAGACGTGAATATTCTGATGGTCATCAACCCCAACACGGGCAAAGTGTTGTTAGTCAACACTCCGCGTGACTTCTATGTTCAATTGAGAGGGATGAGCGGGCTTCCGGACAAGCTCACCCATGCCGGGGTGTACGGTATCGATGTGTCGGTGGGGACCCTCGAAGATTTGTACGACATCACCATCAGCTACTATCTGAGGATCAACTTCTCGTCACTGGTCACGGTCATCGATGCTTTGGGTGGGGTGGACGTGGACTCTGCGTACGATTTCTCATGGAATGGATACAGCTTCCATGTGGGGACCAACCATCTGGACGGGCAGGCTGCCCTGGCCTTCTCCAGAGACAGGTACGATTTCGCGGGTGGGGACCGTGTCCGTGGGCAGAATCAGGAACGGGTGATCGAGGCCATCATCAAGAAGATTTCCCAGCCGAGTGTACTGACGAACTACACCCAGATCCTTGACTCGATCCAGGACTCGATCCAGACATCTATGCCACAGGATGTGATTTCGGCCCAGGTGCGCCAGCAGTTGGCGTCTGGCACGCAGTGGGAGGTCACGTCGACCAGCGTGGACGGGACCGGTGCGATGGATTATTCCTACAGTTACCCGGGACAGCGGTTGTACGTCATGGTGCCCGACCAATCCACCGTGGACCTGGCCAAGAGCATGATCCAATCCACATTGAGCGGTCAGTAACCCACTCACGCTGTTCAGCGACTCATGTCCTGGACCACGCAGATCCTCGCGCGGAATAGTACTATCCACATCTAGTCCACCGCCCCGCCCCATCTCTACCTAACATCTCAACCCAGTTCTATCTAACATTTCAACCCATTCCTAGCTAACATCTCAACCAGGTTCTATCTATCGCGCCTTACCTTCGGAGGAGCATGACAGAGATGATAGCCAGTCCGGCAAGAAGGCTATCGAAGACCTTACAAGTTGATTTCTTGCGTGAGTATTGAGTAGTCAGCTAATCGTGCTGCGATCTTTCGCCATTGTCGCTTGTTATACACGCCATTACGAAGCCTCATGAGGCAATGTGAAGGGTTGTCTGGTTCAGGGTCAGTGACCACACCCGCCTCCTGAACATCGCTGTCGGGGAGAGGGCGCCGCACAAGCTCAACAGTAACGATTCCAGCCAAAGGGGTGTCCCTCTTTACCGGTACGGAGACATGAGGTGGGTCTTCGCTGATCAGGCCCAGACATGAACAAGAACATCCTTCATGTCCCACGACACGAGGATCTTTCTGGTCGTGATCATACTTAAAAGCTTCCCAAGTGGCATACACATCACCTTCGGATTCAACGAGGTAACTTTGTGCGATTCGTCTTAACAGTCGGTAATTGTCAGGAAGTTCAGAATCATCCCACGATGTCGATTCAACCACAAGACAGCCCTAATCTGTGTACAGTTGTGCCAGTAGGTTCCGCACATGTTCTGTGGGAAGTTCCTTGTAGAACATCGATTCGGGAGAATTGGAAAGTCCGAATGAATGGACAAACACATCGTCATTTTCAGGTACAGAAATTTCGACACGGCGCCCACGGTGGAGCCATAAAGCGTGGAACTCGCATTCATCCTGGTCGAATCTGACCACTGGCAATGGGATTCCGGGGGTGAGGAGGTCAGACACTTGTGCCGCAACTGATTGTGAGAATTCCTCCGGTGCCCCACCACTGCGACCAGCAATGAGAGTACTTCTCTGGACGTCCGCACGGACACCATCAGTAGGTCTGATGCTCGTTATCACATCTTGTGTTGCATGGGCCATTGATCTGACAGTTGGAGTAGCTGTTTGACGAGTAATTAACTCACTTTCTATCATGGCCATAGTCTACTATCGAAATAGATGGGCCTGGGGGTATTGGTCATCTCTTCGATGTGCTTGATGACACGAGGAGTCCAATCCACATTGAATGGATCCTAATCCAGGTAGGTTGTCTCCATTTCTGGACTACTGCTTTAGAGTGGCACTCCCAATAAATACCTCAACCACTTGGGAAGATATCGTATATTGACGCTCGAGGCCTTCTTAGGGAGTCACTGTGACACAAAATATAATTGATTCCTGTTTTACAGGTTCAGCTGCTTGCTTCTGGGTGCTATGATCGGTGTTTGTAACTAGATCTGAATAGGGAGGTCTGGGGGATTGAACGCAGAAAGAAGTTCGGGGCAAGACGCGATTATGCATAAAGCGATATTGCCTGCTAAAGCCCATCGGGCTTTCTGGAGGATTACGGCAGCGGGTCGTCTCCAGTGGTTCTTGGACAGCTGCTCTTGGGCTGTAGCATTATTCATTGCCTCTGTGCTCCGATACGAGTTCAAAGTCAGTGACATCCACGTCCTTGACATGTTCTTGATGGTGGCGGCTTTTGCAGTCATTCAGTTCATCGCAGGCATGGCGGGATGGCTCTATCAGGGCCGTTATCCCGTGGGCAGCATAGAGGAGTTCCGAGCCCTCGGTTGGGTGGAATTGTACGAAGTCATGATCACAGGTGTGATTTGTGTATTCGTCGGCAACACGATGGGGGTACCGCGGAGCTTGGTATTCCTTGCTGCGGCGCCTGCTGTGTGCCTGATGCTCTTCACCCGGTACGAACGGCGTGTCGCCAGCGAACGGCCGCAGTCAGGCGTGGCAAGAGACCGGCGCCGCACGCTTATATACGGCGCGGGAAGCCTAGGCCAGATCATGGTCCAAAGGATCATGGCCGATGATCGCTCGCCTTATCAGCCGGTAGGGCTTCTTGACGACGATGAGGGCAAAGTCAATTTTTCAATTCGCAATGTGAAAGTTCTCGGCAAATTGGACGATCTCCCACTGGTCGCTCAACAGGTCCACGCCTCCGTTCTCCTCGTTGCTATAGCCGACGCGGGCCCGAAACTCATGTCGCGCGTGATGTCGGTCGCCTCTCCACTCAATATCGAAGTCAAAGTTGTCCCTACTTTGGACAAGAGCTTGGGTGGCATGGCGAGGATCGGCCCGATCCGTGGCATCGCCATCGAGGACTTGATTGAGAGGGCCCCTGTCAAACTGGACATCGAGAAGATCGCTAGTTACCTGTCGGGCAAGAGGGTGCTTGTCACTGGTGCTGGTGGTTCGATTGGGCAAGAACTCTGCGTCCAGATTCACAAGTACGGCCCTAGTTCGCTGGTCATGGTCGACCACGATGAGACCCATCTCCAGGACACCGAATTCGACCTGTGGGGCACGGGTCTGCTGATGAACCCTGAGATCGTCCTGTGCGACATCCGTGACAAGGAGACCCTCCAGAAGGTTTTCAATCAGTGGAAGCCCGAGGTCGTCTTCCACGCTGCGGCTCTTAAACATGTGCCTATGCTCCAGCGTTTCCCCCACGAAGCCTGGGAGACAAATGTGCTTGGGACTTTAAATGTTTTGGAATGTGCTCGTTCTGTCGGCACCTCGAAGTTCGTCAACATCTCGACTGACAAAGCTGCCAACCCGACAACCATTCTCGGATATTCGAAACGTCTTGCCGAACGCTTAACTTCCTGGATGGGGCAGCAGACGGGCAAAGACTACTGTTCCGTGCGTTTCGGTAACGTGCTCGGCTCACGCGGTTCCATGATCCCTCTGTTCCAGAAGATGATTGATAAAGGTTTGCCCATCACAGTCACCCATGAGGACGCCACTCGCTATTTCATGACGATCCCCGAAGCCTGCCAGCTTGTGGTGCAGGCTGGTGCCATCGGCGGCCGAGGTGACACCTTGATACTCGACATGGGCAACCCCGTGCGCATCATGGACATCGTCAACCGTCTGATAGAGATCTCCGGCAAGAATTGCGAAGTCAAGATCACGGGCATCCGAGAGGGCGAGAAGATCCACGAGACCCTTGTCACACACGAAGAATTGGACGACATGTCATCTCCCGCCAACAGGACGGTAAGAGCGTCTGTCCCGCCATTCTCACCAGAGAATCTGGATTACGATGCATGGCTCGCCATGACTGTGCGCACGCAGTCCGAGAACATGTTGGAGCCTGAGGGAATGGAGAATGCAATAGAGGAAGTGCGCGAGAAGGTGCAGCAGCTAGAGGTAAATCATGTGTGATATGAATCTCTATTCGCGTCAGATGGTATTCCTTGATATAGACTATCAGAGTCCAAATGGGAGCGCTGTTTGTTGAACCTCCATTCAAAATAGACCATATGTTTTTCAGATTCGAGTGAACTTGTTATGCGAAGAAATAGACTAAATTCAGGGGGGTTAGTGTATACACGCTGGGGGAAGAGATTGATAGATATCGTTATTTCTTTCCTATGCATACCAGTCTTGCTAGTGGCTATGATTATCGTAATTCCAATTATTCTTGTGAGTGATGGAAGACCGATTTTCTACCTGAGCAAGAGAAGAGGTCGTCATGGCCACCCGTTCACGATGCTTAAGTTTCGTTCGATGAAGGTTAACGCACCCGACTTGCGCAACTCGGATGGTTCGACACTTACAAGCGCGCATGACCCACGGTTGACCAAATATGGAGCATGGCTTCGGAAAACATCACTAGATGAGCTTCCACAGATTCTGAATATACTTTTGGGAGACATGTCACTCGTAGGCCCGCGTCCACAAGTTGCCACTAGATCCTATGATCTGTTAAGCGGAGAGGAACAAGAAGTTCTCTCTGTTAGGCCTGGCCTGACGGGATATAACCAGGCTTATTGGCGTAATGCCGCCGACACGATAAAGAAGACAAAGAACGATGTGTATTATGTTCGAAATGTATCCCCTGCATTTGATGGGCAGATCATTTGGCAGACGGTAAAGCAGGTGACGAACCATACTGGAGTCAATTCTGATGAAATAGAGGAAGTAGAACACAGAAGTTATGTCTGACAGAGTACTCATCCTTGGAGCATCAGAGTTGCAGATGCCACTGATAGAGGCAGCTAAGCAACAGGACCTGTATATTGGTATTATTGATAAAGATCCGGCAGCCCTGGGAATCAAGTTTGCCAATGTTTATTTTCCAGTTAGCACGACAGATATTCCTGGCGTAGTTGATGTTGCAAGAAAGTTCTCTCCACAAGGCATTGTAACAATGGCAACCGATATGCCAATGAGAGCATTGGCAACTGCTTGCGAAGCTCTTAATCTTCCGAGCATTAGCCAAAACTGCGCATTAGTGTGCACGGACAAGGGCCTAATGATGAAGAGCTTGCATAGTGGTAATGTACCTTCTCCGTGGTATCATGTGTATTCTGATATTGCCCAATATCGAAACGATATTGTGGGCTTACCACTTCCATGCATCCTCAAGCCAGTGGATTCCTCGGGCAGCCGGGGGGTTGTTAAGCTAATATCCGCAAAGGAAGCGATAGAAGCCTACGAGTATGCGAGGTCAGCATCGCGTGAGGGCCGCGTTATCGTAGAAGAATTTCTATCAGGCCGAGAGATCAGTGTGGAAGTGTTGTGTGAATCAGGAAATCCAAGAGTAATTGCCACAACATCGAAACTCACGACAGGCACCCCCCACTTTGTTGAGATTGGCCACAGTCAACCTGCAGACTTGACTAAATCAGAGAATAACGCAGTGATTGATGTGGCATGTGCAGCAGTTCGAGCTCTCGGAATCTCAACTGGAGCTGCGCATGTAGAACTTATGGTGACAGCCAGTGGTCCAAGACTGATTGAAGTGGGAGCGCGTTTAGGCGGTGACTATATCACATCACATCTGACGCCGATGTCAACTGGAGTCAATATGGTTAAAGCCGTCTTGGACATGTCGCTTGGCCGTAGCTGTAATATTCCCGATCCCCGTCGAGATGGCAGCGCGATCAGGTATATCACAGCGGGAAATGGGATTGTCACCTCAGTATCGGGCATGGAACGGGCGAAAGCTGTTTCTGGAGTTACAGAGGTTCGATTGACAAAGCCAATAGGGTATCATTATGGCGAACTCCACGGAAGCGATGAGCGTCTTGGTTATGTTATCGCGAAAGGAAACTGTGCTAACGAGGCTATTCGACGGTGTGATGAAGCTATTTCCATGATTGATGTAGAGGTTCATTCTGATAGTGTTGACACCTGCTATAACACCACATCTGATCCCATGGAGTGCTCATGAATAAGACAAAACCGATACTCCTCGTCCTCGGAGCTGGACGTGGACAGGTTGGACTGATTCGGTCCGCGAAGAAGTACGGATGCGAAGTAATTGTCGCAACTCAGAAAAATCGGAAATTTCCCGGGATCGATCTCGCGGATCATATTCTTGAAGTTGATATATCCGATCCGGCATCAGTTCTTTCAGCAACTTCGGGACTGCATATTGATGGTGTCGCAACAACCTGCATCGACACGCCTTTACCTTCTCTTGGGGCATTGGTAGATTCTCGCAATCTAGTGGGGTTATCTCAGTCTGCTTCGTCAAAGTGTCTAAACAAACTTGCGATGAAAGAAGCCCTTGTCGCTCATGAAGTGGCTACTTCTGCATTCGTGTCCCTGAGTGAGAAGGAAGACCTTACCAGAGCAGAGGCACTGGGATACCCATTCGTGCTAAAAGCGTTGGATCTCCAGGGAAGTAATGGAGTATTCATAGTTAATAACCGAGTAGAAGCTGAAACTGCATATTCGGCAGTTTTACAGAAAACCCGTCAGAACGTAGTCATTGCAGAATCGTACATTGACGGTAAAGAGTTTGGAGCACAGGCATTCATCTATCACGACGAAGTAGTATTCGTCATGGAGCATGGGGACACTTTGTATCACGGTGCCTCCACTGTTCCTATCGGTCACTACGTACCGTGGGGAGGATCAGAAGCCATGGCGGGTAAGGCTGCTAATGTAGTCAAACAAGCCATCGGGGCACTGGGTCTGAATAACTGCGCTGTAAACGTAGATTTAATGGAATCCGAAGGGAACGTTTATGTTCTCGAACTCACAGGTCGAGCAGGTGCCAACGCATTACCCGAGATTGTGTCTATTGCAACCGGCATCGACTATTACTCAATGATTGTGGCTATGGCTTTGGGTGAGGACCCTCGACAGATTTGGAACAGGAGGAATAGCAAATATCTTGCGGTGGCGGCGGGAATGATGATGCCACCAAATAGATCTGGAAAAGTGGTCTCACTAACAACAGACATGCCTGCCCTCTCATTGATGGAGGGGCACGTTGATGAGATCACGTATTTTAGCCAAGTGGGAGACAGGATTGATGGTTTCAGAAGCTCAGCTGATTGTGTAGGACAGATTATTGCTAGTGCAGAAAGGCTGGAGGATGCCCAGCAACTACTTGCCTACGCTCTAGCATCTGTTCGAATAACTGTTGAGGAGTAGCAATGAATCGGGTCATTCTGATCGCAAACGCTTTTCCATTTGGCACGTGGGAACCCTATTTATCGACAGAAATGCCGTACTTGAGCGTTTTTGACCATGTCTCTGTGCTCTCATTGTCAGTTCGAAAGGATCAACTAGCAAGTCCTAGAGAAATCTCCCTTGACAATGTAGATGTTCATCCTATTAATTTCCGCGCGAAACCCTTCTATTTGTTATATATGGTCCACGCAGTAACAGACAAGAACTATTATGAAGAACTAGTTCAGCTCATAAAAACAAAAAGATGGACATGGAAACGATTCGTGAAAATGTGCGTTTTTTTTGCACGAGCCCACTACGAATATCGAAATAGTCTGAAGTATCTACGAGCAAGCGGTGTCTCTTCAGACGAAGGTATCGTGCTGTATGCCTATCGTTTCAATTACCAGCCCTACCTAGCAATGCTTCTTCGTCGGCATTACCCAAGCGCCATCATCATTGCCAGAGCTCATCGCGCAGACTTGTACGAAGATAGAAACGCTGAGAATTACCTTCCCGCTAGACAAATAACCGTTCAAAACTGTGAATGTATTTACGCAGTCGCCGAGCATGGTCGAGACTACATAGTAAAAACTTACAAGGTGGATCCGCTAAAGGTCAAGGTAGCTCATCTTGGTACAGAGGGTCATGGACGGGTTCGTGTGAACGAAAATCGAAAGCCACTAGAATTGGTATCATGTTCATTTGTTGTTCCTGTTAAGCGACTCGATTTGTTGATTGAATCTCTATCTCTGGTAACGATACCCGTTAACTGGACTCATCTGGGAGATGGTCCTCTGTTGGCTGCCATGCAAAGCGAGGCCAAGAGACTATTGCCTAGTAATGTGAAAGTTTCATGGAGAGGCCATGTGGACAACGAAAGTATTTTCCGTGAGTATCTAAAGTTACCCAAGCATGTCTTTGTCAATGTCTCATCTTCGGAGGGCTTGCCAGTGTCCATTATGGAGGCTATGTCTTGTGGTTTGCCTGTGATTGCCACCGATGTTGGCGGTACTAGAGAAATTGTAAAGAATGATGTGAACGGAACTCTTCTTCCAAGCAATCCAACTCCTGATCAGATAGCCGAGTCCATCTCATCTTATTCATCTATGAAGAAAGAAACTTATCTGGAAAGAAGTGAGCAAGCGTATCGAACATGGGCATTAGGCTTCGATGCTTCTGTTTGCTATCCAGCATTCGTTAGTGATGTCATGCAGAGAATTGCTGAGAGGAAAACTTTGTGATGCAACCAATGCCAAACGCTTCTAGAGGTATATCTGCCATACCTCGCTTTTTAGGCCTTGGAATCCTAAACATGGTGCTCACACTATCCTTACTGATCATTGGCACTCCTGTAGGGTGGGTGATTGTTTTCCTTTTATGGTTTGACGCGATTGTATACTGCTGGTTTTCTTTACGGGAAAGAGCTTTACTCGCTGGCTTTCTAGTCAGTTTTTTTGTTTTCCTTCTAGGGCGACAAGTTCTCATTAATGTATTCAAGTACCGAATCGAAGTCAATGATCCGAAAGGTGAAATCCATCTTCAACTGTCCCTGGCTATTGCGCTGGCTTCGCTACTTATCTTCTATATCATCGTAGAGAAAATGTCCAAGAAACCTGTATTTCCGGTTGGAAACCTTCAAAATTCGGCTAGGGGAAGATCGATTACTTCAGCAGCTTCAGTAGTCTTCTTCGTATCACTTGCTGTTGCATTTTTGTCTGTTTCTGTTCGTGCGCTCTTTGTTTTGCGATATGGATATGTGGCGAAAAATATCGAGTATTACAGCGCTTATTTGCCATCACATCCAATTTGGTATGTGGCGGACAAAGTTGAGCAAATTGCAAATGTGTCGTTTTGGATTTTGTTAGGCTCATTACCGCCAAAGAGAACGATGCGCATTGCAATTCCACTTTATCTGCTTTACCTAACAAGCACGTTAGTAACAGGGCAACGGACTATCTTCACTACTGGTTGTATGGCAATAGGAATTTACCTAATCTCGCGATATGGATTGTCTGAAAATCGTCAAAAAACCGGAATTAAATATATTCTTCTAGCAATCGTAGCCATTCCTCTAGTAACTCTTCTTCTTTCTTGGGTTGCCAATTGGCGAGGGCTCGGAGGAGGTGGTGACACCCCGATTCAGCGAATGCTTAATTTTGTCTATGATCAGGGAGTTTCCTCGCGAGTAATATACAATGCTTATGTAAATCATGATTCCTTACCGACTAATCTCAACCCACTTCTGGAATGGACAAGAACGGGTTGGGTGGCGCGGCTTCTAGGTTACACAGTAAATGCGGGGAACACAGTCGATCATGCTCTAGATGGATCCAGCTTTACGCATGCACTTGGATACACTATTCTTCCGGATTCATATCTTCAAGGGGATGCTCCCGGGACAAGCTTCGTCGCTGAATTCTACTTTCAAGGAGGATTCCCACTGTTGGTGATTGGTTGTGGTGTTTTAGCCTTCTTGCTGCAGCGTTGCTGTCAGCTGGATCCTAAGCGACCGGTGCTTACGGGGATAAAGATAGCAGTCATGCCAACATTATTGTTTATGCCTCGTGGCGCTGTCAGCAGTCCTCTCACTTTCTGGTTGGCACCCAGCACGTTGGCAACAGTGGGGTTTGTAGTGTTGCTGTCAGCCGCTGTTCAACGTTCAGTTATAGGGGAACTGACCACTTATAAGTTACCCGGGATTTCTGAGCTATACCAGAACTAGAGGCTTGTTGCATGACCAAAGGTCTGAATTGGGTTCTTGGCTCAAATATCGTTTATCTAGCAATAGGTGCTCTGATCCTAGTTGGCTTGCCAAAGATAGTATCTCCGGTGGCCTATGGAAATTGGCAGCTATATCAGCTTTATGCGACATATTTCGGCTATCTAACCTTTGGATACACGGACGGTGTCTACTTAAGATTTGGTGGGGAGAAGTATGAAAACCTCCCCAGGCGTAGCCTGAGCGCTGGGCTATGGTATCAACTAATAGCAAATACACTATGCATCGGGATCGTATATGGACTCGCTTCGGCGATGTCTAGTAACCACGTGAGGTTCCTTGTTATTGCGGCTATAAGTTCTGTTTTCTATATTTCCCGAACGCTAATAACCGTTATGATGCAGATAACAGGTCATTCTCGTGACTTTGCCGTAGCAACACTAATTGAACGCGTCACCCTACTTGTAGGCCTTGGGACGTTATTACTCATGGGGTATCATGAGGTTGATCTCCTTATTTGGGCAGATGTTGCTGGTAAAGCCGCAGGCTTGGCATGCGCACTATTTCTGGCACGGAAGGTTTTCTGCAGTCGACCGTTGTTCGACTGGGCAACTCTAAAACAGTACATTAGTGACTGTCGAGCTGGAATGTATGTTCTTGTGGCAAATCTCAGTGCGATCTTAATCAATGGAGTTATCAGACTTGCAATTGAACATGGATGGGGAGTTGTTGCCTTCGGACAAGTATCTCTCGCTTTTCAGTTGCTAACTTTTGTTCTCGTTTTTATCAATTCTGTGTCGCTGTCGATTTTCCCTAACCTAAAGCGGCTCCCTCAGACTGAGTATTCACAGGCATATAGTCAATTACGCGCTCGTTTTGTGACTCCGTTGGTATTAGCATTAGGTCTCTATTTTCCTCTAGCTTGGCTCTTAACTGTCTGGCTTCCGGATTACTCTAGTTCTGCTCGATACTTGGCCATTCTCTTTCCGTTGTGTATTTACGAGACAACAAGTCGAGGATTGGTTGGAGTCTTCCTAAAAGCTCTTCGTTATGAACGAATTTTGATGGTTGTCAATCTTTGTGGCCTAGGTCTTGCGTGTGCCTTAGCTGCAGTTAGTGTCTGGTGGTTGAAGGACATTAATGCAGCAGTGCTCAGCATTGTTGTAGCGCTTGGCGCGAGAGCAGTGCTTTCTGAGTGGTTCCTGTCAAGACGCATAAGTATCAAGATATGGCGTAATGCATGTACAGAATTGGCTCTGGCAATAATCTTCTTAGTAGTGGCTCTTGCAGTTCCACATTCCACATGGGCAATCGTTGCGGTATACGCATCACTAGCCATATACGGAGTGTATAACAGAAAGAAACTCATATTCATACATCACAGAGACAATAAAGAGTAATAGCAAGAGGGAAATAACCGATGACGATCATTCAGGACAAAATCCTCGACATGTTTGAACAAGTGTAATCGATTTGGTCATCCGTCATTGTAGAAAAAAGAGGCAACGTTGCTTCCCGTAAGAACATGGATAATGAATTCGGGTAATCAACAATACTGAATCCAAGTGCCTTGTAAGCGGTAAGAAGTGGTAACGGCTTGTAGTGAACGTTACAGGCGATTCCTGCTTCGGACATCCTTGCGATGAACTCATCTCTAGCGATCATTTGACTAGGTAACAGCAAGAGATATAAGTGACCGCTAGAAAGAAAATCATTTCCATGATGAATAAGGTGATCTAGGTTCAAGTCAGTGCACGCCTGATCATAGTGGTCTATGAGTTCGCGTCTTCTTGACAGCATTTTAGGAAATCTCCGAAGTTGGACGCGACCCATTGCTGCTGCAATATCAGTCATGTTGCATTTATAGCCAGGCAAAACGATATCGTACTCCCATGCCCCAGGTTTTGACTTATCCAATGCAGACTTCGTTTGACCGTGAAGTGCCATGCACGTAAGTTCTTGATGGATGTCGTCCGATGATAGTCCTAAGTCTGGATTCCAAGTGACAGCCCCTCCTTCTGCTGTTGTGAGGTTTTTTACTGCATGGAACGAGAAGACGGTGAAATCTGCTGCCTGTCCACTCTTAAGACCTTTGCTAGTTGCGCCAAGAGAATGAGCAGCATCTGCGATCACCGCGATACGACCTAATTGTTCCTGAAGCGGTGAAGTTGGTTGGAAGACTGAACGAGCCTCATCAGCAAGACGTAAAATCGAAGAGTAATCTGCCATTACTCCTCCGATATCCACGGGGATAATAGCTTTGGTCCTGTCAGTGATGGCATCCCTAAGGTGTGTTGGGTCCATGAAGAAAGAGTCTGAAGCTACGTCAACCAAGACGATAGATGCGCCTACATGGTGAATAGCAGCTGCAGTAGCTGAAAAGGTATAAGCAGTTGTGATAACTTCGTCACCTGGACCAATACCGAGCAGGCGTAAGGTTAATTCTAATCCTGCAGTGGCAGAAGACATGACGACAGTTCGACTAGTGCCACAGTAGTCTGATAGTTCATGCTCAAAGTGGGTAACTTGTGGACCAGTGGTAATCCAGCCAGATAACAGCACATCTCGGACTGCATCCGCTTCCAGTTCGGTTACGTCTGGAGGTGAAAACGGTACCATTACTGTATTAAGCGTGTTACTCATGACAGACGCCATCCTTTCATTGAGGCAAAGCAAGAACTCTATTCATTTTCTATGATAATTTGTCGCCATCAGCGCCCAAAACCACCCTCTGCAATTATAACTCACGTTCACCAAGAAGACATGTTGGGAATCAGACACAGGGTCGATCATCACGATCGGCGTGGAGCCAGATAGTGTACTGGCCGGAGTGGAGTTGGCGTTGAGCCTTCCAGTGGCAGAAACGCCAGTGGACTACCAACCAGGTGGTTAATACCGCTACGCGGGTAGTGTCATTCATTGTTGGTACTGTCCACTCACATGCTAAGAGAGCTGGCCTGCTTTCGCAGTAGTCTATGATTCTTCATTATTCCGTAGTTCTCGCCAGACATAAGGTATGAGTCGTTGGAAGGCGAGAACTGCATTTTCGCAAGCTAGCTTGTGGTATTTGTCGTTCTTGTCATCGAGATGGTCACTCAATGCCCTGATGACTATCATGTATTTCCCGGGTTCGTGGTCCTCATCGAAGGCAGAAGCTACTGCTGCTGCTTCGGTTTCAACTAGGCTTGTTTTCCTGTTGAAGATCCTCAAGGAATCGACAACTTCACTCTTCGAATCTTTCACAACGGAACTACCACTACCGATAGGCCCCATTGTGAGGTAGTACGCTTTGCCGTTCTTTGAACGGATCTCAACTTTGTCTCCATTTGCTCTGAAGAAATCATTGAGGATGCCTTTGATTTTTGTGTCTATCGGGAATGACTGCATTTCCCGTTCTGTTCCAGTAGATGTACTCGCGTTGGGATCATAGTAGGTAATAGTAGTGGCCACGATGACATCGCCGAGTTGTTTGTCTTGCATGTCTCCACCAATCCCCATGAGGACGGTGAGTTTTGGTGCGTGATACTCTGCCATGGATTCAAGAGCTCTGACCATGGACAATTGACCCGGCATCAAGGGAACAACATTAGCTATTCTCAGGAATTGACCATTCATCTGAACCTTTGCACAGTAATGGTATCGACCTGATCGGTCAGGCCATTTTTCGAAATTTCCGCTTTCCTCCAACCAGTTTCCGACTTCACGCGATTCTTCAGGCAGGGGAGTAAGAATGCCAATATCTGCTTGCCAACGGACTGGGGGTAGAGCCGTCTGTTCGTCTTCACCCATGAGTTTTCCTTCCGTATATCGATGAACAATGTTTTCTAGTTTACTCCACGTGGGTGATGGATTAGGTTTGCGGATCTCAGCTGAAATATCTGGATCGGACAGAACCTCCCAGACAGCTTTCGCAATAATCGGGCTATCTGACGCAATAGCAGTCCACAACTGATCAATGAGCATTGATCTGAAATTTGGGTCCGGATGACGATCAATAATATCGGTCAACACCGCAATGTGTCGTTCAGAAGGCTGATTCATTCTTGCCTAATCTCAATCTCTCGTAATGGGTGCCATTGTTGAAGACTGAAGACACTGAGATGCTGGCTGGATTCCGAATTGGGCGAACGAACATCAATGATAGTTCCATAGGCGAGTGGGTCACGATGAGTGATTCTGGTAACAAATTTCCCAAGTCCAATGAGTGTGTCACCTGTGATTACTGATTCATCGAAGACAACGATTCCATGATCCACATATTCCTTGAGGGTAGATTCTATGTGCGCGGGCACCTCTGTAGACTCACCACTAATCAGATTTCTCGGAATTGGGAGAATAGCGACTGCGCACTGATCGTGCATTGCCTCTGCGATTTTCCGAGCTCCTGAGTCTTCTTTAGGGACAACAATGAGGACTGTAGAGCTACTGCTACCCAATGGCTTTAGCGTCTCGTTGAGCTTCTTGAGGCACACTTCAGCCAACCAATGTGCATCATAGTCATCGATTGCGCTCAACTGCGGTAAGTATTTAATGGCTTTTTTGCGTTGCTCGGGTACCAAGTTTTCTGGTCCGCAACCACAAGATTCATAGAGTGACCAAAGTGCGACCCATCCAACATCTCCAGAAGGAACTGTCCCATCGGAGTCAACAGACTTAAATGTTGACACTTCGACTTCTCCCAATTTTTCTGCAGCTTGCACCTTCCAGCCAAGTATTTTGAGTTGAGGAATTGGCAGTCGGTAAAGATAGTCGAGCAAGAGTAGCTCCCCCTTGTGTTGGATTGCACATCGATGTACTTCGTTGCCTAGGTGCTCTTCAGGTTGGGGATTTACTGATGAGTCCAATATGATTGTGGCGTTGAGAATCGTGCCAGCGGATGTTCCGAAAGTGGACTCTAGGTCGAACAGACTTGCACCTCCATGGTAGGCAGGGACAATGAAGCAAGTGGTGGCAATTTTGACATCTTTGAAAAGGGTCTTGGCGTTCTTGCAGAGAGTAAGCCACCATTCATCTTCGTTTGGTTTCCGAGGCATAAAATCTGCAGTGACATGTGCATTATCTATTCGGGTGCAACCTGCAGTTTCGCATGCAGTGGAAATGATGGAATCGAACCATGGCGCTGCTGAGGCGCTGTCATAGATGACCAAATCAACATTTTGATTGTCAAGATAACTTGTGAGTTGATCTGTAACCTGTCGGCTCCTGTCGCTTCGCACACTGTAGTGAAACATGAAGTAGCAGTTTGATTCCGGAAAATACTTAAATACCCCACGACGCCGAAGGAAAGGAGGTCGAGCTTTCCTTTGTGCAGTCAAAGCCATGTACATTTCATCTGATATGTAGTCGGCTAGATCTTTTGGAATCAACCCCAGATGGCTGGATTCGCCCATACCCACAAATGAAACGCAAGATCCATGTTTGCTGCTCTCCCGATAAGTGTAAAGAGAATCCCCGGGCAGTGGGACTTCTGTACGAAGAATGAAAATACGAATGCTGCCATCGTTTTTTCTTTTATGTTCCATGGCATACTCGAGAACATCACGCAAGGGATTGTCATTCATAGGCCCTCGCGCTTCAGCTAAATCATATGTTTGATCAATAACAACAATGTCATAATCGTCTATCAACGGTTGCAGACTGGAGAGCAAAGCCAAGACTGCTTCCTGGCCAGGAGATGAACTGGGCATAGTGAATGGGACGATGGAATCAACTTCGATTTTTTGATTTCCTTGCTTGGGGCAATGGTTGAAAATGGTCTGAAGTTGGTCAACGGTTAAGCCTTGGAGTTCTTGGTTGCCAGGCCGAATTCGGAGTATAGCAGTAGACAGCGGCAAGATATCACGTGTCCCTGTTGTCGAGTGGAATATCCAGAATCAAATGGTTTCCTTCTGCATACCATGATTTTTGAGTGTGATGACTGATGGTGACTCCATAGGAATAGGGCTCATCTCCTTGTCTCATTTCGAACCTGTAGTTACCTGTAACATACCTGATAGCTCCGTGGAAGTGATCTATGATCTGACTGCATAGGTACGGGAGTCCCCAACCTGTGCCAAAGTTAGTTCGACCGCTGAACTCTTTCTGCATCTCCTTGCCAGTGTTCTGGTCGGCACCCAATCGTTCGGGCTTAGCCGATACTCCAGTCAAGAATGCAGATGCGAGAAGCAGAGCTGAGTTCTCTATGTAGCACATGGGATCCACATTGTGTGACATTTTGAACAAAATGTCGCCAGGTAGCTTTCGTATATTCAGTATCTCATGGCTAAAACTGGGTCCTTCATTGTCGCTTTCGGGGAAACTACCTGTGGTGATATATCCCAATTTTCTAGCCGTACGACGGAGCGAAGAGTAGAAAGGAATACCATTATCCCAGATGGAGATTTCAAGATATCCAGGGGATGAGTGGTCAAGTGGGGATTCCCATCGAAATTGCGACGATATGAATGCCTGAGTTGCTTGAGAATGGACACCTGCGTTGAGAACTGCTTCATAAATCGAATGTGCGACTCTTTGTCCTTGATTATGAAGGTGGCTGTCAAGAACACTACGAAAATGTGTGTCAAGGAATCTATCCTTGACTTTTTGTGCGCTGTCTGCGGCTGCTCGAAGATCAGGAATAGCCGTAAGCCAAAAGCAACTGCGGGGTAGGAGTGGTACTAGCTCATTTCGAGGGCCTGGCATGGCTCGCACATATGGATTGGGTTCTTGAAGTGACGAGAACCACAATTCTTTGCTTTCCGAGTCAAGAAAGGTGTCAATTGTCTGTCCTGTTAGCGCATCAAGAAATTCAGGAAACCTCCATCCACTAAGGAAATCGACAATATCCCGACTGGGTTTACCAGACTGGGGAAGATGGATCAGTGTTTTCCTGTGAAAACTGTGCCGATGCTTGATGATGGCACCTAGATGAACAAGGGTTTCATGTTCGAGATAGGTGACCTTGCTCAGGTCGATCGTGAGACTTTGCTGTTGCCCCGGACATGTCTTGTTATACTCTGACGCCGCAGAGTCAATAGCTGCTATGCCAAAAGATTGCTTATTGTCTTGGCTGTATACAGTTGTAGGTCTCTCTGGTTCAATAACTGCTGAGTAGCTACCAGCCTCTTCGTCTACCTGTTCGCAATCAGCTTCATTGGTAACAATAGATGTGTGATTTGTATTGGGTAGTAGCGGTGTTTCGCCTTGGCTCCGCTTTGTTGGAAATGCCACGGAAAGACAGCTTAATACCAAAAAGAAGAAGGATTCAACTTGTCAGTTTGTTGATGTCCAGGTATACGGGTACCTTTTGCCTGAGAGCCTTTGGGCCACTGGATGCCCAGTGGACACAAGCGGGGCCAACCGGTCACATAATGGAGACCTGGCTTCTCCCGACCTGAGTTCGTGGTTCCACCTTGTCTTTGGCACATCACAAGGCGCGCGAGTCCTGCTGAATCCAGCCTCTTGACAACGCGCGTGACTACGTGGTTTACTGTGGCGAACGGGAGCAGGGCATGGGGGACTCCAACAACTACCTCATCTCTGAACGGAGTCTGCCATGCGACATTGTGTTCTATCCGTAGCCATTTCAGCGGCTCTCGTGTACGGAGTCATCCTCACGGCTCCAATCCGTGCAGCGGCGGCTCCTTCAGAGGACACGAATCCCGGGGTCGTGTTCTCCGACGTGGAAGTCGGCGAGACGCTCGACTGCTATGTCGAGATTGCCGGCGACAGCTCTCCGGAGTTCTACGGTGGGACGGCGTGTGGGACGTTCGTCGCGTACAACGGTGTCGTCTACGGCCCGGAGTACATCCCTGCCGGAGGAGTGCAGCAAACAGCATTCGAACCCGTGTCTTGTCCGACGAATCTTGAACCCGTGGCAGGATTAGTGGTCACGCAAAGATGTGTGAGCCTAGGAGACACAGGTTTGAAACTGCGCCAGATTGATCGGTACGCCTCTGCAGGCACTGCCATCACCACAGAGATCATGTTCTATGATGGACCGTCGACTGGACAGGCGATTGTGTACCGGGCTGGCGATTGCTATGTCGCCAACAGTGATTTTGGGACGGGTACGATCAACCTCGCCAGCCGTACTGTCTCGTGCGTGTCCGACGAGACGACACGTGTCCAGCAATGGCAGGACCAGACTACGTGGACACATGCGAATCTGGAAGAAGCCTTCTATTCATCGATCTGGGCGCGAATCGGCGCGCAAGAAATGTTTGCGAATGTCGCTTCGGAGGAATTCCAGGACAATGGGGCCGGATTGAGTTGGGCTTTCAATCTGGCGACGGACAAAGATCGTAGTCTGGTGTCCCGGATGGCGTTCATCCCGGAGGCGTGGTCGCAGGACACGGACGGGGACGGGTTGCCGGATAGTTGGGAGTGTGAAGGTTGTGGGTTCGATGGGAACAACAACGGGTTCAGTGAAGACGATCCCGAGGACATTCCACTGTATAAAATGGGGGCACGGGTGGATGTACCGGATTTGTTCCTGGAATTGGACTGGATGGCTCGGCCAGAGGAAAGATTCCTGTGGTGGGTGACGCAACCAGAGATTTCCTATAAACCGAGTGCCCAAGCGTTGAAATGGATCCAGAAATCCTTCTGGGATCATGGGTACAGCTATGGTTCGAATGGCCAGGTGTATTCCCATATCAACCTGCATATTGATGCTGGTCCTGACT
>JGI24699J35502_11133920_pt1 | contig 19407 bp, 20 predicted proteins | sample TergutMp193P4_FD_35502 | JGI IMG/M metagenome (IMG submission 35502) | reverse complement strand
TTTTAAATGGAGGTTTAAAACCTGCAATTGTTATTATTATAATAATAACTCTTTATAATTACAAGGCTGAAAGAATAAAGGTTTTTACGAAATATCCTTTGTCTCTGTGCCACCTCTGTTCCTTTATCAGTACCTGTTTTTGTTTTTTTTATAATTGAAATGCAAAATTAATATTTATTTAAATAACTACCAAAAAATTTAACATAAATTTGCATCAATTTTAAGATTTAATCTAAAATTAAGCAAGATTCCTTCAAGGTAAAGGCGCTAAATGAAAATGTTAAGGAAAAAGTATTTGGAAAAATATTGCACATTCGCGAGGTATAATCATTATTTTGTTTATGAAAAAAGTGATATGAATTTGGTATTTAAATAAAAAAAATTCATCTTTTTTATTCCGAAATTTGCAAATATGAAAAACACTTTCTACCTTTGCCTCGCATTTTGAGAGTTAGTAATATTTACAAATGAATAATTTTTCTGCATACGGTTTGTCACTCATTATTATCGGTATTCTCTTGCAAACGGCAAGTTGAAGCGGGGACGGTATGTAATATATAAAGAATAAATAGGAAAAACCTTTCTCGCTTCAATCGGGAAAGGTTTTTTTCATTAAATATAAACACAATTATGGATAGACTTTTTATTTTCGACACCACCTTGCGCGACGGCGAACAAGTGCCGGGTTGCCAATTGAACACCATTGAAAAAATTCAAGTGGCGCAAGCGTTGGAAAAATTAGGGGTAGATGTCATCGAAGCGGGATTTCCTATTTCCAGTCCGGGAGATTTCAATTCGGTCGTGGAGATTTCAAAAGCGGTCACTTGGCCTGTGATTTGCGCCCTTACTCGCGCCGTGGAGAAGGATATTGACGTCGCTGCAGAATCGCTGAAATTCGCTAAACGGAAGCGGATTCACACCGGCATCGGTACTTCGCCTTATCACATTAAGTACAAATTCAATGCTACGCAAGATGAAATACTCGAACGCGCGATTGCTTGCGTCAAATATGCCAAGAAATACGTGGAAGATGTGGAATTTTACTGCGAAGACGCCGGTCGAACCGACAATGTTTATTTGGCATCGGTGGTAGAAGCTGTGATTAATGCCGGCGCGACGGTAGTGAATATTCCGGATACCACCGGTTATTGCCTGCCGGCGGAATACGGCGATAAAATCAAATTTCTGATGGAAAATGTGAAAAATGTTCATAAAGCCGTTATTTCCACCCATTGCCACAACGATTTGGGAATGGCTACCGCCAATACGATGGCCGGAATTATCAATGGAGCGCGTCAAACGGAAGTAACCATCAACGGAATCGGCGAGCGTGCCGGAAACACGTCCCTCGAAGAAGTCGTGATGATACTCAAAAGCCATAAAGAATTGGCAATCGAAAGCAACGTCAACACTCCACAGATTTATCCGATAAGTCGCTTGGTTTCAAGCTTAATGAATATGCCGGTTCAACCGAATAAAGCGATTGTCGGACGAAACGCATTCGCGCATTCTTCGGGCATTCATCAAGACGGCGTCTTGAAAAATCGGGAAAATTACGAAATTATTGACCCTACCGATGTAGGTATTGATACAAATACGATTGCATTAACCGCTCGCAGTGGACGTGCAGCATTAAAACATCGTTTGCATATTTTGGGCGTAGATCTTTCGCAAGAAAGGTTGGAGCATGTCTATGAAGAATTTCTTCAATTGGCCGATCGGAAAAAAGATGTCAACGACGATGACATTCTTTTACTTGCCGGAAAAGAACGCACCGAATCGCATCGGATTAAATTAGAATATCTGCAAGTGACTTCGGGTGTGGGAATCCAATCGGTGGCAAGTCTTTGTCTGAATATTGCCGGCGAGAAATTCGAAGCGGCCGCTTCCGGCAACGGTCCGGTGGATGCGGCCATCAAAGCCTTGAAACAGATTATTCATCGTCAGATGACCATTCAAGAATTTTTAATTCAAGCAATTGATAAAGGAAGCGACGATGTGGGAAAAGTCCACATGCAAGTCGAACATAACGGAGCCAACTACTACGGATTTTCGGCGAATACCGATATTATTGCCGCTTCCGTAGAAGCGTATATTGATGCCATTAATAAATTTGTAAAATAAAGCGCTATGGGAAAGACATTATTTGATAAAATTTGGGACAAACATGTAGTGACGCAAGTTGAAGACGGTCCCACTCAATTATACATTGACAGGATGTATTGCCACGAAGTCACCAGTCCGCAAGCCTTTGAAGGGCTTCGTCTGAGGGGATTAAAAGTTTTCCGTCCGAAACAGATTACTTGCATGTCCGATCATAATATTCCGACCTTGAATCAAGAACTTCCGATTCAAGATCCGATTTCAAAAAAACAGGTGGAAACCTTGGATAAAAACGTCAAAGAATTTGACCTTGAGTACTATCCGGTGGGTCACGAATTGAACGGTGTCACGCATGTAGTAGGCCCGGAAACAGGACTTTCCCTACCCGGAATGACAATCGTTTGCGGCGATTCTCACACATCAACGCATGGCGCTACGGGAGCGCTCGCATTCGGAATCGGCACCAGCGAAGTGGAAATGGTTTTGGCTACCCAATGCGTGTTCCAATCCCGACCGAAAACCATGCGAATCACTCTTAAAAATCGGCTCAAACCGGGCGTTTGCGCAAAAGATATGGCGCTTTATGTTATATCAAAAATGAAGACCGGAGGCGCAACCGGCTATTTTGTAGAATACGCCGGAGAAGCCGTGAAAAGCCTTTCCATGGAGGGACGTTTAACGCTTTGCAACCTTTCTATTGAAATGGGCGCACGCGGCGGCATGATCGCTCCGGATGAAACCACCTTCGAATACATCAAAGGTCGTCGGTTCGCTCCGGAAGGAGAAGCTTGGAGTAAAGCTTTGGCTTACTGGAAAACTTTGCCGTCGGATGCAGATGCCGAATTTGACAAGGAAATTGTTTTCAATGCTGCCGACATCGAACCAACGATTACATACGGCACCAATCCGGGCATGGGAATGGGAATCAATGACACAATTCCTACCTTGGAAGCCGTTGAAGAATCTTCTCGTACCTCGTATCTCAAAGCATTGGAATACATGGGATTTCAACCGGGAGAAAAAATGATCGGGAAACCGGTTGATTATGTCTTTCTGGGAAGTTGTACCAACGGACGAATTGAAGATTTCCGCGCGTTTGCCCAAATAGTAAAAGGAAAGAAAAAAGCGAAGAGCGTAGTCGTCTGGTTAGTTCCGGGTTCGTGGAACGTTGTCAAACAAATTAAAGAAGAAGGCTTGGATAAAATCTTGAAAGCCGCCGGTTTTGAAATTCGTCAACCGGGATGCTCCGCCTGTTTGGCGATGAACGACGACAAAGTTCCTTCCGGAAAATATTCCGTATCAACATCCAACCGTAATTTCGAAGGCCGACAAGGTCCGGGCGCAAGAACCATTCTCACCGGTCCGCCGGTTGCGGCAGCTGCGGCTATAACAGGTTGTATAACAGATCCGAGAACAATTTGCTAATAATAGAAAATATGGAAAAATTTATAAAACTGACAAGTACGGTAGTACCGTTACCCATCGAAAACGTTGATACCGATCAAATTATTCCGGCTCGATTTCTGAAAGCCACTTCCAAAGAAGGTTTCGGTGACAATCTCTTTCGCGATTGGCGATACGACAAAGACAACCGTCCGATTGAATCTTTTGTATTGAATAATCCGACTTATAAAGGCGAAATTTTAGTCGCCGGTAAAAATTTCGGAAGTGGTTCAAGTCGTGAACATGCAGCATGGGCCCTTGCCGGCTACGGATTTAAAATCGTCGTTTCCGGTTCCTTTGCCGACATTTTCAAAAATAACGCCATGAATAATTTCGTATTGCCGATAGCGGTATCGGACGATTTTTTGGCGGAAATATTTCAATCAGTTGAAAAAAATCCACAAGCAACATTAACCGTTGATTTGGAAAATCAATTGATTACAAACAATGTCACCGGTAAATCAGAAAAATTTACTATCAGCGCATACAAAAAGGAATGTTTTTTGAAAGGATTTGACGACATTGACTACCTGTTGAATAAAAAAGAAGTCATTGAAGCGTATGAAAAACGAAACAGTTGAAATACTCGATACGACTTTACGGGACGGCGAGCAGACTTCCGGCGTTTCTTTCGCCGGAACGGAAAAATTACATATTGCGCGTCTGTTGATTGAAGATTTAAACGTTGACCGAATAGAAATCGCTTCGGCCAAAGTATCCAACGGAGAATTTGAAACGGTGAAGCGAGTTTCCAAATGGGCTGCCATAAACGGTTACCTCAGCCGAATCGAAGTTTTGGGTTTTGTGGACGGTGACATTTCATTGAATTGGGTAAAAAGCGCCGGGTGTAAAGTAATGAATCTGTTGTGTAAAGGTTCATTGAAGCATTGCACGGAACAACTTCGAAAAACATCCGAACAGCATCTGCTTGATATTTGCTTGGTTTTAGACCAGGCGGAAGAAATGGGAATTGAAATGAATATCTATTTGGAAGATTGGTCGAACGGGATGATAAATTCCCCCGACTATGTTTTCTTTTTAACGGATAATTTGAAAGACAGAAATATCAAACGCTTTATGCTTCCGGATACTTTGGGAATCCTTAATCCGGTCAATACGGAGCAATTTTGTAAACGAATGATTGAACGGTATCCGGATATTCGATTTGATTTCCATGCGCATAACGATTATGATTTGGCTGTCGGGAATGTATTTTCCGCAGTTCATGCCGGGATTAAAGGGATTCATACTACGATTAACGGATTGGGTGAAAGAGCCGGAAACGCGCCTTTGGCAAGTGTTATTGCTGCTCTTCACGACCAATTGAATATTAAAACCAAGGTAACGGAAAATAATTTAAACAAAGTCAGTCGTATTGTTGAATCCTATTCGGGTATCCGCATTCCGAATAATAAACCGGTAATCGGTGACAACGTATTTACCCAATGCGCCGGCATTCATGCTGATGGAGACAACAAAAACAATCTCTATTGCAATAACTTATTGCCCGAACGATTCGGTCGTGCTCGCGAATATGCTTTAGGAAAAACTTCCGGGAAATCCAATATTAAGAAAAATTTGGAAACTATAGGAATTGATTTGGACGAAATCTCTATGAAAAAAGTCACCGACCGAATCATCGAGTTGGGCGATAAAAAAGAAATTGTTACTCAAGAGGATTTGCCTTATATCATCTCGGATATTTTGCATACGCAAAATTCCGATAGAATAAAAATGATCAACTATTCATTGTCATTGACTCACGGACTACGTTCGACAGCTACGGTACGTATTGATATTGACGGAAAAGAATATGAACAATCGTCGCCCGGCGACGGTCAATACCATGCTTTTTCAAAAGCGTTGTGGAAAATATATACGCAATTGGAAAAACCGAAACCGGCTTTGGTTGATTACAACGTTTCCATTCCGCCCGGAGGACGCACGGATGCATTGGTTCAAACGACAATTGTATGGAATTTTAAGGGCAAACAATTTAAAACCAAAGGATTAGATGTTGACCAAACCGAAGCGGCAATCAAAGCAACCGTCAAAATGTTGAATATGATTGAAAATATGTAAATTTGAAGCGTTGTTTACCGAAAATGCCGTATATTTGCGGTATAATATTCATTAAAATCAGAATTAAAATATGAACAAAAGACTGACGATTGCGCTCGTAGCGCACGACCAACGAAAAGCCGATATGGTAGAATGGACGGTATTTAATGCCGAAACTTTGGCTAAACATATGTTGGTTTGCACAGGCACAACCGGAGGGTTGATAAAAGCAGCCTTTGAAGAAAAAGGAGTTGATGCCGAAATTATTTGCGTACATTCCGGACCCTTGGGAGGCGATGCTGAAATCGCAGCAATGGTAGTGGGCCATAAGATCAATCTGGCCATCTTTTTGATTGACGATTTGAGTCCGCAACCGCATGAAGCCGATATACAAATGTTGCTCCGCCAATGCCGGATTCACAACGTACCGATCGCCTGTAATCGCTACAGCGCCGATTTGATGATTACCAGCACTTTATGGGATAATGACAGTTATGTGCCTACGGTTCCTAAATATGTTAAATTTGTCAGAGAATGAAGTTAAATATAGCGGTTTTACCCGGCGATGGCATCGGTCCGGAGATTGTTGCACAGGCATTGAAAGTAACCTCAACCGTTTGTCGGAAGTTCGGACATGAATTGAGTTACAAAGAAGCCCTTACAGGCGCTGCCGCCATAGATGCCGTCGGAAATCCTTATCCCGAAGAAACCCATACGCTTTGTATGGAATCGGATGCTGTTTTGTTCGGCGCCATCGGTTCTCCGAAATACGATAATGATCCTTCGGCCAAAGTTCGTCCGGAACAAGGTTTATTAACCATGCGTAAACGCTTGGGATTGTATGCCAATATTCGTCCGGTGACAACATTTCCGTCGTTAATTCATCAATCGCCGCTTCGATCCGATTTGGTTAAAGGCGCCGATTTTATTTGTATCCGTGAATTAACGGGAGGGATTTACTTCGGTCGTCCGCAAGGCAGAAGCGAAGACGGACTTACCGCTTACGATACTTGCGTTTATACGGTTGAAGAAATTGAGCGGATTGTTCGCTTGGCTTATAATTTCGCCTTGAGACGTCAAAAGAAATTAACGGTGGTTGACAAAGCTAATATTTTGTGTACTTCCCGACTTTGGCGACAAGTATCCCAACGGGTTGAAAAAGAATTTCCGGAAGTAACCACCGAATACATGTTTGTGGATAATGCCGCAATGCAATTGATACTGAATCCGAAGCGCTTCGATGTCTTGGTTACGGAAAATATGTTCGGTGACATTCTTACCGATGAAGCTTCGGTAATTACCGGGTCGTTGGGCATGTTGCCTTCCGCATCAATAGGTATTCACACTTCCGTATTTGAACCGATTCACGGCTCCTATCCTCAAGCTGCCAGAAAAAACATCGCCAATCCTTTGGCGACGATTCTTTCCGCCGCGCTGATGTTCGAATATGCCTTTCATTTACCCGACGAAGGAAAAGCCATTCGTGATGCGGTTGACGCTTCATTGAATGAAAAAATTGTCACCGAAGATATTGCAGAAAAAGGAAAAGCGTATAAAACATCGGAAGTCGGAGAATGGATTGCCGATAAAATTTTGAATCAGAAAAAATAAATATATCTAAATTACGATTTAAAATTTAAGAAAAAATAGTACCGACGAAATCTGCTATGAGGTTGATTGTTTGGAACTGATTACGGATGACGAATTATGGACTTTATCCAAGTTCGCGAATTGCTTTTTATACGATAAAATCGAGTTGTAATTTTGAATATAAAAGAATGGAAAGTTATGGAATATGCATTACAATTAAGTATGAATCAATTGTTGAGTGTAATAAAGACATTACCTGTTAATGAGAAATCATTTTTAAAAACATGTATTGAAAAAGATATAGCCGAAGATAAAAGGCAAAATAATATTACTCAATTGCTTTTGGCGGGTCCTACTATGTCTGATGAGCAATATTTGTCATACCAACAATTAAGAAAGGATTTTAGAAAATGGTCAAAGAAACTATTTTAATTGATACTTCCTTATTCATAGATTATTATCGCAAGCAAAAGAAAGAATCAACAGTTTTAGTGAAATTGTCAGAAAAGTATAACTTTGCAATTTCTGTAATAACAAAGTTTGAATTGTTAGTTGGCGTTCTGACAAAGGAACAATACACTTTTTGGAATAATATTTTCAATGACTTGACTGTTTTTCCTATCGTTGATAAAGAAGTTGAACGTTCTGCGGAAATAGTTAAATATCTGAGAAAAAACAATAAAATGATAGGCCTTCAAGATATTTTGATTGCGGCTACTGCTATTGAAAATAATTTAGGAATGGCGACTCTTAATCATAAAGATTTTGTAAGAATCCCGGACTTGAAACTTTTATCCGTAATAAATTAACAAATGAAACACCTTATGAGTTCTCCCGGAAAGTTCCCGTCGGCATTTTCGAAGGTTTGGAAATTGACGTGAAAGAATTATTTGAAGATTGGATTCAAAAAAATTGTCCTCTCGCGCGTGACGCGGAATACCATGATGAATTAACCTTTTTAATGAATTGCAAGTCAAGCCTAATTCTCCCTTAAAAAAACAGCTGCAATTGAACCGCTAATGCGTTATTTTTCCCCACCTCTTTGTTGTCGCTATAAATATAATTCACCTGTATGCGCGACAAATAGGCAAAATAATAATTGACTCCGAAAGTTAAATCGCCTATATGATTGTTTTTAACTTCAGTATCACTATTATAATAATCATATTTATAATAATCATATTTTCCCAATACTTCCCATTGATTCGGAATAAATTTCCATAAAAGCAATCCGTAACATCCGTTCCGTTTTATCCCTCCGTCTTTAGCTGATATGTATTCTGAACGACCGTATAATTGAGTTCCTTTATATTCAGCGCCGACAGTCCAGCGATTGGTATTAAGGTTATTATCTTCCGGAAGATGCCCTTGCGTTTGCAGGTAAGCGGGTAATTTTCCCGAATAAAACGAACCGCCGAATTTAAATGCTTTAATCGGATAAAAGTATGCGGTTCCGATAAAATCTTTGTGATTATTATTGTCTTTCACATTTATACCCGTCCCGTTGAAAAGTCCGGCATAGTATTCTATCCGAGAAAAGTCGCCGGTAGGAAATAAAAATCCGGATAATTGCAAGCCCGCATCACGTCCGGTTTTAGCAACGGATCTTCCATCGGGATCCCATTGATTATAATCGCCTGTACTTCCAATCATTGCCGCTACTAACCGGGAAGGATTAATTGTTTCAATCCGCGACAGAGATATTGGATTTTCAATAGTAAACGGCGTTTTGAACTGACCGAATCGCACGTTAATCGCTTTGGACGGTAACCACTCTCCGTAAAGTTCATACAATTTGGCATTCGGACCAAAATCATACATCAACATATACCCGAATTGATTATTTGCGCCTAATTTGCCGGTGGCAAAAAGGAATGCCCGGACAATATCAATGGAATTATTCGCAACTTCCGTTGTTATCGAACGTTCCGGATATTCATTGACATTGTACATAAGCTGTCCGTATCCGGAAAGTTGGAACGCTTCGCTTTGAAAGGCTTTCTTGTATTTTTGAATTTTACTTTCATTGCCCTGCGCGTACAACATTCCGATTGTCATAAGTGCACATAATGTAATTGTTAATTGCTTTTTCATAATCATTTTTTATATTTAGGCGGCAAATATATAAAAAAAATATATATTATTAACTAAATTACTGTTTTTTTAAAGAAATATTAATTTTATAGGATTATCTTATAAAAATACTCTATATGTTGATTTACACGCTTCAGTTAATCGAGAATCGAAAATCACAGGTTTAATTCCCGTTTTAGGATTTCGTATATTTCAGTCCATGGTTTGAGGTAAAATCGGGTTGATTCGTCGGCAAGTTTTCCAAATGTTTTTGAAGAATAAAAAAGGTCGGCAGCATTTTCTTCGTCAATACCACAATCAAGCATAAGCTGTTCGAGCAGCGGTTCACCGATTTCGGAAAGTTCGTACTCTATATCTTTCGGATTTCCAATATAATTAAGCATTTGCAACGAATTTACCGTACAAAAGCATATTTGATGATTGATTTCGTTATGTACCAGCATATCAAGAAATCTTTCTTTTGATATTTTCCCCTTCAAATACTTTGTAACGTTTCGGGAAATTTTATCGTCTGCAACGGGACCTTCAACTATATCATAATCATGTGCCTGATGACGTTTGTCTGCGTTACGGTTTAATACTACAAAATCAAGCCATTCTTCGTTATAATCATCAAAACGCAAAACCTTCAAATCAGTATCTTCGTAAGCATATTCGTCAAATTCATATTCTGTTACAATCGGCGTTAATTTACTGAATTTTGTAACTCTTTTTGCCATTTCTTCAGCTTGCGAACGAAGTTTTGTAACATAAAAGCCACGCCCGAAATCTCTGCTTGGCTTGCATCTTTGCAAATCAATAAGTGAAACTAACGTGTTACTGCCATGAAAAACTCTCATCGCAGACCTCCATTGCTACGACAAACTTCATAGATATCTCTGACTGCCCAAAAAGGGTTATCAGTATGTAAAGCCCACCAACACTCATTAAGATAATCCATTCCGCCATATTTTTTCAAATAAAAATAGGCATCTTGCGTATTCATTTTATAACTTGAAGCAAATTTTGGAATAATGAACGAGATAAAACTTATCTTGTCACTTGTCTGTTTATCTATTGCTTTCATATTCATTATCATTAATAATACAGCAAAATTACGAAATAATTTTCAATCAACAAAAGACAAACTCAAGTACGGATTTTCGTAAATTTGCTTTTTGTATTATCTTTGCACCGCAATTTTTGATTTTATAATATTTATGAAAAAAACAATGGTTATGATAGCTGCCGCTTTGTGCCTCTCTTGCGTCAATCAGAAAAATGAAAAACGGGAGGCTGAGCAAACGCCTTTTGATTACAATGTTGAAAGATTCGCCGATTTGGGCGTATTGCGTTACCAAGTTACGGGGTGGGATAATTTGTCCTTTGACCAAAAAAAATTAATCTATTGCCTGAATGAGGCAGCTTTGTATGGGCGCGATATTCTTTTTGATCAGAATAATCGCTATAATCTGGCTATTCGCCGTACATTAGAAGCTATTTATACTCAATATAAAGGCGACAAAACTACGGATGATTACAAAGCGCTGGTTGTTTATTTGAAGCGAGTTTGGTTTTCCGACGGAATCCATCACCACTACGGACAAGAAAAGTTTTTACCCGGTTTTTCGGAATCTTTTTTCAAAGAGGCGGTTCAATCATTAGACCCGACGCTTATTCCTACTCGCAAAGGTCAATCGGTTGACGATTTTCTGACGGAAATCATGCCGGTTATGTTTGACCCGACGCTATATGCAAAAAAAGTAAATCAAGACAGCAACACTGACGTGATTTTAAATTCCGCCAATAATTATTACGGGGAAGGCATTACTCAAAAAGAAGTGGAAGGCTTCTACAATGCAATGAAAAATTCGAATGATACTCAACCGGTTCCGTTCGGATTAAACAGCCGATTGGTGAAGAAGAACGGTCATTTAACCGAAGAAGTTTACAAAGTCGGAGGATTGTACTCGCCCGCTATTGAGCGAATCGTGTATTGGTTGGAAGAAGCGTCCAAATATGCCGAAAACGAACAACAAAAGCAAGTCATTAATTTATTAACGGATTATTATAAAACGGGGGCATTGAAAAAATACGACGACTATTCCATTGCTTGGGTGAAAGATACCGAATCAGTAGTTGATTTTGTAAACGGTTTCACCGAATCTTACGGCGACGCGCTGGGAATTAAAGCAAGTTGGGAAGCGTTGGTGAATTTCAAAGACTTGGAAGCCACTGCTTTGACCAAAGTAATCAGTGAAAATGCCCAATGGTTTGAAGATCACTCGCCGGTAGCTCCGCAATTCAAGAAAAAAGAAGTGAAAGGTATTTCAGCAAAGACAATTATCGCCGCCATTCTCGGAGGCGACTGCTACCCTACTACGCCTATCGGTATCAATTTACCTAATTCCAACTGGATACGCAAAGAATACGGCTCAAAATCGGTGACAATTACCAACATCACAGATGCTTACGACAAAGCGGCTGCCGGAAGCGGATTCAACGACGAATTTGTTTGCTGTGATTATGAAAAAGAACTTATCAAAAAATACGGCACGCAAACCGATAATCTGCACACCGATTTGCATGAATGTTTGGGACATGCTTCCGGTCAATTGCTTCCGGGAGTAGATCCGGACGCATTAAAAGTCTATGGCTCAACAATGGAAGAAGCCCGCGCCGATTTGTTCGCCCTGTATTATATTGCTGATGCTAAAATGTTGGAATTGGGATTATTAAATGATCCGGAAGCTTACAAAGCCGAATATTATAAATACATGAATAACGGGATATTGACACAATTGTCTCGTATCGAACCGGGGAAAGACATTGAAGAATCCCACATGCGCAACCGGGCTTTGATTACCCGTTGGGTACTGGATCACGGTCGAAAGGAAAATGTAATCGAATTACGTAAAACCAACGATAAAACATACATAGTTATTAACGATTACCCAAAAATGAGAATGCTGATCGGCGACTTATTAGCCGAAGTTCAACGAATAAAATCGGAAGGCGACTTTAACGCGGCGCAAAAATTAGTGGAACAATATGCCGTAAAAGTAGATCCCGATTTACATCAAGAAATATTGGAACGATACAATCGCTTGAATATCGCTCCTTACAAAGGATTTGTCAATCCGGTATATGAAGCGGTCAAAGATGCAAACGGTAATATTATTGATATAAAAATAAGTTATACAGAGGCATACGATGAGCAAATGCTCCGGTATTCCAGAGATTATTCTCCGTTGCCGACCTATAATGATTAATAATTGCGCCGATTTACTTTTGAATTTAAAAGGATTTATTTAACTTTGCCCCCCAAGAGTTAATCTATCAACGAATGGATAACGACAAAGTACTTGAAATTGTCAATCAGAAATTTACCGAATATCTCACGGAGAACAAGTGCAGAAAAACGCCGGAGAGATATGCGATACTGAATCTTATATACTCCGACCACCGACATTTTGATATGGATTCGTTGTACAAGGCGATGACCGAACAAAATTTCAGAGTCAGTCGCGCTACTTTGTATAATACGATGCAACTTTTATTGGAATGTAATTTGGTGCTGAAACATCAATTCGGACAAAATCTTTCTTTTTATGAAAGAGCATATAATAATGATATGCATCATCATTTGATTTGTACGAATTGCCATTCGATTCGTGAATATAAAAATGCAGAATTAAAATCCATTATTCAAAACAGAAAAATCAAAAATTTTACGCCTTCGCATTACAGTTTGTATGTTTTCGGATTTTGTAGTACTTGTGCGAGGCGTTTAAAAGTTAAAAACAAACAGTTAAAAGTAAATAAAGTATGAAAGTAGATGTAATATTGGGTCTTCAGTGGGGCGATGAAGGAAAAGGAAAAATCGTGGACGTTTTAACCCCCTCTTACGACCTTGTCGCTCGTTTTCAAGGCGGGCCGAATGCAGGACACACCTTGGAATTTGAAGGAAATAAATACATCTTACGTTCGATACCTTCCGGTATTTTTCAAGGAGGAAAAATCAATATTATCGGAAACGGTATGGTTTTAGATCCGGATCTGTTCAAAGCGGAAATAGATTCATTGGAAGCTTCGGGCCACGGTTTGACCGACCGCTTGTATATTTCCCGCAAAGCGCATCTGATTTTGCCTACCCACCGATTGCTCGATCAAGCGTATGAAACACAAAAAGGAAATTCAAAAATAGGAACAACCGGAAAAGGAATCGGCCCCGCTTATACGGATAAAATCAGCCGAAACGGATTGCGAATCGGCGATATAGAAGAACATTTCGAAGAAAAATACAAACAAGCGATTGCACGTCACGAAGCGATTTTGCATTCAATGAATTTTGAATATGATTTAAAAGCCTTGGAAAGCGATTGGTTCAAAGGAATCGAAAGTATCAAACGATTTAAATTAATTGATAGCGAACATTTTATCAACGAAGCGTTGAAATCCGGTAAAAAAGTACTGGCCGAAGGCGCTCAAGGAACAATTTTGGATATTGATTTCGGTTCTTATCCTTTTGTAACTTCTTCCAACACCGTATGCGCCGGCGCTTGTACGGGTTTAGGTGTTGCTCCTTCTGCTATCGGGGAGGTATATGGTATTTTCAAAGCCTATTGTACACGTGTGGGAAGCGGCCCTTTCCCAACCGAACTGACCGATTCCACCGGACAGAGAATGCGGGAATTGGGTCATGAATACGGATCGGTTACCGGAAGACCCCGGCGTTGCGGCTGGATTGACTTGGTTGCTCTCAAGTATGCCATTATGATTAACGGGGTTACTCAATTGATTATGATGAAATCGGATGTCATGGACGATTTCGATACCATCAACCTTTGCGTGGCCTACCAAATCAATGGCGTTGAAACGGAAGATTTTCCTTTTGAAATCAACGACTTGACCAGACCGATCTATGCAGAACTTCCGGGATGGAAAACCGATATGACAAAAATGCAGTCGGAAAACGAATTTCCGGAAGAATTTAATGCCTATTTGTCCTTCATTGAAGAAGTATTAGGCGTAAAAGTCAAGATGGTATCGGTAGGTGCGGACAGAGAACAGACCATTGTCCGATATACGGACTAAGGAGAGTCCGGCAAGATTTTTGAGAAGAAAAAATTAAAAAATAAAGTATAAAAAACAATCAACTATGTATTATTGGATAATAATAATCGGAATAGCTGTTGCAAGCTGGCTCGTTCAATGGAACTTAAAACGTAAATTTGAAAAATATTCTAAAATGCCGTTAGGAAACGGGATGAGCGGTAAGGATGTTGCGGAATTAATGCTCCGCGAAAACGGTATTTCAGACGTTCAAGTAGAGGCGACCAACGGGATGTTGACGGATCATTACAATCCGGCAAATAAAACGATTAATTTGAGTGAAAGCGTTTATTCCACTTGCAGCGTAGCAGCGGCGGCTGTAGCTGCACATGAAACCGGACATGCGCTCCAACATGCCATGGCTTACGGTCCGCTGAAATTGCGCTCGGCATTAGTTCCCGTAGTCAATTTTTCCAGTCAATGGGTAACATGGCTATTATTAGGCGGAGTCCTTCTGATGGGTAATGGCAGCCGATTCGGATTTACAGTCTTAGCAATTGCCGTGGGTTTATACGGAATGATCACTTTGTTCAGTTTCATCACTTTACCGGTCGAAATCAATGCAAGTCAACGAGCTTTGGCTTGGTTAAGCCGGTCGGGTATCACTAATTCTTACAACGACGAAGCGGCAAAAGACGCCTTGAAAGCGGCGGCTTATACTTATGTCGTGGCTGCTATCGGTTCTTTAGTCACTTTCTTGTACTATTTAATGATTCTGCTCGGCGGAAGGAGAAATTAAGTGAATAAAACAAAATTAAAAATAGTGGGAATCACTTTTAATCAAGTTCAAGCAGGCGCTTACGCTTTGATTTTGGCTGAAGAAGATGGAAAACGACGGGTTCCGATTATAATCGGAACGCCGGAAGCGCAATCCATTGCCATTTTCCTTGAAAATCTTCGTCCCCCTCGCCCACTTACGCATGATTTGTTTATTTCTCTCCTTCAATTGTTGAATATTACAATAAAGGAAGCCAATATATATAAATATGAAGAAGGCGTCTTTCATGCCGAATTGACTTTCAATGACGGAATGAAAGACTTTTTTCTTGATTCCCGCACGTCGGATGCCATCGCTTTAGCAATACGTGCCAATGCCTCGATTTACATGGCGAATGATATTATGAAAGACGTCGCTGTTGAATGGGAAGAAGAGGATATAAGTGAGGATATCGAACAACCGACACAAAAACAAGCCGTCTCTTTAGACAATTTAAGCCCGGAAAGACTTCAAAAATTATTGAATGAAGCTGTTGCGGCTGAAAATTATGAAAAAGCTTCTTACATCCGGGATTTAATTAATGAAAAAAACAAACGCCGGCAATAACGGTTAATTTAAGGCTGAAAGCCTTAAATTACCGGCATTAAATTATTGCCCTCAAACCGTACAGGTTGTCCGATTTCGGACAATTCATTTTTTTATTATCTGCTTATTATCAACAAATAAAATCTTTGGCACAACTCTTGTTCAATGAAAAGCAAAATCAATCGAACAGCTGAAAATGGACAGAGAAATATCATTACAAGATAGACGTAAATCGCTGAGAAAACAAATCTTTAAATACGGAGGAATTACGGTCGGTGCAATCATCGCTTTGTATTTTTTACTCGGTTTTTTACGTTCTTCTGCCAATTACAAAGACTTAGTCATATCAACGGTTGATAAGGGGCCTATTGATTTCAGTATCGGAGCCTCCGGAAAAGTAAGCCCTTTGATTGAGGAAGTCATTGTATCACCGATTAATTCACGAATATTGGAAGTCTATAAAAATCCGGGTGAAAAAGTGGAAAAAGGAGAGGTTATTCTCAAGCTCGAATTGGCATCCGTCGAGACCGAATATCAACAAAAATTAGACGAAAGAGAAATAAAAAAAAGCAGATTGGAGCAATCGGAAGTCAATTCCAACAGCAGAATTTCCGAATTAAAGATGCAAGAAAAGGTTAAAGATATGCAACTCAAACAGATGTACACCGAGTTGAAAAACGAGCGATATTTGGACAGCATCGGCGCAAGCACTTCCGACAAAATCCGACAGGCGGAACTCAATTACGAAGTTACCCGGTTGGAATTGGAACAGCTTAAAGAACAAATAGTAAACGAAAGTAAAAGTCTTGAGGCCGAACTGAAAGTGCAACAATTGGATTTAAGCATTTCCGACAAAACTCTTGCCGAAAGCCGACGCTTGTTAACGGATGCCCGGATTCATTCTCCGTTGGACGCCACGCTCACATTTGTAAATAATCAGATTGGCGCTCAAGTCAGCGCCGGTACACAAATCGCCATTGTTTCCGATTTGTCGCGCTACAAAGTGGATGCGGAAATTGCCGACAGTTATGCCAATTATATTCAAGCGGGTTCCCGGGCGATTGTGACTGTCGGAAACGATAAGTTGGAAGGAACCGTATTAAATATTGTCCCTTCATCCAAAAACGGAATCGTAAATTTTACGGTTTCTCTGAAAGACGCTAATCATCCCAAACTCCGCAGCGGACTGAAAATTGACGTTTATGTGATGATCGGATTAAAAGAAGGCGCAACCCGAATTAAAAACGGTTCCTATTATATGGGAAAAAATATTTATAACCTTTGGGTAATCAAAGGAGATAAAGCTTACCGGAGAGAAGTAAGTTTGGGAGAAAGTAACTACGATTACGTCGAAGTACTCAGCGGACTTGCTCCCGGCGAAGAAGTAGTCATTTCCGGACTCGAAGGATTCGGAAACGTAAATGAAGTCAAAATAAAAAAATAATTATGAATTATAAATTATGAATTATGAATTTCCTGTCATCCTGTGCTTTACACGGGATCCCTTCATAAAAATATTGTTAACTATAAGGGGATTGCGAGTTAATCCTGCAATGACATAACAATTTATAATTCATAACTCATAATTCATAATTTATAATTCACATTTCATAATTCATAATTTATAATTCATAATTTAAAACATGAAAATCATTCAATTGGAAAACGTACACAAAGTGTACAGAACCAAAGAAATCGAAACGATTGCTTTGGAAAATGTAAATTTAAGCGTTGAAAAAGGCGAGTTTCTCTCCGTCATGGGGCCTTCCGGTTGCGGAAAGAGTACGCTGCTCAACATCATCGGATTATTGGACACGCCCAATCCGGGTACCGTAACGATTAACGGGACAGATACTTCCACTTTCGGAGATAAAACGGCTGCCGGCTTTCGCAACAAAACCGTCGGGTTCGTTTTTCAAAGTTTTCACTTAGTCAACTCGTTGAACGTACTGGATAATGTGCAACTCCCGTTGTTGTATCGTCCCGGTTCCGCAATCAATCGCCAGCAACGCGCCAAGGAAGTGTTGGAAAAAGTGGGACTTTCTCACCGGACGAAACATTTTCCCACCCAGCTTTCCGGAGGACAATGTCAGAGGGTAGCTATTGCCCGCGCCATCGTCGGGAATCCGGAAATTATTTTGGCAGACGAACCGACAGGGAATTTGGACAGCAAAATGGGAATGGAAATCATAGAGTTACTCTTTGATTTAAACCGGGAAGGGACTACCATTATTATGGTAACGCATGATGAACATATCGCCAAGCAAACGAAACGGATTATCCGCTTCTTCGACGGCAGACAAGTGGAATGAATTTATAATTCATAATTCATAATTCATAATTTAAAACATGTATAAAGTTTATATAAAGCAGGCCTGGCAGATGCTGAAAGAAGATAAAGTAATCAGCATCATCACCGTATCGGGAACAGCGTTAGCCATTACCATGATAATGGTTATCATACTGACTCAAAGGATAAAGACGATCAATATCGGACCCGAACCGAATAGGGAACGTACCATGTATATCCAATATTTCAAAGAAACAAATAAAAAGCGAAAAGAAACCAATGAAAGTTCGGTAAAGATGAATGATTACAAACAATATTTAGAACGGCTGACGATTCCCGAAAAAGTATCAATGATAACAAAAGATCAAAATGATGTTTGCAGAGAAGGAAGCGATATCTATTACCGGGCCGACGTCAAATATACGGATGCCGCTTATTGGAATATCTATTCTTTATCTTTCATTGCCGGAAAGCCTTTCAGCAACGAAGAGTTTCAATCGGGAATTTCCGTTGCGGTTGTCAGCAAGAGTTTAGCTCTGAAATTATTTAACGAAACAACGGGAGCTATAGGCAATACATTTATTTTGAATAAAAAGCCGTACAAAGTGATTGGTCTTGTAAAAGATGTACCTACACTGTGTAATTATGCTTATGCTCAAATTTGGGTTCCTTATACTTCCGATGCGAAATACGGTAATCCGGATGCGTACGGCTACGAAGTTGCAGTTTTAGCTAAAAACAAATCCGATTTTTCCAAAATAAAATCGGAAATACGGCAAAGCGAAGTTTTAAATACGATTGACCCGGAAGAAAAAGAAGCCCGTTTTTTCGGACCGTTTTCCGGTGAAGAGCTGTTAATAAAAATCAACGACATGAATTACGATGAACCCGATTTAATGAAAGGACGTCTTCGCTATTATTTGACTTTGGCTATTTTGCTGCTGATTCCCGCTATCAACCTGTCGGGATTCAGTTTGTTCAAAATTCTCAATCGGACTCCGGAAATAGGCATTCGAAAAGCGTTCGGAGCTGAAAAGAAAACCATATTGCTACAGGTTTTGTATGAGAATTTTTTGACCTCGCTCATCGGCGGTATTATCGGATTGGCATTATCATTTATGGCAGTCACCTTAATCAAAGATCAATTATTCTCTCAACAACTCAATTTATGGACGTCCGACAAATTCTTGGGAGAAAATACAATTCCGATATCGGCATTTATTTCGCCTTGGGTATTCTTCTACGTAATCTTGGCTTGTATTCTGCTGAATCTTCTCTCCTCCGGCATTCCGGCTTGGCGTGCGTCGCGGTTGAATATTGTGGACGCCATTCATAATTCATAATTTATAATTCATAATTTATAATTCATAATTTATAATTCATAATTTATAATTCATAATTTATAATTCATAATTTATAATTCATAATT